>JACKZZ010016643.1_pt1 | contig 12557 bp, 10 predicted proteins | sample 8027871 | NCBI WGS metagenome assembly JACKZZ01 (sample SAMN15724774, study PRJNA655200) | protist metagenome | isolation source: fluorescence activated cell sorting (FACS) single amplified genomes of... | place: USA: West Boothbay Harbor, Gulf of Maine | collected 2000-07-19
GATGGTGGCAATCTAGAACATTGGTATTTAAACAAACTAAAATGCATTTGTTACCTCGTATATTTTTTGTTCGACAAAACTTCATCCATAGCATATTGCTACCATCGTCATCGTTGAATCAATTTGTTTTACGAATATTTGCCACTTACCATGAACAATGCTTTTTCATATGCTAAAAAGTAAAATATTGTCCACGTAACTTTTCGTACAGCCAACGGGGTGAATCCTTTATAAAATGCACTAAAACCTTCCTCCTTTGGTATTTTTACAAAGCAATCAACAACACCATTGTAACGTGTTAATCCACCTTCGCCACCGCTACCTGCTTGGTTCATTAAACGTGTTTTAACAACATCACTATAAAAAATATATATAAGCTTCGTGTTAGTATAAAATGTTTCGGGAAAGATTTGGTACGAGAATGATAGTAAAATACATACACTGGCGTACTAAATATAGCACTAACAATACCAGCACCACCACTTGCACTTAAATGTGTCAATGGTCCGTCCGGCACAGTCCCACTTTCAACTATCCACGTTTTAAATTGGTCGTAACATCCAATTTCACACGCATTACCGACAAAACAGCGTGCAATATTTGGGTGCACACCACGCCAAAACCCTTTAATGCCTTCGTTTTTTAAAATATCATTAAAAATTGGTACCATTTTTGGTTTCCCAGTGCTTGTTTGCATTTGTGTTTTTATTACATCCGTAGGGTTCATGCACACTATAGCAGTGCCACCAGCCAAACCCCCGCTTAGGACGCGCTTAAAAAATGGTATATCTTGCTTTTCAACATTTTCACCGGCAATAAAGTTTCGTATAGGCGTGTACAGAACAAATGACAACCCCGTGTAGCTAACCTGTCTCATTAATGCTGGTGACAAACCTTTCCACAGTGCAGTTGGACCTTCATTTTTACCAACAACAAACATACTCTGCATCATATTACGATACAGCATAGTGCCATCTGCTCGTGGGGTTTGGGTTTGCAAACGCACTTTAGCAATGTCCACAGGTAATGTTGTTGACTCAGCAACTGCTGCACCCATTCCAGCTGCTAAAAAGCGTTCAACGGCAGTTGTTTCCGACATAGTTGTTTGGCTCGTACAACTGTGTGTGTGTGTGTGTGTGTGTGTTTTACTATTATATAATGTTGATTATTTTTTTACACATAGAGGTGTTACTAACTATACGCAACGATTGAAAAAAAAGGAAAAAGAAAAAGTTGAGAACAAAACAAGATGCAATGAAGTAAACGTTTATCTACTAAATGAGGTTGGGTCACATCAATAAATATACGAGTAGCTATTGTTTTCTTCGTTGTTGTTGCATGCATAGGCATCCATGCGTAGGCGGCGTTCTACCGGATGCATGTCGTTGAGGAATCAATTTACTACATAGGCCATTCTTCCACCACTTTGTTGCACTGTTTATTTCCACGTATACGGCTCTATAATGTATCGAGCTTTGGGTCACTTTTACAATGCTGTGTACGTGCTATTAGACCATTACAAGACAGTACAGCTGTAACAAATTAACATAACACAGCATGTACCGATGCGCGTAATGGTATTCTTTCTGGATTCAACAATTAAACAATTCCAGTGCTGTGTAGCTTGTATCTAGTTAGTGATACGTGGGTCGTAAGGACAGAATAGCATTTACACAGCACTATCAATCCAACGCCAATCTACATCCTAAACTACTTTCTCGACTCATTTCTTCCATTTATCATGCAGAACAAGCATAATAGCTGTTTTGTCTCAAAATGCACCGAAATATTACATTGTGAGACTTTGTACAGACACACGAGACAGTTTGTGTATTAAATTCAAACATGTATGTAGATAAAATATCCGAGGAAGGATAGTGTGCTAGTTGGTGTTCTCCGAATAAGGTACCGTTCTGCCCAAACAGAAATGTCTTGAGTCACGTATGGATAAATGGAGTTCAATAAAACAATTTAGTAACATTTATAAGTATGACATATTTATTCACTATATCCGGATATAAAAAGGTTCGTTGTAACATTTTTAGAGTTTTAAATTAGAAATACAGTACATATTTTTGTGTTACTGTGTGTGCATATATAAGCTTATTTATATAACAACAATTATGTACTTGAAGTTGATACTATGCGGAAATATGCCTATCCTCTCACAACCTTTTTTGCATTAGTACCAAATGGATGTGGACTGGATTGTAAATGGTTTGTCAACATTGGGTTGTTTTTACTAGTTGCATTTGATGCGATGACACCACCAGTATTCCCATTACGAAAAGAACGAGGCGTCGAAGGTGTTTGTTTGTTACCAAACGTAGTTGGCCCACCCCGAAATGTTGGTGCCTTTGATTTAATCCGCCGCACTCGTTGTTTTGTATTATTCTCTCGATGAAACATACCATTGTTGTTACCACCATTCCCATAGATGGTTGGTCGGACTTCTTCTATATCTCTACCAGCACCAAATGTTGTATGTTTTCTATTTTTATTTACAATGTTGCCATTCGATTCGCCAAACGTTTTTATTGGTGATACTCGTTTCAAACGGCGAGGCATTAATTTACTGCCATTGCGTATACCAGCGCCGCCACTACCGCGTAGCAGCATTTTGGGTTTATTTAGTATTGATTTACATTTTGATATATGCCCTGCATGTGTGTAAAGGGTGTGTGTGGTTAGCTTTTGTTTTTCAATAATTTATATTTTGTTGTTATGAAACAGCGTCATACATACGTGCACCGCTTTGTGGATTAAATGTTCGATGGCATGTTGGGCATTTCACCCAAGCTTCGGGTTCTTTGGCTGGTATTGGCGGTGGCAACGATGATAGATCCGTGCCATTTTTTATCGCATGTGATACTAATCGTGATTGTTTTATTGCTTGCCGTAACATTGACGATTGTTCCTTCCAATTCGAAGAGTTTTTTTTCTTCATCATCACGGTGGGGGAACTATTCTTTTTTGTATTACTATTGCCATGAAACTTTACCTTCCGCGGGGAGACAGTGCTTGGTAGTCGTTTCGAAGGTCGCTTTGCTTGGCGCTTCATTCTATTGGCCTTGCCTCTTTGTTTGTTGGCATTGCGATTATTTCCATGTTGAAACGATACCATATCAGTACCTTCAATCCGTTGTTTCGTTGAATCAAATAATGTTCGACGTTTAGCCATATTTTGTCTACAAATTCGTTGATGCTTCCCAATACGATCGTGTGAGAACCCGCGGCCACAAACTGCACATTTTCGACGAGCCACTGCTGTTGCAGCAGTATTACTATTGCCACTGCTGTCAGCTTCCCCATCATCACCATTATAAAATATTTTCGTTAATGTCGCACTTTCCATTTTTGCACGTGTAGCTAGTTGTGTGTAATTTTCATATTTATTATTTAATTTGGTTTGTTGATTATGTACCAGCGTTTGTTTATGTGTATTGAAGGAAGTTGTTGCTTTACTACGTTTGCTTTTCATTCTGTGCTGTTTTGCCTTTTTGCATTTCCGTAAATGATTTGGCATCTCCACTGTCTTATATTCCACATCACAATACTGACAAGGTATTGGTATATGCTCATGCTTTTTAATACACGCTGTTTGATATAATATAATATATATAATAATAAATATATACCATTGTTTTGTTAGTTGGTAAGATAAAAAAAAGTGACACTTGTTGACGCAGCTAATAAGATACATACCTGGTGTATGGAACTTTAACGACTGTGGAAAAAATGAGCGTCCGCATATGTTGCACAAAATGGCATTTTTGTGCATATTTCCTTTTACAACTGGCGTGCACGTATAACAACTATATATATATATATGTATGTGTGCGTATATTACTATTGTTTTGAAAGCAGACGTAATAATATAACAATAATGAGCATTGTAGGGTGTATAGTGAGAGGATGAAGATACTAGTATGAAAGAAGTATTGCAGCCGAATGATCGTGGTGTGTCTATTGATGCAGTAAGGATATGATAGATACAATCGGGTGCATTTCAATCTCTTCTACGTCTAGAAAAAAAAGGGAAAAAACGTTGATTCTTGTGTTTCATCTACGTGTCTGTATACCACATGAGCAATGTTTAGTAAACATAATAAATTAATGATCGTAACAAGTAATAACACTGTATACTATTATAATTTACAACATTGGACGACTGGATGTACCTTAATCAACACCACCTAATTATTTATTAAACAAGCACCACTATACACTATGTATCTACATACGTACCTTAACCAATATATCACCTAATATTATTTCATAGTGAATATTGTATTTTCTGTGTAAATAACATTCATAGTGAATATTTCATAGTGAATATTGTATTTTCTGTGTAAATAACACTGTATACTATGTACTATTAATTGAACTGCGTGTATACATACCTTAATCAACACCACCTAATTATTTATTAAACACGCACCACCATACACTATGTATCTACATACGTACCTTAACCAATACATCTCCTAATTATTTCTGTAACACGCACATACTGGTGCGTGATTATGGATCGTCAGTTGTAACGAAAGTTTTAGACGCTTTTTTGAACTGACTCTACTATAACAAGTACAATTATATCCCTATATACAACCATACACCATGCACCATACTTAACAACTTTTGAACTGGTTTCAAAATGCTTTTTGCCAACAATACAATAAAAAAGGCCAGTTCCATTATTGACATTATTGAAATCGCCAGAAGCGATAAGTTGATAATATTATAGTGTAATAACATTGAGAGTGACATATCATATCATACCATGAAACCGGAGATTTTGCAGAAGAGCGCGACCTTGTTCTGGAATTACGAGTAATATCCATATAGAGCCAGAAATTATAATAAATAATTAATTACATTATTATTTTATTTTTTTTCATGTTTTATTTTATTATTATGAATTATACATTATACATTATACGATTCGTGACTCTATGGTACACATGGTAAACATCATCCCATTCAAGGCATCCACGCATTGATTCAGATTGCTTTGCTTAAAAAAGATACAATTGGAATAAGCAAATATATAATTGCAAAATCGCATATAGCTTTCAATACACACACGCGCGTACAAACAAGGGTGTATAGTAATAATAATAATAAAAAGTACGATATGACATTGAAATCTGTAACAACAATATCAATTTTATTCATAGTATTCTTATGTATTCTTGAAACAATCGATGCAACCCATCTTAGAATGGGGTCAATGGCGTGGTCGTCCACGGGAATTAACAAAAGGAAATTAAATTTAAAATTTCGCTTAGCCATGCGGCGTAGCACTAGATGGATAGCAAATACAAATGTTGGTAGTCGGTATTATGCAGGCACCATTAAGTGGGGTGATGGAAAACGTAATCGTGCTGGACCATTCCGCGTAAATCCTGGTTGTATTGATAAAGTTTTAGACTTTTCCGACAGCACTGGTATCATGTCACATACATATTCAACCTCATTTTTAGAGCAGAAGAAAGCAACTGGGTTCTACATTACATACCAACTATGTTGTCGTATAAGCAACTCTAAAAATAACCGTGACCGATCGTTTCGCATATGGACATGTAAGTTACGATAGAATCGATATGTTTTCTTCGACATTCTTCTTCTCTAACCATTATTATTTGATTTCTTTTTTTTTTTTTCCCTACCTTTTTCATTACCATTTGACGATGCAGATGTTAACACATCTGCATTTTTAAGTGGAGAAAATGGGCCGTTTTCTATGCAACATGCAGTGACAAAAATTCCAAGTAAATCACCCGCTGCAAAAATACCCTACGTTATTGGGCATGATAAGGAAGATGGTCCAGCTCTAGCGAATGGTAAATTACATTTTCGATTCAGTACGTTAAAAGAAATGGGAGTTTCTAGTTCAAATGTACCAACGTCACGTAATAAAAATGGGCAACATTTAAATCCACCAATGGTCCTCGATAGTAACACCGGTGCCCTTTCGTGGGATACAACAAATGTTGCCACTGGTCAGTACAGTGTAAGCGTCGTTGTTACGGATTCTAGCGGTTCCAATACGGCAGTTGATTGGATTGTTCAAGTTGTTAAACCACCTCCAAAAATGTGTTCCTAACAAGAGAAACATCGTTCAAAGTTACAAGATCGTATACGGCGAAGAAAACGAGAGGCAAAAACGGAAGAAGCCGTGCATGGAAAAGTCATGGCATTAAATGATGTAACAGAGGTTGGGGCATATAAATCACAGGTAAAATTAACTGTTGCAAAACGTAACTTAATGGATAAGTTAAAAGCCTTGGACGCTTTAAATACACATGTAGAGTCGTTGAATACATTGCACGAGTCTCATTTTGGGGGGGTGGACGATGCACTCCAACGTGACAGACAACGGGAAATAGATAAGCAAGAGGATGAACGGTACATACAAGAAAGCATGAATATATTAGAGGATCAACATATCCGTGATATAAAAGAATTAGACTTGGAACGCCAGGCACACCTTCATGATGCACGAACATCACAAAGTAGCGTCGGCAAGTTTTCAAAAGAGATAGATCGAATCAATACCGAGTATGAGCATGAGAAACAATTGCGGTTGAAAGAAATGGAAAATGAGAAAAAAGCACATAAATCATTGCTACAGGAACGGTTAAGACGTCGCAAGCAACAACGCCAGGAGGAACGGCGACAGCGGGAGCAAGCTATTGTAGACAAGAAATTATCTGCTGAACAGTTACAAGAAGAAATTAATGATAAAGAAAGAGCGCGTATTCGAGCTGAAGAGGAAGCACAGCATGCAATGACTTTATATCAGCAATCGAAACATTTAATGGAAGAAGATTTAAAACGATCTTCTGCCCTACATCATAGTAAGTTGCAAGATCGTTTGGCTAAAAGAAAGCGAAAACAAAAGAAAGCAAAGGGGAAACCACATCCACCTCCACCACCACCACTGACAAGTAATAATGCAAACACAATACTGGAACATGCAACGAAGGCACAAAATTTACATAACATGTTAAAATCATTGTATTTAAGTACATCCGTTCAACAAAAAGATGGAGACAGTGCCCAGCTACTTAATGGTTTGTTGAGTAGTATGAAAGCATTGTTAGATTCTACGCAACTTGATGGGTTGGATGCGGCCATAAACGAAGTAAAGGAAAAAACTGCTGATGTCCGCAATGCAACTAAAACTTAAGTAGTTATTGGAAGCACATAATTACGAGTATGATACGATAATATAATATATAAATGAGTAAGAATTAATTATATATTATATTAACATAAAAATATAAAAATTAACCACAATTTATTTGTTTTTCCCTTTCGTTTGTTTAATTTTATCACCAACATTATTTTGAAGTTGTTTTGCCTTATTTTTCATACTACCAGCGATACGTTTCATCTTATCCATACGATTATTCATACGTTTCAACAATTTCATTCGTGCATTACTTTGTTGTGCTTCAATGGCAATACTATCGATTTCTTTTGCGCTGCTAATTAAACCACCACTGGCAATTTCAAGAAACTGAATCAAAGAAAGTGGGTAGTACCGCGGCCTTAACCCTTGGGTAGCTTCCTTTAAATCAAGTTTTTTTTGTGCTTTAATAATTGCTGAATATGTGAAGAAAATTATAGAGATTCCACAGTTGTACAGCATTAAATTTACAATAAATGCATACGAGCCAAAAAATAATGGGCCCCAGAAAGGCTCTGCTTCAATCCCATTGGCTGCGTTAATATCGCCATACACGTATTGCAACAATGTTGATATCGATGTCATAAAACTTTTAAAATCTACTAAATGCTTTGCAAATATCACATGACCAAATATAGCAAAACCTATAAATATACACAAGAAAAATACTAAAAACGATAATAATATAGGCGTACTATTTGCAACAGTTAACCAAACTGAATGGGATTGTGGGAACAGTCCATAATACTTGAAAACTTGAAAGTACCCAAGAAACAGAGCAATTGATTCGAAACCCCGTGCAATCTGTATGACTTCAACAAGCGTTGACATTGCAACGTATTGTTGTTGCGTTTTTAACACCGACCCAACAAGACGAGTACGGTACGGCGAACTTATCAAAGCAAATTTAATTAGAGTTGCTGTTAGCCAACATAACCCCATTATTAGTTCCGTCGTGTTGAATATATTTTTGAAAAAATATGTTACTCCAATTCGACATGCGGTGTACGTTAGTTTCCCGATTGTGCCTATCAAAATTGCAGCAGCAACGCAACCAATAATTTCCCCTGCCAACTCAAGTGGCCTTGCTTTATCTATAAATTCTAAAGAATAAATATTTAACTTGTCACTAATAAAAATCCCACCCGTTAATGAAAATTCCATAGTTATTTGCGCAGACACAAAGTAATTATAATTTATATTGTACAAATTAATGTTAATAATTATGGCACGTGTTTGCGCATCAATCCAATGATTTTTTTGTAAGCGATGAATTTGCTTGATGATGTACTTTTCGCTGGAGCCAGGTGCAAATTCAATTGCGTGACCCGATGGGTTGTACAAGCCAAATTTGCCAATTGTCCATAAATCATTTTCATACTTCAAGTCAGCGGTATTGGAGATGCCAGCATTTGTAGATAATATTTTTAATGTGCTTGGCTCCGTTGCACTGTTGTATACAAAGCCTTCCGTGCCATCACCGTATGTTCCCTTGCTTTGGTAAAAGTACAGGTATGAAGCATAGCAACCTTCAACAAACGTAACCAACCCGCCACCATCCTCATCACGCTGCCGTTCTCGCTCCCACACTGCTAATTGCGGAGTCATGCTGCATCCATCGTTTAAATCAACACGCATTTGTCGAATGCGTACTGCGCCAACTTGCTTAAACGAATGACGGATTAAATTGTCGCTTCCCGGTTGAACAAACGTTGCCATTGGCCCCTTTAACCAATGATAAATATCTTCTGCTGTGTTAATATCTAATAATACTTTGTCCTGGTACAATCCAAATTTACGTTTAAACAAACCACTGTAAACAGCCTTTCCCGTGAAATACATTGATTGGACATTTCGTTGAAGCAGTACACATAATGTAAACAAAATTATTAGCGTTATTGTAGACCATAAACTCTGTACAGTGTAAACAACTTCTTTTGGCGGTGCATCAAACCGTGACTCATTCGACATGCCATTGCTGCTGCTGCTATTGCTACTGTTTGTTTTTTTATTTTTACTGTTACGACGCGATTGGTAGGAGCCGTTTTTCATTTTCATGATATCTCGGCTTGTGCAGCTAGTTGTCTTACCATCGATAAACGTTGGGTTTGGGTGTTGAAACGTTGGCAACTGACCTTGTGGCAACGGTACTTTTTGGCAAAACTCTACAATTAGTGTCTCGCCAGTTGCAAATAATGGTCTAAATTCCTCCTCTATGCAAACATCGTCTGGGTATTTCGACCCTGCCGGTATTCCAACAATTTCATATTCGTCTACTGGCACACCATAAAAATGGCAAACATCGTCATGTAAATTCTTGAACGTATAGGATGGAATAGCATAAAATTTTAGTTCTGGCGTAACACGATCACCAGTTCGCACCCGAACAACTGGCTGGGTGAAATTGGCTTGTGCCGCTAACCCATTTTTATTGCCATTGTTACCGTGTAGACCTTCTGGTAAATGGTTGAATCTACCACCTAAATGATGCAATAGGAGACGGTTGACAATATTTTTGTCCCGTTGCTGAATGCGCGCTTGGTTCGTTGTTTTGCCTAAAATGCGTGCTAATTCAGCGCGTGAATATTTCTGCTTCGATGACTTTCCTTTATCGTTTATCACGTACCCATCATTTGCATCGTTAGTAGATTCTTGCTCTGCCGATAAGATTTCATTATATGGATCGTACACTGGTATTTTCATAACATCTTTTTCCTTTTCTTCTTGAAAAGCTGCAAGTGTTTTTTTCTGCAGGTCTATATCGGCAGAAAGGGCTTCGCGGATATGCTGTGCAGTACGAATTTGTTCTTGTAGCCTGTTAACTTTTTCACTAAATGCACCCGTCTTTAGTTGATGTTGATGTTGTGTCCCATCATTTGTATCATCAGCATCATCATCACGATCAATGATATTCGGAAAGCTATCCTCAAAATCACTATCATCCTCCTCGTTAAACATTTTGTCCCTATCGTTCGATTGTTTTCGATATAATGTGAAGCAATTCGATTGATTTGGTACTCTCGTCTAGCACTGTGATATATCTATGTATACGTATAATGCGAAGCAATTCGATTGATTTGGTACTCTCGTCTAGCACTGTGATATATCTATGTATACGTATAATGCGAAGCAATTCGATTGATTTGGTACTCTCGTCTAGAACTTTGATATATCTATGTATATGTATAATGCGAAGCAATTCGATTGATTTGGCACTCTCGTCTAGAAATTCTCACAGGCTGAACGTTCGTGTACAAAATGCATACAATATTTTCTTTCGGTGTGTATGGCCGATGTTGTAATGTGCAACGAACATCGAAATGTGCATCATGAAGTTGCTACAATTGGTTGTTTTTTCATATTTCTTTACACTTCACAGTGCATTTCTTCATATTATTATTATTATTATTATTATTATTATTATTATTATTATTATTATTATTTTTTATTTTTTTGTCCTGTTTTAAAGCTTAATACCTATATAAACAATACATCTTACTACGCATATGGTAAGAGCTCCTTTATAACCCTACTTAATTCCGCCACTCAGCCTAGTTTTACATGGCTGTTGAGCCAACAATAAAAGGCAGGGGTCCTTGCCGTCCACACGGCGACTGGAAATTATTATTTGAAATTATTATTTATTTATATTATTTATTAATACAGTGTAATATGCACCATATGGTATAATATTATAATAATATTATTATCACTTAAAAAGATGAATCACATCATGTGCATATCTCACCACCACTGCATTAGACATTAACTGATTGCACTTGTTGATATATCTAGATTTATCTATTGGTAAAATTAATATGGGTAATAATTGCCCATGCCTTGATATTCGGTCGAAACATGAAAAACTTTGGCACGAAGTGATGACCGAGGGTTATGAGTATAAATGTGCGTGTTGTTGTGGTGGAAGAAAGCCCCGATTAGATGTCGTTGAAGATTTATTGGAGAGGGGTGCCAATCCAGACTACCGTAGTAGCCGTACGTATCTCATAAATTTTATTCGTTCTTTCTTTCCTTATCTTTTTTTAAAAAATACAGCACGTATCTAACTGGCCATTCAATTTATATAACCTTTTATGCTTCCATATGTACCAGGTGGTGGCCGTAATGGGGACAACATGATACATAGAGCTGTGAGATTGCGTCATATGGAATTATTGAAGATTTTATTACAAAAAGCAACTCAACTTTCTATTGTAGCACATCAATTTTCCTCTAGCCCATTACATTATGCAATTCAAAATAATTTAGAAGATTACTATTTGTTATTAGCCAAACGAGGTGCTGATCCATCCATACGTGCTGCTGGAGAAACAGTGTTATCCATGTGTGTTTTAAGACAAAAATACCATGAAGCACTGCGTAACATAGTCCAAATTGTAGGCACAGATAAAGACAAACTTAGAGGATTTAATAGTGAGGGTCTTACTTGTATTCATGTAGCAATTAAGAAGAAAAAACACAAAATTTTAGACTGGTTGACCTCTGGAAATCGTGTTCCGATAGACGTAGAAGACGCAGAAGGTAGACCCCCACTATTTTATGCTGTTGAGTTAGATCATACCGAGTGTTGTAATATCTTGCTGAAAAATGGTGCAAATTTAGCCGCACGTGGACCCCATAAAACTACTAGTTTAATCGTAGGTAAAACATCATTGCTAATCTATAAAACTAAATGTATGATCCAATTAATTAACCGTATTTGACAAATATTATTAACATGTAATATAAATCAATATACTTGGTGTAAAACTTCTCTTGCATTATATACACATACGTATGTCAGCATGCGTCAACTTTAAGACGAACAAATCCACTGAAATCTATATTATGGGATATTACGAAGAGCAGATCGATGGCACGTTTAAATGATGTTGATAAAGACGGAAATACAGGAATTCATTACGCAGTTACATCCGCAAGAGGTGGAATACTAAGGCTGTTACTAAAGGGTGGGGCTAATCCAAACATACCAAACAAAAAAAAGTGTTTTCCAATACACATTGTTGCATCACAAGGTGATACCAATATCATGAAAATACTTTTAGAATCCAACCGCCGGATCAATTTAGATGTTAAGGATTCAGTTGGCAATACTGCTCTGCATAGAGCACTACAACATGGTCATGAGGCGTTGTCATTACAATTATTGCAAGCGGGTGCAGATCCAATCGGAACTGAAAATAGAGATGGGTGGTCTCCATTAATGGCAGCTAAATCAGAATATTGGAATGGAAAAATAGAAGCAGAAACTGTCACAAGAATGCATCAATTTGAAGCAGTTCGAGATTTAAATTCAAAAATTGATCGAGCTATGGAGAGATTGAAAAATCGTCATGAT
>JACKZZ010016644.1_pt1 | contig 12554 bp, 8 predicted proteins | sample 8027871 | NCBI WGS metagenome assembly JACKZZ01 (sample SAMN15724774, study PRJNA655200) | protist metagenome | isolation source: fluorescence activated cell sorting (FACS) single amplified genomes of... | place: USA: West Boothbay Harbor, Gulf of Maine | collected 2000-07-19
GCTTTGCGCTCTGCCCTTGTTGACAGTATTAAAGATATTGCTTGCAGTGTTTTCCCCATTCCCATTTCATCTGCCAAGACACCACCACGCACATGTGAATTTTCTGATCGAATCATCCATCCTACTCCTTCGCTTTGATATGGCATTAGCTTCATGGCGACTTTTGATGGTTGGTCAATAGGTGGCATCGTCCTTTTTTTAAGAAAATTCTTATCATTTGGGTCAATGGTTTTAATGTGACTTGGAAGGCCTTTTTTTTGCAACTCAGCAAGTACGTCAATCTGGTCTGAAGCTTTTAACTTTTCGATTCCCCAAACTTCACTTTTCAAAACTTCCTCGCCATCCTGGCTCCTTGCACAAATTAAATGGCACCATGCGTTGATATAACCATGTTCACCGCCGCCCCATTTTACCGGCACACCTAGCCGCACAGTATCTTTTTTAATTTTTTCAGAGCATAATCTACACGTTGCGTGGGACGACTTCGCATATTCGGTAGTAAATTTATAGGTGCAATCATCCTCGTCTGCCTTGCACCAATCGCCGTCTTCCGTTACTGTCATCGCCATGATGGCCTCCTAAATCAACTAGCTGTCTATAATATTAAACTCTTAAGTGTCGTACTATTCAGTAAAGTACACTCCTTCGAATCCAGTATGTTACTTACACGACGGTATCTCCATTCTCAATTCAGAGGATGGATTTCGTTCGTCGAACAACAAAAGAAGGTAATAATAATACTACACAATACACCACTACTATTTACTACTACTATTCGTAGTCTAGCAAACGAGGAAAGTCAATATCACAAAAAGTATAAAAGAGGACTATTTTCGAGACTATATAAACGCTCGCATAATTGCAAAAAAAGGTAATCCGCGGAGCTTTGTGCATCGCAACCATGGTATTGACACACAGTGCTGTATGGTTGCTATTATTGCCATGTTAGTTACCAATATTCTTCCCCGCCCCCTATTTTGGTCGCATTACGGAGATTATGAACTACTACACTACAATCGTATTAATAATAATAGTTGTTGCTATATATTTATATTATTGGTGTATAATCATAGTTATTAACACACAACAATCAATAGTAATCCTTTGTAATAATTATTATAAGATATAGAATAATAATATAATATTATTATTATAATATACTCTATCCATATCTTCTAGACAGCTACTACTACTTATGCTACGTATAATAAATGGAGAAACATACTACTCCCAAGAAGAAAAAGAAAAAGTAGAACCAATTTGTCGTTAAACTAAAACTGTATTACATATTACATAATGCCTTTACACGGAAAAGTAATATTGCTGTCCAATTTTTTCACTATCGCTAAATACATCGCATCTATCGAAAAAAATATTAAATAAATAATTATCTATTATTGAATTTTTTGCAACATTCATTGGTTTGTTTTGTTATTATTTTCTTTTAATATAATTAAAAATTAGTGGGCCATGTCGAAAAAATGCTTCTTGTTACTTGTTACAACAATAATGGTGTTTGTACTTATTTTTAACGATAATGTAGTTACTAGTAAAAAAACAAAGAAAAATAAGAAAAAACGGGAAAGTGTGAAGAAGAAGAAAAAGTCACCGTCGCCAGTAATATCGAATGCTCCACCAGTTGAGTGTGAAATGAATGCTGATGGTACGTGGAGTGGTGAAGGTTGTCAAGAGTTTATGGCACAAGCAAATAATATGCATCAAACTAATAAATATAATGTGAAACAAAAGTCAAAAAAACGGTCCAGCAAGAAAAAAATGCCAAAAAATGCTGGGTTAGATTGGATACTTCATCCATTTTCAAGAGAAAAATTTTTTAAAGAGCATTATCAAAAGAAACCATTAATCATAAAACGAAGAGAAATGTTAAATAATTCGGTTGATACGACTGACTACTATGCTGATTTGTTCCCTATGTCAGCGTTAGCGAAATGTATTGACTCATTCCCTAGTCAACGCATAAACAATGATTTTGTAATTGTTAAAAAAAGCTTTGTTACTCCCCCTAACTTTAAAACCATACATGATTCTTATGGTGCGTATTTAAATGGTCATACACTAGCTGCATTTATTATGAATCGTTTATGGGCAAATTTAGGTACATTGGTTGATTCATTGGAAAGTGATTTTGGTTTTCCATTTCGTGTCAATGTTTATTTAACCCCACGGGGATCACAAGGTTTTTTTCCACACACTGATCAACATGATTTTTTTATTATGCAAATGGCTGGTGAAAAGTTATGGCATATATATGGTAACCCTGTCAAATTGGCAACACGGAAACAAGAGTTAGGCAAAATTATTGGCAAACCATTAACAGAAAAAGATACTGGAAAGCCAAAGCATACAGTTTTATTAAAACAAGGTGATATATTGTATTCACCACGGGGATTTATTCATAGTGCTGTCACAACAAATCGAACAGGATCTATGCACCTTACTGTGCGTATTTTAAATTCTTTTTTTTTTAAATGGGGTAATTTTTTCGAACATGCACTTCCAAAAAGTGGCTCTGGTAAAAAACTTGGGTTACCACCATGGAAAGAGTTGCAAGAGTTGGATTTAGAATTCCGTTATTCGACACCATTGAATTGGATGGATATACCCTCAAGAAAGGAACAACATCGTGTATTGAAGCAAGTTTTATGTAAAAATTTTACTGACGGTGCTAACTCAGACTCGCAGAATAAGAACAAAAAAAGAAAATGTGATGTCCAGGATCGATGGGTAGATGCATTTTATCGTGCAAAGCGTAAATGGAAGAAGACAAAAAAAAAACGTAGCCGCGAGGCTACCAAGAAATTAAAAGAAAAATTACGTACGTATATTGTATTCTATCTTTTCTCTTTGCATGTAAAACGTTTTGCCATTTCATAATTTATCTGCAATGTGAATTTTGTATGTGTATAACTAACCATGTTTATTTTATTTGTTTAGGTAAATGGATAAATTCAAACCTAAAAATTGGTAATGGTGCAAAATCATTGATTAAATTGAAGAAAAAAATTGATGATGAACACCACAAATTGTTAAAAGCCGTCGGTGGTATGTATCCGACTGGATTAAAATGTAAGTTTGATTTAAACCAACTTTGCTTAGTACGTGAAGGTGTAAAAGTTTTGCCATTTATTAAAGGCATTAGTGAACGAGTCATTCTTGAACATAATGGCGAGAAACATACATTTCGTCCAGAATTATATAGCGTATTGAAAGAAATTGAAAGTTACTCAATCACTAGAAAACCATTTCTTGTTGAACATTTAAAAGAGGCTACTGATAACTTTGAAAGGATATCTCTTGCACATCATCTGAGAGACCTCAAACTGTTAGACCCAGTTCAATATACCAAAAGACGAAGATGAAGTTTATAATAATTTTGATACAAATCTTTATTCGTGGTTGAAAAATTGACTATACCGAAAGATCATAGTCTTAAAAAAAAAAAAAATTAATAGTAGTATAATTTAAATTGATGAAGAATTGAGAATGATGTTTTAAATTACCTTAAACTAGGACTAGAGAGCTGAAGTAATAATAAGTAAAACAATTTAAGTAAATTTAAAGAAGAAAATTCTAACAACGTAAAGATACAATTATTAACTCCCACTCGTCAATTTATTATTATTTATTATAAGTAATATTAATAATAGTGTGCTAGTCACAAATTGACTATTATCAGTAGTACTATTAAAATCACATCTTCTTATATTTTATATTATTATTATAGTACAGAGATATTTATATTTATATTATTTATTATTATTATTTATTATCGACGCTACTATTTATTGACACTTGTGCCTCCAGCATCTGTTGCATTTGATTAGTATTAGCCTTAGATTTAGATTTACATGTATTAAAAAATCTCGGCAACATCTAGTAACTCGTTACTCTTCAAGAAAAGTAGTGTATATGCGTTTACCCTTACAGTATCTGCTACGATTCTCATTATTTCTATAATTGTTTTATACTGTTGTAACGCTGATAGTATTTTCGTATTCGTTTAAAGAAAAAGTATAATGGAAGATAACAACAAGGAAAACATATTTCAGCATTTTTACGTCGTTGTCGATTTAGACAAAAAGCAGAAGGGACAATTAGCTATAGTGGATGGTGTTACGTTGCAAGGTAATGTGCATGAAGAAGGTCCATTTTTACAGTTTGAAAGTATAAATGGTCGAACTATATGGAAGGAAAATATACATAACATTGACTCGATAGAAAAGGTTGCGCAAAGTGAGGAAGATTTGCGTGTTGTTATGATAGATGAAAGTAAATCCGTTTTCTTTCGATTTTTAACAGGAGAAGCAAAATTAGAAATAACTTTAATCCTTTCGAAAATAAATTCCCGCATACGTCTTCTGGATGATTCGATTATATCGACAGCGGATGGCTCCAGCATTACTTACAAAGTTAATATGATAACAAAAGCAACCAGGCATCCAAAAACGATTGAAGTAGATTTGATAACTGGGACAATAACACGACGAGGAACTGGTAATATTAGGAATATAACAGAAATTGATCATAATTTAATGATTGAAGCATCCACTGCAAGCGACAAAAGACAGCTGACGTATCGATCCTTGAATAACTCAAACGTCCCGCCGTGTACCATAGTTTTCTCGTCGTGCATTCACGTTTATGATTTTATTTCTCATATAATTAAAATACGAGAGAATTTACCGCAAAGGCCAAAAAAACCTTACAATATGAAAGATTTTAAGCAATTGAATTTATACGGTAAAAACTTATGCTCTTACTTATTAAGAAATCAATTTCAAAAAATAGTAAGTAATCGTGGAGAAATATATTTTCATGAGGAGGATTTCCTGAAAGGGATGGAAAGTTTACCGCCGTTGCTAGGTTTCTCAGACGCATCAATGGAGACTATCGCAAGGTCATTGTCACAGTACGGTATTGTTGGTCGTGATGTTACCAGTAAATCATGGGGCTTCAAAAAGAATGGCTGTGGTTCAACTGTAAGCATTCGAACAGTAACATGGAATGTTGGAGAAGCAGAAGTTGACGATCTTGAGCACATAGAATTTTTAATGTTCGGAACTAGAAAAAATACTACTGATGGTGGAAATGATAATTGCATAATAAATAAGAAAAAAAAGTGCGATATTTATGCAATTGGTTTGCAAGAATGTAAAGCTGATGATTTGCAAAGCTATGTAGAATCCATAGAACGTGTTGTAGGTTCATCTGGGCAGGGGTTAGCGTCAGATAGTAGTTATGAAACTTTGGTAGTGCAAAGTATGTGGAAAATACATTTGATTTTAGTGGCTCGCAAATCAATAGTGCCATACATATCACATTTGTGTAAAGGGGTGCAAAAAACTGGAGCATTAAATAATATGGTAGGTAATAAAGGTGGTATTGGAATTTACATGACGCTTTTTGGTACTACAAATATTTCGTTTGTTAACTGCCATTTGGCTGCTAGACAATCCAGAAACCGGAAACGTGCTGTTGATTTCCATAACATAGTTTCTGGGCTTTCGTCAAAGTTGTTGCATTGTTCGAGTGGATTGTTGGAATCATGCGATCATTCGTTTTGGATGGGGGATTTAAACTATAGAGTTGACTTTGGGCAATATGGAACACTGGAAGAGTTTAATAGTGTAGTGTGGCTGAGTGAGCAGGGAGATAGAGCGTTGTATGGTAAAATAATACAAAATGATCAATTACGATCGGAAATGATGGGCTTAAAAACATTTGTAAATTTTAGGGAGGGTGATATTAAATTTCCCCCAACATACCGTTGTGAACGGGGAGTATTGTTGAAATATAATAACAAACGAAATCAAAATCCGTCTTACTGTGATCGTATTTTATGGCATTCACATTACTTCAATGATATAGTCCAACAAGAATACAATTGCATCAATATTGTAGATTCAAGCGATCATAAACCTGTTTATGCAAATTTTGAGCTTGCGTGCAGAAGGCCATATTTAGCACCGACTAAATTTGGTAACGTACAATCATTAACATCGAAACCAAGGATAATGATATATGATTTATCGTTTAAATCTACCTCGTCCTTCATGTTTGAAGAAGCGGAAGGTGAGTTGGGAAACAGATCAGAAACTGCAGGTAGTATATATAGCAGTCCATCGTCTTTGGCTGGGGAGAGTAGGAATAGCATAGGTAGTGAAACTTTTGAAGAAGATAATAGCAGTGAATATTTTTCTGTTTTACGCGCTAATACAACTACCGGCGTTTCAAGAAATACACGCGGAACCACTGGCAGTCAAAAGGGAGCCTCGTTACAATCTAAAAATTTTGTAAATACATTACGAAAGCGTGATCATCGTGATTCCGTTTTTCACCAGGTGGATAATTTAACTGAGAAAAATGGTTGGTTGTTTAAAAAAAGGCAAGGAACCTCTCTATTTAAGCCATCAGTATGGCAAAAAAGATGGGTCGAGTTAAAAAATTTCTACCTTGTATATCGAAGAACATCAGATCTAAATAGTAAGTAAAAAGTGTCTATTTTCTTTCATATATCTTTACTAACTTATATGTATATCCGATTCATATCTGAAACACAGGCCCAATAATGGCGTCAATTGATTTAAGAAATGTTTCAAAATGCCAAGTTGCTGAAAGAGGTATTATATTTTTATTTTGTGCTGCATTCAGATCTGGTGTTTACCCTTTAAAGGCAAAAAGTGAGGAAGATGCCATTTCTTGGGCAAACGTTATAAATGAAAGAATAGATTCAAGTTCTAGTGATAGTTTCGCTAATTCCTTCTCTGGTAAGAACCTAACTCTTGAGTCTAGTTTATCGCAAGATGACGATGAAGCTTATGCTGGGCGCGCTAGCACTATTAGTTCGATAACTGATATTGGTAGCCCCAGAAGCGTAACTAGTGATAGTAATGGTGATGAATTGCTTGATGTTAATTTGATAATGAATGGGGCTTTATGCGTACGATTTGAAAGTGAATGCTTGCACCACTCTGAAAAAACATCAAATATTATGCCAAAAGAAATATTTACATTTGGAAAAGATGCAAATAATAAATTTCCACTAGACGCAGATATAGATTTTATAAATGGCGTTACTATTGACATTACAAGAATGGTAATGAGAAATGAACGTAATTTATCTTACATGAAATATACTATAGAAACATATTTAAATCATGATTCAACAAATCCTGTTACAACCGTAACACGTAGTTATTTACAATTTGAAGGTAAGCACATTAATAAACAATAAGTTTCTGTCTAATACCCTACATCAAGATTACTATGTCACCATGTACTAACATACCATGTATATACAAAAAAAAACTAATGTAATAAATAATACACAGAACTAAATGCTTTAATCTTACGTAAAATCCCATCAATAGAAACAGACATAGAACCACTGGTAAATCAAAATCCAGGGAATAAAAAAAATATTAGAGTTAATTATGAACTTGAAAAACTTTCACTAGATTTTTTTATTAAATCGTTGTCAAAAATTAAGGATGTGTGGGCGCTACCCGAATTCCATCAATTTCTAGATGATTTTGTTAATTTTGAAACCAATAAAATTTGGAACTGGGACAATGCAGATATGAGACCGTTAACATCCACATTAGATGATACTGAGTGGTTAAAAAATCAGAAAATTCGATGTCATATTGAAGATGGAAACTCACGAATCAGAGGTATCAACTCTTCCTCCTCAGGTCTTTGTGGAGTTTTATCGTTTGAAACCCTTAGAGATGATGGGTCGTTTACCATTCCTGTTCAACGTAATAACGTTCCGCACGGTATTTTAAGCGGTCGTGTATCTATAGATGTGTTTAATCCGGAATTAGAGTCTGCAATTATACAAAATAACTGCAAAAACAACGCCAGTCAAATTCAAGATATGTATTCAGATTCATTCAAACATTTATTAGAAAACATCAAGATTCATATATGTGGAAGCAAATTAATGGCATTAGAGGAAAAAAATCCTTTTACAGCATATATTATACAAATTAATTTTCTTGAGCAATCCTGGGTAATTGAGCGGAGGTTTAGGCTGTTTCATGATTTGCATAAAATAATATTGGATAAAATGCCATTTTTGCGAAACCGATTGCCAAAATTTCCAGAAAAAACTTTCGGCATTAACAAATTAAGCCAAAATATTGTTAAAGTTAGAGAAGCAGCACTAAGTGAGTATATGAAGCGTTTAGTCAAAATTAAAAACGTTTGGAACTCGGCACATTTTATACACTTTATAGATAATAGCGAAATGCTACTTTTAAAAAAAATGCACAAAATTAGATTCTATAGAGTAGCTGGTATCTTGAGTCGCTATGAAGTGTTACCAACAGATCCAGCTACTATCGTTGGGGGCGACGAACAACGTGCACAGTGGCAAGGGCCTGGGGCAGTTGTGGGACGACAAAGGTATGCATTATCTGTATTTCAGGATAACAGACCAAAAGATATGACTGAATCTTTTGATCAACGAGACAATGATTTTAATGCAATACGAAATAAATTTGAATTACAAGCAGCAAAGAATTCTGATAGCAAGCAAGAATCAAGTTTACCTCCAGATGAGGGTGGTATTACAAGACTGGATGGAGATGGAGCCGGTGGTATAGCTAATAGTAGCACTCTATTCACTAATACTGGAAGTTTAGAAGTCTTACTTGAGGAGGATGAAAATGATGGCGATGATAATGACAGCGAAGTTAATGATTTCGCAAGGGATAATCTAAATGAATATACTGAAGCTACGATTTCTCAATCGTTATCGCCGAAGACAAATTTTTCATCCACAGGATCACGTCCCTTGGCAACCGCGTCTCCTGCTACAATTCCGAAAGCGTCGTCTGAAAATTCAATACGTTTTGTAAAAGTGGATGGTGGTTGTGTTGTGATATCAACGCAAAAAAATACTGGGAAAGTACACTTGTCATTTTGTAGAAATAGTACCAATGGTAACAAATTGAATACGAATAACAATTTTGTAATGGATGTTTGAGAGTGTGATTTTATTTAAATTCATGAGTAAGATACTAAATTACATATAACAAAATATACCAACTGGTATTTTTAAAAATTTTACTCTTCACATGTTTTAAAATTCTTTGCCATGCCACCGAAGTCAATTAATAGATTAACAATTTTGTCTTTAATGTAACTGTTATTTATTGCATACGCATAGTCTAAAGGGGTGTTGCCATGGTCATCTTCATGATTGATTATCGCTGCGGTTGTAGATTTATGATTAAGTAACATTATTAATATATCAACACTGCGCTCGTTTAAAGCAGCATAATGAAATGCATTGATACCCGCTGCGTTCGTGACAGACAAATCAATATCACTCAAACAAAGCAAAAATTGAACAACTTTTCTTTGCTCGCAATGAACACTAATCATTAAAGGTGAATGTAAATCAGATGGCAAACCATTGATAGTTTTACCAACTTGATTGATCATTTGACATAATGATAGTTTTTCATCATTTAAAATATTGTGATACCTGACAAATATTTCAACATCGTTTAACCTTGCATCATAGTGACATGCACATATGAATGGGGTGCCTTTTGGAAATTCTCTTCTATATTTGCGCCTCAACTCTTCGAAGAATTTTTGGGCTCTTGTATATTCTTTACGGGTTTTCAAATCACGTTTTGTCGCATCTAGCATTTCTAATTTTGATTTGAATCCTCCATCTACGCAAATTTTATAGCTTGACCAATTACAATTTTGAAAGTCTTGTGTAAACCCTTTTGCTTTGCGATCGTCCCATACTATTTTCATTTCTACCCGGCTTCTTAATTTTTGCAAAATCTCCCTACTTTTTTCTTGAGCTTTCTTCAATTCTTTTCCTTCGTTTACTTCTCCATCTTTATCCGATAACATCCATAATCTATCGCGCTCAATATCTAATTTTTCAATGAGACGGCATATCCATCGCGTAAAATGTAACACAAGGTATAGTTTTCCGTGTACAAGTTGATATTTGGTTCTTAAACATTGCAAATTGTTTTGATGAAAATGAATCGATTTTTCGTCCATGTTAATATAGTCTTCCAAATTTTTTATCGACAACATCTTTTCTAAATTACTTATTTCCGTTTCAAGTTTACAAACTAATGTGAATTTATCCAGAATTGAATCATTTGTTTCCAAATCTACGTAAGGTAATTGCTCTGCAATGTAATCAACTTGATCAATAAGTGTCATATTCGTACTGTTTTTGTTGAAGTTTGTTGATATGGCATTATTTTCATCATCAGCATAGTATGCTTCGTGTTGATGCATACATTGTATCAATTTAAGTAAATTATTATTTGTATTGCCTTCTAGCATATCATCCAGTGCTACTTTTTGTACCTTTTCTTCTGTTTCCTTACCTTTTTCCAAATATTCGTCAGCATTGTTTGTTAATAATATAATTCTTTCAACATTTTGACAAATCTGTCTAAGAAAACTATTGTCACTAGATAACGATTGAGATTTCTGTTGGTTCTCTAGTTGCGCTTTAATAGCACTTAAGGCATTGATTCCATTGTTGATAGTAATGATGTCGTTATCTTCAGCATACATACTATAATATCGATGACCTATGAATATACACCAACTGCAAATTACGAAGCATGTGATTCAGGTATACATTGAAATCTCACAGGCACAGGTCATGCATTAATGCGTCTGATAAATATTATTAATACTGAATATATAATAATTATTATTATTATTTGACGTGCACACGTCATAATGCACAGTTATGTTATTAAAGTTATGTTATTTGACAGTTACTATATGTTATGGCCTATTAATATGCTCTCTCCAGTTTTATACCAGCAGGTAGTAACAATTAATATGCATATGCATATTTACTATTATTTCAAATTATAGGATATCCTCGTAATGTAACTATCGTACTAATATTATTATTATTATTTGTTGTTTATTTTACCACTCTATTTTATTATTACAAGTGCTGCGAGAAGTAATGAACACAAACACAAATGTGTACATGACAATGCATAGAAGTCAAGTAGCTAGTTGGTAAAGGATAATGTAATAACTGCCTTTGTATATATACGCACGCACGCACAAATTAGTATATGGACACATAGATACATCGTATGGATTTACATGATAGTCGCGAGAAGCATGTGCATATTGAAGCAGCAAAACGATTTTTAGATGAGTTAAATGAGAAGCAACAACATGAAATGAAAGTTGCTATTGATGAGTCTGCAAATGAATTTTCAAAAATGCGCGTAGATCTGGAAAAAATTTTAAAGAATATGAAGCGTTGGTTGAGATTATATTTAAAACGTCATCAAATTGAGTATGACGATATACATGCGATGTTCTCGATTTTCGACGAAAATGGAGATGGTGTTATATCAAAACATGAGTTTTCAAGAGTATTGACTGATAAATTAGATTTGCACTTTTCTGTACATGAAGTTACGCAGATTGTCGAATATTTTGATGTCAATCAAGATGGTGCCATTGATTATACAGAATTTGTAGACAAAATGCTTTTACAAAGCGACCATAGCGTTGATGTCACTAATACAGATCATTTGCATAAAAAATACTCGATTGACCATATTGATTACCAAAATGCAGCAATACAGATTCAAAAGAGTTTTCGAGGTTTCCAAGGAAGACAGGATTATACAGAAAAATTACTTGAATTATTTAATGAGGAGGAAATTAGGCATAGAGAAAAACAATTACAAATAATTGAATCGCATGAGCAAGAAGTTGAATTCAAACAGATGAATAATCAAACATCGAAAAAACCAAATAGAAATTTTAACATTCGTAACAAATTGACATCACAAAAAGACGGTTCGACAGCTTTTCACATTTTAGCTTTCAAAGGAAATCTAAAATTGATAAAAGAGTTTATGGACAAGAACAATAAGCGTGTTTCAAATTTTTATCTAAATATTTTTGCCTTAAATAACTATGGTGAAACATGCTTGCACTTGGCAGCCGCAGTTGGAAACACCGACGTATGTTTATATCTAGTCGAAGTTTGTGGGTTATCCGTCAAATCTAAGACGTACTTCGGCGATTCTGTCATCGATTATGCAATAAAGAATGAACAAAATGAATGTGTTAATATGTTGATAAAATATGTATAAAATGCTCTTCGGCATAGACATTTTACATATATAATATGCTTAACCCCAAAGGTAGTGAGTTTACTATAGATGTAAATTTAGTCGAAGTAAATAATAGTGTATATGAATATCAATCACAGAGTATAAAATTTTATTTAATTTAATGAGTAAGAGCATAAGTTATACGTATTAACTTTTTATATGATTAAGTTATACAGGTAATATATATGATATACATACAGAATTTTATTTTATTTTACAACAGCAGAAGAACACTCCTCCCTCGCAATTATTTTAATAATAATTATTAGTAATATTGTTGTTTTCCAAAATTATGAGACACGCGGTGTTGTGAAAATAAGGTCCATTTTAAAAAAAAAAATTTTTTGATTTGTTCGATTAAATCGATTAAATCGATTT
>JACKZZ010016481.1_pt1 | contig 12553 bp, 6 predicted proteins | sample 8027871 | NCBI WGS metagenome assembly JACKZZ01 (sample SAMN15724774, study PRJNA655200) | protist metagenome | isolation source: fluorescence activated cell sorting (FACS) single amplified genomes of... | place: USA: West Boothbay Harbor, Gulf of Maine | collected 2000-07-19
TGAATACAATACGAACACGACGTAGCATCCTATCCACCACCTTAGATACTAGGGGGATCCCGCACCGATAGTGGGCTAGGTAGTCAAGGATCATGCCCCCTCGCAAGTTCTTACCTAGAATATCAGTGCAAATGCCGTGTACCACTGGCATAGTGAGGATATACTTCTGTAGTGATGTGACAAGGTATGATAGAGGCACTGGCCCCTCTGCAAGTACCTGCTCTTCGATATTCGAGACATCAGCAACATATTCATTGAGGAGATCGCTAATTCCGATACTCAGGGCAGCCAGAAAGGACTGAAACCCTTCCTTACTAGCTGAATCGCCCCATTGTACTTCATGTTTCTCCACAAACCCCGTAAAATACAAATAATACCAACCAAGAGGAACGATCCGATTGATGAGCTCTTTCTCGCTAATTGTCAACAAGTCAAAGCCACTCACTACTTTAAACGTATCATCCTCCTCCACTATCACATCTCCAGGGAAACCAAGCAAACTAAGCAACACATCGTGCAACATATTAGCTTCAATTCGAGTGTTTTTATAGAACTATCTTTTGGGTTTTGAAAAAACCTAGTCATCAAATTTCGATGAAATACCAGCGATTGATAATAACAAATTGTAGCGCACCTCGTGACCTACCTTTTGGGGACATGGAACAAGATGCTCCTTTGAAGGATACCCTTAACCGGAGCTGGTTGGATAACAAAAGTAATAGTTTCGGCTTCAAAATGCTTGCAAAATTTGGTTGGAAAGAGGATAAAGGTCTGGGTAAGAATGAGGATGGTATAACTAATGCCATCAAGCTCAAGAAGCGCGAGGAGTCATTTGATTGGAATACTACATTCGCTCTACGCTTCAATCGCCTACCGGAGTCACATGCATCTCCCTCTATCGCGAGTAAGATCCTATTCTGCGGCAAGGCGGTGAAACTGTTACGATCCAACCAGATATTCAGAGAAGGAATGATCCTTACTTCCCTCACCCAGTCCTCCTCCTCCTCCTCATCATCATCATCATCTAATAAGGGCTTTAATTGGCTCCCCCCAGCAGAAGCAGAGCTATATACATACCTCTGTGGGCAGGGTGCTGGTGCTATTTTGTCCGACCCCTCTCGCAATGCACAACCATCGAAGGATGAGGAGTCCCTCGGATTGGAGGATGTGCAGAACTTTACTGCAATGTTTGCAGCAGAAATAGCTCGTCCTGACATCACAGTACAGAGTTTTGAACACTTGGTTGACTCTGTGAGTGGGCGTGTGTCGGCTAAACTATGGTTCTTGTTGAGAGATCATTTCTCGTTTATCAGCTATTTGTATTTGATTCGTAACACTTATTTGATGGGACGGGGAGAATTGTTCCAATCCATTGCTGATGCTATCGCTGGTCTAATGAAGAAAGCAACTCCTGAGGCTGGTGAGATGCAGTCGGTGCTGAATGTGGGCGCATTGAGATCAGCAGCGAAGCTCCTTGACTTAGATGACAGACAAGTGCTTCGAACCATGCAACTGGGCATCAATAGTACGCACATAGTCGTCACTGATATGTCCTCTAGTGATGTTGTTAGAGTCGGTGCAGCTACTGCAGTGTCATCACAGGTATCAACCCATATCCCCAATCCTCTACCTAGTGCTGGTGCTGATTCAGGAGGAGGTGGTGGTGAGTATGGTGACAGAGGGAAAGGGAGACCCCATGGTGAGCCAGTAAGGGGTGAAACTCGATTCGCGCTTTCTTTATGCGGCCAAAAGCAGCAGAACCTTGCTGCTTTGTTCGCCTCTGTCTGGACAGGAAACCTCTTGAAGCGTTCAGGGGCCGCAGCGGCAGCAGCAGCGGGGGGGGCTGATGATATGTCTGTAAGCAGTGTAGGTACCACTGTAGCGTCCTCTGTGTCCCGTATGCCCTATGCTCGACCAGGACAGAGTCCAGCACGGGCGCTTCTTCAGCGGACATCTATGAGTGGTCCTGCTTCCTTCTCGCCCCCTGTGCCCCCATTCTCCTCTCCCGCTAGATCGCTAGCATCACTAGTCTCATCGCCAGTGAATTCTGTGACCTCATCCCCTGATGGACCTACTGCAATGGGTCCGTCCTATTCTGTGGGGTGTTGTTGGCTACCGGATAACAAGTTCATTTCGAAAGGGTTTTCGCTGAATGCCTCCTTTCAATGCGATTGGACAGCCCCGACTGCTGTTCTATCATCCACTCATCCTTGGGTCGACAACCGCAATGTCGATGCTCGTCGGGAGGCACAAGGTCTATTGGTGGGTGGACTCGCTTGCGTGTTACATACAGAACGCAGTGGTGCGAAAATGATGGGGAATGGCTCGCTCGCGAATGAGATTAGAGGTAGTGTCAGTGCTGGTGTCAGCTTTCTCGCCACTCGCTCATCTTCAAGTGACGGGAACTGCATGTACTCTGCTCGTGTGTATGTATGCAAGGATGGGCAAATGACCTTTCCTGTTGCCGCTGCTACACGCGTTATAGGTACAAATCCACCATCTCAAGCTCCTATGGCCCTTCTGGTGGAATACTCACGGGAGTTGAGTCGCGACACGGGCAATGTGGTATACATCATCAAGGTAAGGCTGAGTGGTGAGGGTCTGCACGAGAAATCCGCTTGGGATGTTGAAGCGGAGGTTGATCTGGAGACTGCCATGAATATGCAAGGTGGTAGTGCTTATGTTGGTCTTGCTGGGAGTGGAATAATTGTAGGTGCAAGTGATGCCAGTGCCAGTGCTGCCATGGCCACTGGGGCCGATAAGCCTAACGAATGTCTAGATATAGTCGTTTCTCAACTCGAGTTCAGTGGTCGTGGAGTACTAGCGGCATACCCTGTTGCCTCGACTTACACTGCCGCCCGCTGCCCTGAGCTGCACGCCGCGCTCGAATTGCGTGTAGGCCAGCTGCGAGCTTGGATGAATGTGACCCTCAGCGTAACAGTCCCCCCTTTCCTACAGATGGTATTCCAAGCGAGTGCCTTAGAAACGTATCAGCGTATGTTCACCCTCCTTATGAATGTACGACTAGTGACAGAGCTATTGGAAAGGATGTGGAAGAATAAAATTGGGGGGCGACTGCGACACTACATGCACTTCTTCATTTCGAATCTCATGTATCATTTACAAGTCGACGTAGTTGACTATGAGTTCTCTACTCTTATCAGTGAAATCCAAGCAAGCAGTGATTTCGCTCACGTGATCAGAGCGCATCGTAACTTCCTTGCTAACATCGCTACTGCTGCGTTTATTGACGATGTAAGTATCCAAGAGGGTCTGCAGCGAATTATGCAGACCACATTGCGTTTCGTGGCGGTTTCAGAACAGCCCATCGTTGGGACAATAACTGCGTCTGCAATCGCTGCTGAAGTCGTTGAGCTCGAGAAAGAGTTTTTCCAGCACACCAAGGTCCTTTTCCAAGTCATGAGGCGAGTTGACAATAGAGGGTTCCTCCAGAAAATCGATTTCAACTACTTCTTCTCTAACAAATTACACACACCCGCTTCTGTGTAGGCAGCTAGATATAATATATTTTTCTAAAACGTTACTTTATAATTTAAATGGTTGTATAAATATATAAACAAAAATTCATGCTCGATACTTCAACTTCTATAACAATACTATTAATGGTCAAACTTGCACCACTGCTATGGCGAAGAAAATTCTTCGAGAAACTAGTCACACAAACCAGATGAAATTTCAATTAAGAAATTCAGAAGAAATCGGCTTGTTTTCTTCCAGAACGACGCAAATTGGTCTTTGGAGTATGTAGACGGGAGTATTACGGAGAGCAGCGTATGTCGGAGATGTGTCTTTTTTCACACCGTTTCTTCTCGCGAACAAATCTGAGCTTAATGGAGTCGATGAGTACGATGGGACAATCCTCATGTATGCAACTCTCGAAGGCCATACACAACTAGTAAAAGTTCTTCTAATGAACAATGTGAAAGTGAACCTGAAGACTAAAGGAGGTCACACAGCTCTCATGCTTGCGGTTCAGAATAATAGATTCGGAACAGTGCAGGTATTGATGCAACACAAGGCTCTTCTCTACTCAGTCGATGCAGAGCTAGCGAGTTACTGTACCATATTCAGAAATAGAAAACATCATCACCGTATCCTAGATCTGGTCGAGAGAGAGAGCAGCGATGGCGGCGGCGGGGACCCTTTATGATGTTCTGGTCTGCCTTGAACAAGTCCATGACTACGGCGGGCACGCTGACCTTGCATGAAGAGGTGTTACGTTTTGACTATGTAGGTCGGAAAGTTGCAAGCTGGCTATAAATAAGTATTCTAAATTTTATACTTCTTTTATTATTTTATTGGTCCTTTCGCGTTGAGAATTCAGTTTTTCCGCATTAGTGATACAAAACTTGTTTTTTCATGTGAGAATTAAGTTTTTCCGAGATATGTAATCATAGAGATATGTAATCATAAAACAATACAAATGATCCATTTAAAATTAAAGTTAAATACTACGAAGTACGAAGTAATAAACAATTTAATAGCTATATTAATATCATGCTCCTACTACTCTACTCTCCCCAACACCATCTGGAGATGTAATTCGCAAGGAAAGCCAAAGGACCAAGAAACACTGAAGCTTTCCCCCGAAGCACATACTGCAGAGTGGTTGCTAGAGCAGCAATTTGCGCTGAGACCTGGGTCTGGGCTGCATCGGGGTCCACTCGCCAAGATGAGAGCAGGGCCCCAACTGTAGAAGTCTCTCCAGATGCTGCTCCGGTCAATGCTAGTGTATGGTCGTAGTATTGCAGAGCTAACTGGGTGTCCACTGTCTGATCGCCAAAACCGAAATGGTTAATAACTCCCGAATAAAACGACCCCATGGCATTGCCGCGAGAGGAGGCATACGAATACCACCAGATAGCCCTGTCGTGGTCGGCAGGAAGGTCATCGCGGCCTTTCCACCAGATATCGCCTATAAGAAGAGGATACAATGAATCTGTGCCTTTGCCGCCACCATTTGCTGCTCCCCATGAAACACAAGTGCCCATATCAGCACAAGACAAAAGTGATATCTCCAGCAGACCCATTGAAGAAATCGCAGTTGAAGCAATATCTAAATCCTGGCCTTCAATCCCATTAATCATATTGTTACCGCATACGAAGGAACCGCTATCGGAGCACGCACCCATTGATAGTAAGCCGCGGCCAACAGCTTCTGTAACTAACTTAGAAGCGCCTTGAGACGACTTAGAGGTCATTCTTCGTCTCAGCAAATATGCACCATTTCCCTTGGCAACTTTATACGGTGCAAGGATGTAATTAAGAAGGCTTCGACGCTCCGCTGCGGCCTGCAAGACACATGTAGAGGAGATACTACTTGTTAATGTGCGACTGAACAAGTACTGATCCAGCCCTCTGCGGAGTGACCCATGCCATGGTCCTATATCAACTGCGACGCGATAGTAATAAAGCGCATCTCTCGCACTGCGCGGGGTGCCGACTCCTTCTGCAGACATCAAGGCAAGGGAATAAATACTACTAAAATGTCCAAACTTCTGTGCTGATTTTAAGTAAAGCGAACGGGCTATTTTCTCGTCCTTGGGAGTACCAACACCTTCATGGTGACAGAAGGCTAGGTTAAAAAAGGAATCGCCTGAATCGCCGCGATCTGCCGCAGCCTGAAAATACTCAAAGGCCTTGGTATAATTCTTCTCAACATCAGTTCCATGGTAGTAAATATAGCCCAGACCATTAAGGGCGATAGCATCCCCCTGTTGAGCAGACTTTCCATAGAGAACCAGTGCCTGTGATGCATTTTTAGGACCCCCCTCGCCTTTTATGAGCATATTTCCTGCCGCCCTCTGCCCAACAGCACTCCCTGCCTCAGCTGCTTTGAGAAACCACCGCCTCGCTTCGGGTTGGTCGCGTTCAAGGCCTCTCGCGCCCCAATACAGTAGGTCTGCGTGATTTACCATTGACGGGACATGTCCTTCCTGCGCCTGTACGAGCTGACTAAGAATCAATTCATCATCTAAACCGCTTCGACCCACGGCAATAGTAGGTGCCGTGAGATCGTTGATGGAGTCTTGCTCTAGAATTGGCTGAGCTCCAGTCGTGTGGTAAGAATTTGAGGATGCGAGCCCAGCATGAGCGGCATAGACACTAGCAGTCTCTTCCAGTGCTACCTTCGACGCACCTTTTACATCCCAGCTCTCCCGCATGTACCAAAACATGAGCTCCAAACTCGAGTCTGCGCCCCCTAGTAGGCTCCCTATGTGTAGTAAAGGGACAGTAAAGCGCTCTGCAGCTACCATACAGTCGTGCAGATGAGCAGGTCCCCTTTGGTTAGTAGGGCAGACATAGGACAGCTGGGATAGAAAAAGACGAAGAAAGTCATTCAACGGTGTGGATTCTAACTCTAGAGCCTCTTTTGAAGTCAAAGCCATGATAGTGGAAGGACCAACCCGCTGCGATATCCTTTTAGGGATAGGAACTTCCAGTGAAGATTGAATCAGGTGTGCAGGCAGCACAGACGGGTCTCGATGAAGAGCATCTGCTATTGCTACAAGTCCCGCACTACCGACGCCAGACCGAAGAATAGCAACGAGCGGGGCAAAACTGCTAGCATGGCCCATGAGCGATGCCACAAGCAGTGCAGCAGCCCCGCGTTCCGATTCGATACCTTCTAGATTACTGTTGAATTGTAGATCTGACCACCCCTTGATCCCCTCCAAACCGCACTTAGATTCGGCACGCTCCCACCCAAAAGCCATAAGCATTCCCCAGCTATGAAGGCCCTCTGCACTGCCTAGTATTGCTGCTCGGCTATAAAGATCGATACGGGAAGCAATCGAACTGCACTTAGTTAAATAATCGTCAGCTTCCTGTAAATATGCAGAAATCATACCTGATTCCTCGGCGGTGGCACTATTGCGTCCCGGTGATGGGAGGAATGCCCCCTTGTTAACCATATCGAAGACATTATTAAAGAACTTCAGACTGGACAAAGACTCAGAAGGCATAGGCATAAAGCCACGTGTGAACAAGGAGAGTACATCCTTTTGAGAAAGTGGAGCAGCCCATATGCTTAAGTCACGAACGAGTCCCAAACTACCAACATGCGATGGGTCCTTGAACAGCCAAAGGGGGTGCATGTTGCCTGTTAACTCATCACCATAGCTAGCAGTTATATCCAAAGTGCCATTCACATATAGACTGATAGATTGGTGCGACCGTCCATCTTTGGTATAATTATCGAAGGTAAATGCTAGAAAATGACTCATGCCTGGGAGTAGTTCAATCGTTGAGTCGGCAATCATATCCGCATTTCGAGCACTACTAGTACGAATAGTTACCCTTTTCGAGTCTCTACGGAACCAAGCCGATGGCGTGCGGTTTGCGTCCCCAGGGTTGCCTTTAAAGAATATAGATTCAAATTCATCAGAATTCTGATTATTAATAGAAGGAAAGTTCCGAAGACAAAACGTAAGAGCCCAATTTCCATTATTCACAACAGGCAAATACTCATTCTTGATTTTAATTTCACGATCAGTACCTGATGGAAGCCACCCTGCCCAATGGAATAATCTCTCTGGCAATATAGAACCACTGCTCCGCGGCATTAGAGAAGGGAGAATACCTCCATCTATTTCCCTTAACGTCAAACCTTTTTCATTCACTTCGTCGTCACTACTACCTTCCTCCCCCGATGGATCCCCGCAGAGTGACACTTGGAAAGGCATTAAATTAGAGACTCTAGAATTGGTCTCATTATGCACCCATAGGATATATTGGCCAGGTTCATATGATCTGAAAGATACTTGAATAGTAGAGTCGCTCTGGACAGCACTCCCTTCAGCTTCAGGTTGCTCCAGGGGTATATGTAATGCATCAATAAAGGAGTCGGAATAAGCAGAATCAGGCAGATCCTTCGCAACCACAAACCAGCAACCTTCACTACCACATACACGCGTCCGATCCTTTATTCGAATGGTCGCTGAGAATCTATCTAGCGAGCATAGCTTATCCCTTTCAACTTGGATATCCAAAAGCCCAATCTCAACATTACTAGCCAGGGTACAGTTCAACGCGGCGCGGAACCAGTTCATAAGCGACAAATTGACAAATTCAATAGGACATTGAATTTTCCGTAAGTGGCTAGGTTTAAATTTCTGATATATTTTTAACTTGAAACACACTTGCTCACGCTGTTAAGACGCTAGAACAACCAAAGTTGGTCGAAGAATTAAAATAGAAGCTTAACTACCTGACGAAATCGATTTGACGTCTACTGTGAGGGGAAATGAGTCAGTTAAGAGCAGGTTTGGAGGGAACTTTCCTTTTCTTGTCGATTACGGCTGCTGCGTTTGTTACGTATTTACTGATGTTTCCATCAGTTTTATTGATTGGAGCGCATAGTAAACGTGTGATTTCATGGCGAAGATGGTATTGTTGTACACTATTTGGTACGTATGCAAATTTCTCTGCTGCTATGGTGCAAATCATTTGTGGGACACGCATCTTCTTTTATAGTGATGCTACTTTTGAAGATCTAGCAAGTGATGGGGATGTAGTTGTTTTATCGAATCAAGGTGGGTTTATAAGCATGATTTTCGCTGGATGGTGTTACGGAGCTTTCACCGGGATGAATGAGGATATGCGCATGATTTTACATGGAAAATTCAGATCTATTCCTCTTTATGGGTGGACTATGCAACTGCTTATGTATAACTTCTTTTCAAGAGATAAAGAAATGCAAGCAAATATAAAAGAAATGCAAAAAAAACTAGAATATCGTTTGAAAACAGCTAGCACGGGGAAAACGAGTGTGCTTCTCTTTCCAAGTTCACCAAAAGCTGCTCCTCGTCCCTCAGGCTTCATTGCTTGTGTGGAGACAATGCGCGATTTGGATAGAAATGATAATCAACATGCTCCTTCGAACTTGTGTGCAGTGCATGATTTAACACTCGATTTTGTTCATTCAACACCGTCATCGTTCAATGGCAGTAATAGTGCAAGGATAAGTCGATTGCAGATTCCACAAGAAGTTCATATTGCAATTCACCGGTGCCTTGTGCGCGACTTGCCAGTTGATCGAACGGATCTGCAAGAATGGTTAAGCAATCGCTTTGCGAGAAAAGAGGGAATGATTACGAATAGAATGCAGGGGAGTCAAGATGGAGGGGGGTCTAGTCGTGATGATGATCAAACAAGTACCCCAAAATGGCCAAAACCCTTGCCAAACGGCGATGTTATTATCCACAAACGATCCTCGATTATTAAAATGTTTTCCCAGTGTTTTTTAGTCGTTTGTGTGTTAGTGATATCATCTTGGATTCGCGCTATTTGTACAATCTTTATCATTCTCAGCATAGCGTCGCGTTTAATTGGTGGTTTTGATGGAGCTGAATTTACCCTCCACGGGGATATGATATTGGCACCAAAATCTCCTATTTCTCCCGATATTCGCGATAGGGCCTCTACTGATGCAATGCTATCAACAGAAAGCTTCCTTCCACACCTTTCTTCTTCTTCGCATTCCAAGTCGGAGTAAATTGAACCGCCAACACCGTGTTTTTTTCTTGGTACGGTATTACTTCATAAATTTATATATTTCTTCTGACATAAAAAAATGCTAATTTTGTTAAATTATAATGGAAACATAAAAATAAACCGCCCTACAAACTATTATACTCTTTCTCGCTCTCTCCCCCCATTATTTCGTCGAAGGAGATGGAATAGATTCGTCAACCTGCAAAGCTGGAGTTGTTTCAGTGTGAGACTTCGATGATCTATTTTGGACAAGACTGAAAATCGAATCGATTCGACTAGGCTTCACATCCTCTGGACACATAGCTGGAACTGGACATTTACAAGTGGAATATTTCGGTCCTTCAACTGTACCTTGGCATCGGTAGCATCGCATTTTAAACTCTGACGATGACGATGATGGCGAATCGTCTTCCTCCTCTTGTAGTTGTTGTTGGTTGGGTCGGCGAAAAACGGAACCAAGTGACTGCATTAAACTAGGGCGTCTCGAAGATGAAGAACCGGCAGAAGGTTGTTGCTGCGATGATGATGGTGCTGTCGATGGTTCTGATAAATCTTCCCCGTTAACGGCTGATTCTGATCGAAATGCTCGACTGAGAACTTGCAATGTTGATTGTGGAGATGATGAAGTAGGAGATGAGTTTTGACTCGAACGATCAGAGTCAATAATTTGATCAACTTGTGATGCACCACCCTCGCCTTTATTTAAATTATCCGCAGTAGAAGTAGATGTTTCGCTACCATCAATACTTACAGCTAGACTAGATTTACCAATAGATCCTTCAAGAGATTCCACTTCAGAGTTAGTTGACTTTGGAGATTCTAAGGACTGTTTTTGCAGCTGTTGTTGTAAAGAGGCAATAGTAAGAGCCATATTTTCGTTTTCTTCTTTAAGCAATTTCATCGCAGAAACAAGTTCAATGTGCTCCTCCTCTTTTTTCCGTAAGGATTTAACTTCTTTAATAAGAAGCTTTTTTTCACTTTGTAATCGAGCACTTTTTTCATCAGCAGCTTCTTTACCTGACAACGCATCTTGTATATTATTTCCAAGCTGCTCAATCCTACTTAAACTATCCTTATGACGAATCTCTCCATCTTCTTTATCGCGCAAATAGTTCGCTTCTGCTGTCTGTAAAGAGGAAGTTTCCATTGCCAAAAGTCGTTCAAGTCGCAAAATTTTCTCATCTAACTCTTCGACATTATTTTGGAGCTCCGTTATTGATTTATCTTTATCAGTAGTAATAAGTTCAATGTCACGAGTATGAGATGCTTTCAATTCTCTTATTGCTAATTCCACAGCCTCCCCAGAAGCAATGACGGAACTACTAGTAGTGGTAAGATCCAAAAGAGAAACAAGACGATCTATAGAAATAATTGAATCCTCGGAATTCTTTCGAGTTGCAGCTAATTCAGCAAGCATGGCATCCTTTTCACTCGCAAGAGCTTCAACCATACCAGCATTATCATTAATTTGTTTACTAAACTGTTCTTGTAGCTCCTGATATGCATCACGTTCTTCACGAACTGCAAGAAATCTGTCGCGCTTAATAGAGGCCACCCAATCGTTTAATATCTGCAGATCATCAAACTTGAAATAAAATGGTTTAATTGTACTATTGACATAAGCAGGGACAGATAATTTTAAAATACAATCTTCTTCAACTGTAACTTCAGTATAATATTCAAGATCAACAACACCATGAGGAACTTCAGTTTCCTTATCCTCTTCAAAATAATACAAGAAAGAATGTGGAACTATACATAAATGTCTTTTGTGCCAAATTCCTTGATCGTTACGCTTCTGATAGTGACCTGACATAATACTAAGACCTTCTGTAGTAGTAGCATCCTTTACTGGAGAACTTTTCACATGAAGAGTCGAGTTGGGAATGATCCGTATCGCACCTGGTATTAAGGAGTCACCCTGACCTGAGCGTCGAACTATCCGACGCACAGATTCAAGCATAATATTATAATCCAACCACTAACACTAACACTTGCAGGAAAAGATACCTATCCAGCAAGGAATCAGTTTTCAAGTTTTCAACTAAAATCCTTGAAAGCCATGAAAAGCCACGGAAAGCGAGATATCCATTGATTATGTAAGTTGATTTTTTGGGTATTACTCGCAAGTCGAACCACCGATTCTGTCGCGAGTTAGCTAATCAACAAGAAAAGTTTGTAAGCACTGGAATCATGGCAAATGCGAGTCTTCCAGTTAATGATGCGACCCTAGAGTCCTTCCGCCATGCACAAAGCGCCTCTTCGGATATCCGCTCAATCTTATTGCGCATAGAAAATGATACAATCTCTCAAGTGGGTACCACGAAGAATGAGAATAGTGTACTTGAGGATTTTAATGCAATGAAATCGACATTAGATCCTAATTTGTCTTACTTGATTTTGTTTTGTGTCACAGAGACTGAAACGGTGTTTAATGGGGGGAAGAAATGGGTTCTTTTTGTCTATGTTAATGTATCTACAGCTAAAGTTCGCGATAAGATGTTATATTCATCATGCAGAATGAGCTTGAAAACTTCTCTTGGCGTAGGGCACTTTGTAGGAGATGTTACAGCGAATGCTATTGACGATCTTGATTTTAGTTTGTATTCTGCCAAATCATCACAAGATTCCGAACGTCACGATCTTAGAAGTGCAGATGAGATGGCTGTAGCTTTTGAAAAGGAGCAGGGTAAAGTAGAATCAGGAAGTGCTGCTGGTGGTTCTCAAATGGTTCCTGTTCTTCCTTTTGTATCTTCAGAAGATACGAAAGCTGCTGTTGAGAAATACCTCAGTGGAGAATATGATTTTGTTGAAGTCCTTTTAGCTGATGACGAAAGTTTTCAGTTGAGCCGTGCACAAGCTCTTACTCCTGAAGATAATATTGAATCTATTGTCAATTCTGATGAACCCCGCTTTATTCTCTATAGACATTCTCCTGCTGCTGGTGAAGCACGAATCACTGTGTTTATTTTCTCATGTTCAGATAATGTCCCTATTCGACGACGAGTCATGTTAGGAGTTGCAAAAGCAACTTTTG
>JACKZZ010012937.1_pt1 | contig 12548 bp, 9 predicted proteins | sample 8027871 | NCBI WGS metagenome assembly JACKZZ01 (sample SAMN15724774, study PRJNA655200) | protist metagenome | isolation source: fluorescence activated cell sorting (FACS) single amplified genomes of... | place: USA: West Boothbay Harbor, Gulf of Maine | collected 2000-07-19
TGACTGTTTAGTTTTTCACGGTATCTCTTTCTTTGCGTCGCGAACTTCTCATGTATTCCCGCGGGTGGCATTGAAACTGGGACCGCAACAGGGGCTGGGATAATCCTGGTGGGAGAACAACTGGGCCGTCCCTAAACGACAAGACAAGCAAAAGTCATAAGACGCACACGTTTTACTCCCAAAGCGGGTGGGTGTGCGCCGAGTATATGCCGAAGAAAGAACACTGTGCCAACTTACCAGACTTGGAAAACAAAGAGGATCAATACTTTATATTACGCGATTCTAAATTCTCCCAATATCTTTGTGGCGTCATCAGAGTTGGACACGTGGGCGGCGCGGAGAATCTGTGAAGTAACCCACCCTGGAAAACCCCAAATTGCGAAGGGTTAAAGTGCGGAGCGATACTAGTCGATTTGGGAAACTGATACAGCCCTAAGGTAGCGAGGAGAGGGAGGAAGCCGAGGCGCTCCACGCCACATGACTCGACAGAAGCTGTGTTGAGCTCGCTCCAAATGCGCAAGGGTCGGCGCAGCTCAGATAGCGTCAAGAGCAGCGCGAAATGGAAAATAGAGTAAGTTCTACAAGATTAGTCTTTGTACTCTGTCAGCGCTGCTTCGAAGTAACACTCTCCAAACGAAAACCTCCATAGCCTACCAGATTAGAACAAAGTTTCTAATTTGACTCCAGTTGGAAACACCGCGAGCGATTGCAAAATAATGAAGATTTCGATTAGTGGACGTCGGACCATCAAGCGCGGGGAGTGGGTTTGGAACGCGGATAAAACCCGACTTAGGGATTTATCGGGGCGATGACCGAGCTAAAAACGTCTTGCAGGGGCTTAACTACTCATTCATCTCCAGAGCTACTATTTAAAGAATAGAGGCAGAATAAACAATTTCTCAGTTCGGATTGCAGATCAGTGCAACCGTGAATCTTTTAAGACCCGCAGTGGAGGCGCAGGGACTGGATTGGGAAGCTTCGAAGGCGCGCGCCATCTCGTGCTAAACTGGCCGCGAAACGGAGACGGGAGAGAATCAAAGCGACGTTGCGGCCGCCTCAAAATCGACTACGCGGGAAATTCGGTTGGCCCAGAAGAGATCAAGAACTGCACGAACCTTATCTCGAGTCTCCACACTTCCGTCACCTTCGAACTCGGAGAGAAACTTGAAAAGATTGAAAACACTTTGGGGGACGTGGAACTTAAGGAAGAGGAACGCGCTTTGACGTCACGAAAGAAGAGGAGCGGAAACGCATTTAAAAGATTTACAAAATGCTTAAAGGATTTATAAAATATTTAAATCAATTAGGGAGTTCTGGAATGACGATCAACTCCGAGGTTCAGGTGGGAAGTTTGGATTTGGATTTAAAATATGTCAATTTAGCAATGATCGCCACACCGACCCAGCCCGAAGATCACGCGTCAAAACGTGGAAAAATGTACACGCGTCCACACAGCCCAGCTTGGGCGAGGATAATGACTGTCAATGCGACACGCGCAAAATAAATGAACGCGACAGAAGTTGGGGGGACCAATGAGTCTCGGCAAATAATTTTGCAGTTTCGTGTCCTCATACTACGAAAGATTAAGACTTTGTAAAAAGAATAATTATTAACTAAGTTAAATTTCACTAGTCTAGTAGTACTAGTACCTTTCCATTGACAGCGTCCCCACGGATTTTTGAGATATAATAGGCGAATATCGTCGCAGCCTTGGCCTCGCACCACATGGGACTTCAGCACGCTGTAGGCGTGGTTCTGCACGATGCCGTACTTTACCGAGACGCCCTCCGGATCTTCAGATCCCCGCTCCACAACGGCGTCCTTGATCCGACCGGTTCCGAGACACACCACACAACGTCCAGTCTGCATCCCTTCGTAGATCGAGTTCCAGATGCGGAGCGCCTCAGTGTCGTACTGACCCATATTAATCTGTTGCTGAAGGAAATTGATCGGCAGCGTTTCGGGCACCCAGCCCGTCAAGTGATACCTGTTTAAACGATTTTTTCTTGCTTCAGACAGTTGTCATTGACTCACTATAATATCAATAAATACTGCCCTGATCGCAAACGAAAGAGTAGCGACTCTCAGACTCTGACCGGGAGGTTACAAACCTCAAGAGAGCCTTGCTGGGCCACGGGCGGCAGAGGCTACGAAACTTTGGCAAGTTCTTCGCGCAGCACTTCTTGGCCGTGCTGCCGGGGGCGACGCTTTCCTTCTTGGTGCGGATTTTTGCGGTTGTGGGGCGACTGCTGCTATCGCGCAAGACGGGTAAAGGCAGCGAGCAGGGGTGGCGCGTGACTGTATCGAGTTTTTGGATTACGTGGCGACAGTAATATTGGAATTATTAGAGCGGTGACCGCAAGAGCCGGAGAGGGCGCAGCACACGCAGAAGAAGGAAAGAGACAGAGCTATTCTGAGATTATCGCATTTATTCTTAACAAGGTCCGTTTTAAACCGTCCAGCATCGCTGAACCAAATCAGAAAAGAGAAACCCTGAGAAGACCTTCGTGACGTGGGAGACCTCATAAAAAATACGATAAATAAATATTTTAATTGGTAGAATTAAAGTCATTAAGTAATTCTAGTATACCCATCCGTGTTCGGGTTGCTTCCCTTCCCAAAAAAATCGTAGTTGCCGCCCGCAATAGTGACGTACGCTTTCTCGAGTAAGCAAATCCAGGTTTCATTGGGGTTCGTCGAATGCGCGCAGAGAATCTTGCCTTCTTTGGAAATCGGCACAGTAGGCGTTACAGGTACTAAACGGTAGGCACAGTCCACATACAGCTTAATCAAAATCACATTCTTCTCGGGTATGAAGGCCACAAATAACGATCGCAGGAAAGCATTGGAGGCAGCGGGATGGCCGCTGGAGGATGATAATATTAAGTGTATTAGAAAAAAAAAAACTAGGCAGGCGAGTCCCAATAATAATAGATAATTTGTAAATTACTAAATTTATTAAGTACTAATATAATATATTAGTTAAATAAATATTAATATTATTATTAATTCATAAGTACTTGTTTGAGGGCGAGTTTTCGAAATTGTTGTTAAAGGTGGCATCGAAATCGACAAGGCAGTTGAGAATAGCTAAGAATGAACAGTCTCCCACTGCTCCTTGCTTTACCCTTCTACTTGCTAAGGGTTTCTTAAGCAAGAAACCATACTGATCGGTGCGGGAGGACTCAGACGATCTTCGCTTAAAGAACCCGGATTCAGCCTTGTCCGTGGCCTTAGCAGGGTCTTCACTAGTGATATCTTCGGCGTTTTTGGCCCCCTTGGCGCCCCCAACAGGCTGCCACTTATAGAATTTGTTGAGCTGACGACGTGAAAGAGTGAGACCGATCACATGATTTCCGTTCTTGTTGCGACCGTTTTTGTCAGGCCTTCCCTCCGTCTCCATCGTCAGCTGTTTCGGGCGCCAAAAGGGGATGTCTCGGATCTGGCTGTATTGCTGCCGCAATTTTTGCTCCAGAACCGTCGACCTCTTCTTTGGTTTCTGGGGCTGAACTTGACTGTCTGAAACAGCGTTGGGGTCGTTGATGTTCACTTGTTGATTCTGGACATTTTGGGCACTGCGGAAATGGTTTTCACTGGAAACGTTATTATTGCTATTTGGACCCGTTGCCACGACTCCCTGCATATTGTAACTGTTTTCATTAATTCCTTTGATCATCAGTCCTGTACCTAAGTCTGAATTGGAATTAATATAACCCGTATTACTATTATTATTATGTCCAACAATGTTTCCCTGACTATCTCGCTTCAGCAAGTGCATGCTTCCGGGGATGGAATTAGATCCGCCATAGGCTTCAGATGCGGATCCATTAATATTATTTCCTGAGGGATCAGATTGATTGTAATGCACCGGCTCCATCGTATCCCTCTGCTGTCTGCCTAATTCCGAATTCTGATCGTCAAAGTCTGGGTTCTGATAGATCAGGCTCGGTACCACTGACGCGTCCCCAATAAGAGGGTTGTAGGTCTTCTCTTTAGTTATGTCGTAGTTGTTGATGACCGTACTGGTTGGCTGAGAGTCGGTGGGTAGATACGCGTCCGGATTGAACTCGCCCTCGGCACCCGTTGGGAAATTACTATTATTATTAACTTTCGCTTGTTGGAACTGTTGCTGTTTTAAGAGATCAATTTGGTCTTGATTGGTCTGGTATACGCCACCAGCTTTTTTAGCGGTAGAGACACAGCAACCCATCGATTCGTCCGATACACATTAAAAATGAAGAAGCATTTATTAAGTGAGAATCAATTGGAAGTTACTATGGAAATAGTAGTATACTCGGAACTTTATAGTGATAATATAAGATTGTAAACAAAATTTGGAGTGTAAGCCAAGTGCGATTCAGCCCTTATAAATTAGACTCACTTTATAGAAAATTTATCAGAGCATATTTGTCAGGCCGCTCCCAATAAATTATGGCACTAAAAAAAATCGGACACGATGGAAAAAAAAAAATACTAGAAACGAGTGTAGGAGAGACACATTTGAAGAATGACGTTGCGTATTTTGATGGGTGTACAGCTTATATTATATTGTATAAATTTGTCAAGCTCGGTTATCAGCCATTATATAAACGGTAATACGTGAGATGAAATACTATTAATATTATTAATTTCAGTCCAATTTAATTACTACACAGAAAAGATTTTCTACGACATGGACTCTCATATGGCTCCCTGTCAAATTTTAGAACTGGATTTCCTATAAATACTTACTTAATATTTAAATTGCACAGTCCATAGCTGTCAATTTGTTATTAACCAGCTCACATGATATTCGAAACCAGCTCTGAATTGCGTAATAGTCGACTAGAAAGAATAAGGATACGAATCATGCTTTTACCGGCTCTATCCGGGACCATTTATTACGGCTCAAGCCTATTTTCGAAATAGATATTTTAGTCAATCTATTTCGAAAACAAAATTGAGCCGTAATAAATATCATAACAAATCAACAGCAAAGCATTTTCAACGTTTTCTCAATTCTTTTTATAGGCATCGACTCGGAGATAATAGAGAACAAATAGGAAATTGTCTTTGGCGGACTGGCACCGCTGCCAACTTCAGCTCTGAGAATACTAACAAGTTTAATATTAGCATAATACACATACTTCATTGCCTCGCCGGTGAATCATTATGATTAGCAGCCTGACGCAAGGAATAAAATAGGACAGGTGTTCTAGCACACCGAAAACTGAGTTCGATTGTCTCTGCAGACTAGCTGCGTCATCAAAATTGAGTATCAGTATGATACTGGGACAGATTCAGCTCATAAGGTATTTGAATGGTTACGTGCAGACGCGAAAAAACTAGACGAAACAACTAAAAAGTCAACAACACTGCAACAGCCCAAAGCGATCATCACAGGGAGGGATCGAGCGGAAAAATAATTAATTCAGGGTATAATCGATGGTAGCGTGACCTGAGAGGAAATCTTGATTCTCAATTTAACACAGAATATTATTGTGCGCAAAATAATTCGAGAATCATAATACCGTAATATAATAATGTAATATTATTATAAGATCACTTTGACAAGTTGAATCTAATAACTGTATATTATAGTACTTTGAAATTCAATGACATCACCATCATGGAATGATAATCTTTCAAAATTAAAATAAAAAGCAAGTAATTATTACCATATGTTTCGGCTGCGTCGCTCCCTTTCATGGCGAAGCTCTGCGTCGTTCGGTTTAGCCATGGATGCATCAACGCGGTCTCAGCAGACATACGGTCTCCGGGTCTGATCGTGAGCAATCTAAGGATGAAATCTTTGGCACCTTCGGTCACGTGCCCCCACAGGTTCTCTGGAAATTGGAGGTCTCGTTCAACAATCTGACGGTATCTAAAGAGAGACCAGTCCACTTGTCTAAGTCTAATAGTAACAGTGGTATTACTAAATTCAGTACTTATACATAATATAACACTTACTTAATATTTAATTTGTATTAGTAAGTAAGTATTAGTAAAGTATACAACTTGTGCAGCACGGAGTGGAAAAAGGGGAGACTTCCCGAGCACAGAACGTAAGCAATAATCCCGATCGACCAGATATCAATTTCTCGTCCGTACTCTTCCTGTCGGATAACTTCAGGGGCAAGATAGAAGTCACTTCCGCATATCGAGTTCGACCGAGGAAACTTGCGCGGATAGTCTTTACCTATAGGCTATTACAATTCTGGATTAAATTAAATTTAATTTACAAAAAAATCATTTTGCATAATATTAATTAGAATTAATATTACTTGTATTATAATATACTTATCTTCGCGAGTCCAAAATCTGATATCTTGATATCGGTGTGAGAGGTTTGCGATACTAACAAGATATTCTCTGGCTTTAGATCCCGATGCATGATGCCCTTTGAGTGAATATACGCCACGGCCTCACACAAGTTCCCCAGCAGGATCACCGCGTCTTGCTCCGGGTAGAAAACTCTCTTCTGGATCCGGTCATACCTGCATTTTACTAACTTCGCCAATGGGATTCTTAATTAACTATAAAATGAAGAAGTCACTGACAATACAGCTCCCCGCCCTCGCATAACTCAAGCACCACACGAAATGAAGAAAACCCTTCGTCCACGTCGATCAGTTGAACCAAAAAAGGGTGGCGCCCCAGAACCTAGGATTCCCAGATCTAAGATTTAAATCTCACCAACGATATTAAACATACACACAATTGTACTGAGCCTAGTAGCCTGTAGGTATATAATATAGACTTAAAGTTATAGTATGTAGTTTATACACGCAATTATAGCAGTAACTAAGCCTCTAAAGACGAAATTCAAATTACGCGTACCTTCATTATCTTAATCTCTTCGTGAATTCTCATGACTCCCTGGTCGTCTTCATTCCGTGTGTTTATAACTTTCAACGCGTAGCGTTTCTCGGGTTGCCGCTTACGCCAGCATAGATATCTGTAAATAGAGCCAAGATCGGCAGTTTTTTTTGTAGAAAGAGTAATAATTATTATTAAAACAACTGAAAAAAAATATTAAATAATATTATTATAATTAGCAACAACAGTTACAAAAATTTCCGCAGACGCGGTAAGCAACCCTTATACACTTCTGAAAATTTTCCGCTGCCTATGGTTGAGCTCTCATCTACCTCGAAGCCAAATCCGGGGTTGACGGGGTAGATTCGGTCTGTGGGACAGAACGAAACTAGATTATTACCCATAGTAGTTGTCTAATAAATCTACATTCAACTGGTCTTGGTTGTGAATTATTAAGAATCTGTAAAGCTCAGGGAGTGCTCGTCCGTACAGTCTTGGAAACTTTGTCTAACTAATCATATTATTGATCTATAATCAATCATTCCGAGTTTATCTAGAAATTATAAATTGCAATATTATCATACTTGAAGCTGGAAGTTCAAACTTCAAGGGCACAAATTTTTTTACTTATAATACTGTGTATAAGCCAAAACAGCCAAAGTGCTGGACTTAATAGTAATTGTAATATTAATAAGTACTTACTAATACTATAATTACATTTTATATTACAGAGTGTAGCTCAGAGTGATACTGACCTTCTCTCTCAAGGTATCACGCACCTCTCTGTCCAGCTGCCTTTCTGCTCGCCTCTAGACCATCGGCAGCTGTAGATAAAAAATGGAAGATTTGATCATCCAAAACGAAATCGGAAGAACACCTACGCTTACGCTTAATATTACTTCTTCTGGCTGTACAATATCTCAAGTCACCGGAGAACATCCAATGGCAATACAGGGATTTCAGTGCGCCTTTTTGATTTGTCAGCAGCTTTATGACGTAATTAATATGGAAGTTGCGAAAACTCTGAATAACCGATCGATTACTTAACTAATAGATTACATAATAGGGCAAATACTGGGAACTGCTAATTTATAGAATACGTATACAGAATTACGGTAAAATAGCATAGACTCGGGAGTGCCGATTTCGGAAGCTTTGCGCCAATTTGAGAATTTGCTTATCCTCTGAGAGCCCATCTAGCCATTTTCGCAGGCTTTATAACCGCCTTCGAGTGTCCATCCTCAAACTTCAACCAGACAGGCAATCGTTTTATTGCGATTTTGGGTTTATTCCCCACATTTTCCGCTTCTTCCACAGTGAATGCCTTGAAACAGTCGAACATTTCGGAGTCATTGCGGACGGAAGCGAACCGATTCTTTAGGTGGTCCTTCTCCTTCACCTTTTTTAGCCGCTGTTGCTTTAGCTTTTCAATCTCTTCCTCCATCATTCGATATTCACGATTGGGATCGGCTGCGATTGAGTCGAAGCGGTCTAACATTTCGGTAGCGCACCGCTTATAGAAGGCGGTCTTTTTTTGTTCCATGGCGCGGGTCTTTTGGTCCTGGGAGGAGAGAGATCAAGATCCAGTACGTGGCCATCCAGTACGTGGCCCAGCACGCCGAAAAGGCCCCGCACAGTACGAGGGCGATTGACATCATCGAATCAGCGGACCAGCCCAAGGGCCCGGGGGCGGGAGGGCAAGATACATTATCTGCGCCAAAGAAGTGTCAAACCCCAAGTGTCAACCCTAGACCCGCCGCTGAATATAATGCGTCAAGAAAAAAAAGAAAAACAAAAAAAGAAAGAAACAAATCCGGAGGAGCAGTATAAGGCGGCGACGAGCGAGGACCAATGCTACAGGTTAATTCTCCTCGACCAAGCCTACGCCACCTTCATTACTGCGGGGAAAAACTATAGAAAGTCTTTGAGTGCTAGCGCCGACGGGCGCGGACATAAAACACGTCAACCTAGTCGGGTTGATTACGCGCTCAAAATTTCGAGAAGAAGGCAAGTGTTTATACAGAAATTACACCAGTGATGATGCATGGCGCGGCGTGGCGCCGACAGGGTTGGCAGCTCTGGGCTTCGCAAATTGTGAACCCTAGGAGCCATCCTCCGTCTGAAGCTGCGCACGGAGCGCCCGGCCGAAGCAATGGTAGACGCGGACAAGGAGATAATACCCTGGGCCGACATCCGCGGTGAATTCTGAAGATGGGAAGCTTCACCAAAGAACCAAAGGTAGTTGGACTATCAGACTGTCTCGAGCTCTCAAATGACACGATAGGACAAATACCACAAAAGAACAGGGCTGTCTCAATATCCGACGCTGACTGCAGTGGGAAAGTCCACGATAAACGTGACTGACGCCATAGAGGCATGAAAGCCCTAGGAGCGCTTTAGAGATATTATGGAACAGGCTTTTTGGGCCTTACGTCATCGGAGGTAGATCCAGTTTTATGCGAAAGACGCCGTGTCGGAATTATTCGACGGCGTGTTCCTGGCGTAATCGAACTAGCGCAGCGCGGAGCGCGCAATGAAGACACATTTGTGGAGGAATGAAGAAGCTTGACCCCTCCAATTGGATCTCGGCCTCTCCAAGGGTGCTCCATCCAATACCCCACTCCCAATCCACATAAGAAATAGCCGGGGGACAAGTTGTTTTACCGAATGCATTTTGCGTCGAAGATCGGTTGGTGATCCACTAAAAGATATTTCAAATTTGAAGACTGAAGACGTTAGCACAATATTTGCGTCAAGGGGCGCGAAAAAGCTCGGAAGATCTCGAAAAAAGGGGGGCAAATGCCTTAAGTACGTATACGGGAAACGTGGCAGTTTGCGAACTTCAAAGAAGTGGGAGTCCAAATAGTATTACGAATAGTAACGAAATGAAGAGCGCCACCAATATGCCGCTTATCCCGAGCCCATTGACGATCCTATTAGCATTGAAGGCTCGAGCGAAAAAAAGTGACATGAGCAGTAATAATAATTAATACCGCCATTTCTTCCTCCATGTACGCAAAATCCTGATCGAATACATCTCGATGGGGAAACGCCAGTATGGATAGTGGTGGGCTCATCTCCAACACGCTTGTTATGTCCTGCGCTTGCCATTTCAAGCCACAGTCTACCGTCAACTTCACCGCATTCCAAAACGAAGATATGGCATGTTGCTGCGTCACGTTTCCCCTCCCGTGTATGAACATTTGGTAGTTGAGGTCCGGCGTTAGACAGTGCAGCATGAGGCCGAGATCTCGACTAGCAAACCTCGGATTGCAATTGATTTCCCGAAACTTCCTCGTGTTCGAGAACTGGTCCAGAATGGAAGCGCACTCGTACAGATTCAACGTTTTCCCCTCCACCCCGAGGCATTTGTACCTCTCCTTCCGTTTCATTCTCTGCTGCATTCCTTCCCCCACAGGATTATTATCTGCCTCAGAAGCCCGCGCTGCATCTGTATTTGCCGATTTTTCGGCGATCGAGAGGTAAAACTGTTTTAGCGGCGTTTTCAGCTTAAAACTTACCGTTTCTGCGGTCCGTCGCTTATCTATCAGGTCCAGCTGACGTTCGCTCAACCAGTCTCGCAAGCGGAAGCGGCGATCGTTATTCTCGGGCGCGCACGAACGCGTGACGTAGAGCAGGGGCAGGGAGAGAGAGTAGCGCTTGAAACTGAAGGCATTCGACGCCTTAAAACTGATTCGTTCGATTTCGTCGGACTGCGCGAAGAGCCGAGCGGCGCGAGAGGTCTTTTCAGCCCGGGAACGGAAAGAAATGCCGAAAACGTGACGCAAGAAGTCCGATGCCACCATCCTGTAAGTAAATTTTTTTGCGGCGGAAAGCACTTTGTCGGCGGTCGCTCCTTGTCGCTTTCTCATCGCGTGCGGGGTAAGGACAGTGCGGTATAAATCAATAATCTGCGAACTCTCGGGCTTTAAAGATCCTCGGCGAAGATAATTGCGGACCACCTGTGGAAAAGTTAAGAATGAGTCTGACTCACACCAGAGTCGTAGACTAGAACTGTTACTAGAATTGCACTTTTTTTTTAGGGGGACCATTTTAAAATAATCTCATCAGTAAAAATTCAATATCTGGTCGAATTGGACGAGCGCGAGGTGCGGAATCTCTGCGTAGCATGTCTAGCGAGAAAAGTATATGACGAAGAAAAGCCCTACAAAAAAACGGGTAGAGGTCGACCAAAAGGATCCTGAAACAAAAAGAAGCCTAATAATTAATATACTTGTAAATCAGCAATGAAAAAAAAAATCCTGCTCCTGCAATGAAAAAGACCACTATGGCGCTGGCGACGAAATCCAAAGTCCCAGCTAAGACGAAGCATACAACGCGAGGTAGGTGTTCCGCTGCAGTTAAACCAAAACGGCAACAAGGAATATATATGTTGCGGGGACTATATACAGTTACTCATTCCATTAATTAAGATTATATACCTGATTGTCTATGTAAGTGTTGGACGCCGATAGAAGCTGCATCGTGTTCAGAGTGGCTCTTACGTCGCCCTGAGCTTCCCGGATTAAATCGATTATTGCGCCCTCCAAAAAGCGAACTTTTTCGGCCGCTAAAATTTGGCGAACCCTATTCTTCAGCTTCTCCACATTGGCAGACTTCATTTCGACCACTCGCGCAACACTTTTCAGAGACTTCAGAGACTTCGCCTTCAGGTCGTTACAGATCGCGATAACCGGGCCTTGGATCTCGTAATTCTTTGGATCTGGGAAAATTAAATGCAGCCTAAAAGTCTTTTTTCCCCCTAAAATTTCCGACATCAATGTTACAAATAGCTAACTACAAATAGTTTTGTGGACCTCTCTCCATGCTGAGAGAGACAAACACTCCGCGCAGTATCCCGAACAATCGAAAAGACGCCGCAAAGTTCAGGGCAAGCTTCCAACATCGAGTAGAAGCTGATGAGGCCGGCAAAGATGCTACTGCCTGTGGCGGCATCATTAACATGCCCCCGTACAACCAGCTGACTAATATTCACGACTGGGAGGAGTTTCTCACCGAGGAGATGCCTCCTCTGACATCATTTACAATCTCTTCGAGCAGACACTTGCCGCTCTGAATGACATCAACGTGGCGTCAGTCGCGGTGTCCCTAACGCCAAAACTTGGACTCCTCATCTGGAAATCGCGCAAGAATTTGCAATACCGATTTGATCAACTCAGAGCCCCTCAATTGGAGGAGCTCATCAATCTACCTCACTGCGAAAGACGATAATGTCGGGAGTGTAGTTACCCGGCTTGCGCCCTCTCAAAACATGCCACTATTCTCGCCACCTACATAATATCGAAAGAGCTCTCGATGGTGAGAGTTTCAAGACGGTAAACTTCTACGAACTTGTGGAAACCGACATTTGTCTTTTTCAGGCACAATATTTCCTGGTTCAAAAGGATGCTGGAAGATGTACTCAGTGTCGAGATGGGACCTAGAGTGGAAAAAGCCCCCTAGTTGGGTTGCGCGGGACTCGATCCCGGAAGGGGGCTTCCGGGAGGGCGACAACCAATGGATAGCCCAAGCAGAACACCCCGCACAGCGTGGCGGGTCCCAGCAGAGACGGCGGGGAACCAAGGTGCGGAATCTGCATCGACTCAACGGCCGACTACCTTGTGGACACGTCTTCTCATGCTACCAGTGCTCCGTCAACCACCAGATGGGAAGTTCCACAGATCGACATTTCCAATTATGTCACCCTCAACACCAACACGAAAGTGACTTTTGGGATGTAAGGGATACGA
>JACKZZ010020858.1_pt1:0-5000 | contig 12546 bp, 4 predicted proteins | sample 8027871 | NCBI WGS metagenome assembly JACKZZ01 (sample SAMN15724774, study PRJNA655200) | protist metagenome | isolation source: fluorescence activated cell sorting (FACS) single amplified genomes of... | place: USA: West Boothbay Harbor, Gulf of Maine | collected 2000-07-19
CATGCGGGAAGATCATCGAAAGTTTAAACGTGCATCGGATTGTGTTTAGTGCGAAACAACTTGTGTCTCAATTGTATTTTGCATTTGGCGCTGGTATACATAAATAACTTTGTGTGGTGAGGTGTAAAGTGCTGTGGAGAAGCAACACTTCTTTCATCAGTTGGAAAAATATTATTAGGTTCTACTGATATATACAAATAAATAGATAGACGATAGGCAGATTAAGCATTTTGTATTTGTAATTAGTATCAAAAAAACAACATGTATAAAACAAACAATGGTCCAATATTTGAAACATCGTATATTGATGCGGTTGAAGTCAGGGTGCGTGCTGTTCGTGCAGCGTCGCGTGCGTGGCTTGAAACGCTGAAGCTATCAAACAATGCGTTGTGTAACCTTTCGACGTCAATAACAGATTTAAATAATATTATGGAACAAGTCAAGGCCCATAATTTTGACAGCTATTATGGGGGGGATAACACTGGCTCTGATATGCATGAGGACAATATGATGCACCATACAAATGTAGCTTTGGTGGATCTTTCCAATCGATTGACTGGTCTTATTGGAAAACACTTTCAAAGTAAAGGTGTTGGTAATCAAGATAGCTTATTTGGTGGTATGGACGAACTATTAAAACGTATTTCATTTATCAATCGAAAAAGTTTAAAGAAAATCAATGCGGAAAGGGATCGTAAAGAATATTATCGTAGAAAAGTCAGAAGAATGCGTCAAAAATTTATTTTAAAAAGAAGCTTACTACCAAGCTCACCAGGTTCCTCCATTTTTCCAATTGTTACACAGAAACAATATGAAAAGAAAATTGCAAGAAATGAAATAAAGTTAAAATATGCAATGCGTAGGTATGACACTGTCTCTGAACGAAATGCGCAAGATATTGCAGCAACACTGGCTTTGTGTGGCGAGTTTTTTCAACCGTGTTTCAAACAAATGATATTATGGCTGGTTACATATTACCGCAGTGTGGCAGGCGCATTTGATGAGCTTGGTGCGTGTTTAGACAACGATAACGATATTAATAATAGTAGTAATAATAGCAATCATGCTAATCAGCCGACATCCTCGTCGCAAAAAACAACTACTGCTACAGGAAAAGCAACATCGGTAGCAACGGCCACGGTAACGACAAAACCAGCAACTGTAAATATTTTAAAGCATCCAAAAAGTGCTCCGTCCGTGACGTTGCCGCCAAAAACATTAGCAGCAAAATCTAAATCAGATGGTGAATTGATTGTTACAAAAGATTGTGATGACGACGCTGAGGAGGAGGAAGAAAGAAGAAGTAGGCTTAAGAATGCGGTGAATGATGGCTCTCGAAACATGGGGGTAGGGAGTAATGGTGGCAATGATAGCAAAATTAAAATACATAAAAGATCGCCAGCCGTTATTTACCACGGTAGAGCCATTGAAAAAGTACATAGTAAAAGTGATGGTGATGTAGCCGATAATAATAATAATAATTTAAATAACCTTACAAGTAGTGGAGACAGTGGAAGCGATACAAATGTGGGAAATAGGCCACCAACGCATTCTGAATCAACAACCATTACGTCTGGTTCCGACGGCGATACTAGGTACCCCGTACAGACGCGACAGCGATCGCAAAGCAATGATCAAAATGAAAGCAAAGGTACCAGCATGATAATCAAACCCGATGTTGCGAAAAGGAGCAATACGGCTAACAATCCATTTTTAAGTGTAGACTATGTACCACCAACACTAGGAGATGCAAAAATTTATACCCACAAGCATAGCAACAATGGTATTCACGCGAACATTTCGCCGAAGGGGCGACATGGCAATCAGCAACAACCGTCATCAAACGACTCTAAAATAAGTCAATCACCATCGTCCCAAGATGCCAACATGGAAGAACCCTTAGGCGGTGATCGCCCATATACAATATTGGGGGAATTAGGGAAAGGTGCGTTTGGCACAACGACGCTTGTAATGGATGAACGTAACAACGAATTGTGTGTACTGAAACGCATTATATGTGAAAGTGTAGAGCAAGCAAACGAAGCCTTGGATGAAGCGAGGCTGATGTCCAACTTACGAGCGAAGAGCAAACATGTCGTGGAAGTTCGTGATTTTTTCCTAGATATTCGCGACAACAATGTCTTATCTGTTTGTTTGGTGATGGAATATGTACCTGGTGGAGATTTAGCAGCAAAGTTAAAGGCAAATATGCAGCCATATTTTTTAAATGAGGCGAAAATTATTAATTTAACCAAACAACTGTTGACTGGGCTTATTGTTATCCATAACAATGGCTTGGTCCATCGCGACCTGAAACCAGCTAATTTGCTATTGAGCGACGAGGCGGTGGAGGATACGGATGGTGTAAATTTGATTAAAATATGCGATTTTGGTGTGGCTACTGCATTATCGCATAGCGCAAATACAATTGTTGGTACACCACACTACATGGCACCAGAAATTGTTGAAGGTGGTTATGGAAATATGGCTGATGTTTGGTCATTGGGTTGTATATTATATGAGATGTGTGCGCTGAAACGGCCAGATTTTGCCATGACATCATTGGTTGATGTATTGAACGAAGTTCGCAGTAGAGGATATAGTACGACAATTACAGCATTATTAGAACGAATGCTACAACGGGATCCATCAAAAAGAGGAAGTGCAACCAGCTTATTAAATTTTTTAACAGAAGAAGATGGAGATGATGGGGGCGAAGGTTTTGAATGAAAAGAGGAGGCAAGGAGAGAGAAATGAAATGAAATGCGCCTCCTCTGTTTTTGAGAATATATATATATATACATATACAATGAAAGAGATATGATATTTTGACACACACACATATACGCGCAAAAAAATACGAGAAACGACTTGCTAGTAAACAAAAATTGCCCGCGCATTAATTTTATTTTTTTTAATTTTTATCATCAATTTTTTTAAAAATTAAAATAATAAAACTTTAATTTCCTGGCTCTTCCCATCTGCGCTTCCTTTTGCTGTTGTTATTGTAGTTGTTGCTACCACGACGACGATGTCCATTGTCACCTCTACCTCTTTTACCGGCATTATCACGCCTACGGTTGTTGTGTCTGCCATCTCCACGTCTGTCGTCTTCACGTCTACTGTAATCATCACGCCCTCTAGCTGGGCCATTGTCCCTTCCACCTCGATTGTATCCATAATTATCACGTCTATCATCGTTTTCCATCCATCGTTGGCTGTTTCCATTATTATTACTATATCGTTGCTGTTGTGGTGGTGGTGCCGATGGTGGTGGTGCAGGATTCCTTCGAGGAGGTGGTGGGCCCCGTGGCGGCCCACGGTTAGAGCTGTATTCATTGCCCCTATGCATATTGTCTACATTACTTCTGTTGCCGGTATCATCAACCTTGTTGTTTCTAATAGGTTTGGAAACTGGTTCCTTTTCTGCACCATGCCTGTCATAATTATTATTCCTATGTCTATCGCCATCACGTCTGTTGTAATGGCCCTTGTTGCCTCTGTAGCCAGCCTCAGGGGGTCCGTGGTCGTTTCCATGCCTTAAACTACCACGAGATGATGATACAGCAACTTGTGAATGATTGTAATTGTTTTTGTTGTTACTAGTACGATTATAATGTTGTTGTTGGTGGTGGTGATGGTGATTATGTTGTAGCGACCTGTTTTGATTCATGTAACTATTTGAATTGTCTGTGTTATTACCATTTTTACTGGTACTACTACTACTACTACTACTAATAGCAGTAGCAGTAGCAGCTGCAGCAGCAACCCCCAAAGCATTTTTACTTCCATGGCGAATTTCCCACTCATGGTTACTACTGCCTTCTTGAAATAATTTAGGGAATGTTTCTGGCAATAATAAATTTTCATCAAAACCACCACGTCTTGGATTGAAAAACGATGCTTTTTTTGCCTGTGATGCGCGAAGGCGATTTCGCGGGTTTAATACCAACATGCGCTTAACGGCGTCGTATGCATCGTATGACATTGCGTGTTCCCACTTTTCTTCCATTGTACTTTTAATTATACTATTGCTACTGTTGTACAGCTTTTTAGTTGCCTTGGTTATCTCTTTGTATTCCGGCAATACGTTGTGATTTGGCCATGACGATAGCGTCGGTGAACCAGTTATATTCCATATTTTATCTAACTGTGAACCTGCGTGTACATAATATGTATATGGGTGGATGTTAGTAAATGACAGACGTTATGCGCGGAGTAAAGTACGTGGACGCACACAAGTCGCCCACCAGGCAAGACAGTACTTACATTTTGTGCGTATTTGATCAACCATTTTGCTATCGCCTCTCATATGCGTTGCTCCTTTAAACAATACTTTACCAAGTAACAATTCCCCTAAAATGCAACCAACGGACCACATATCTACTGACGCATCATAATTGGTCGCACCAAGCAACAATTCTGGCGGTCGGTACCATAATGTGATGACATTGTTTGTATATGTACGGTCGCAACTTCTCAATAATATGGATTCTTTCCGTGCTAAGCCAAAGTCGCATAATTTAATTTTATTATTATTTGTTACCAAAATGTTGGATAATTTTAAATCACGATGCATAATATTTTTGGAATGTAAATATTCTAACACATTCAACAGTTGAAATGTGTAGCAGCGTACTAAATCTTGCGGTAACTTCTTCTTTCGTTTCAGCACACCAGCTAAGTCATGGTCAATATATTCGTAAATCAAATACATAGGATTTTTACGTATGTCGTCTAAATTATTCTGATCATCGCCAACAACGATTTGTAACAATAAAACAGAATTATGGTGGTATATTTCACGTAAAAGCTTTATTTCACGTAATGCATTTTGGCTGAAGCCATTTCTTTCTTTTCGTTTATCCATTTGCTTAATTGCAACAATTTTGTTTGTCATCTTATCGACGCCTTTAAAAACTTTGCCATAGCCACCTTGTCCTATTTGCTTCTCAATAAAGTACGACGAAATCAGACGTGTTTGGCATTTTATTGAATCA
>JACKZZ010011350.1_pt1 | contig 12544 bp, 21 predicted proteins | sample 8027871 | NCBI WGS metagenome assembly JACKZZ01 (sample SAMN15724774, study PRJNA655200) | protist metagenome | isolation source: fluorescence activated cell sorting (FACS) single amplified genomes of... | place: USA: West Boothbay Harbor, Gulf of Maine | collected 2000-07-19
TATTTGGCCTCACTTAATCACTTGGCTTTCTGGCCCCTGTGGCCCTAGAGTCTATATATGTCTTATCTGTATATCACGTTCACATGTAACAAGACTTTTTTGATTGCTAGTCTGCTGCTAATTACAATCATAATTCATGCCAATGCTTCTGCGTGCCGGGCCAGTGCAGAAAAACGAACGCTCGCGCTGCAGTATTCTGCAGCCTTTGTGCTACCTGCTGCTCAACGTTGATGTTGAGAAGCATCATAAAAGAACGAAGGCTGTAAGAGCCGCTTGCAGTTTGATTGCAGCTTGCTTGACTTGCACATTAAACAGCTGTTCCTGAAGTTTGAGTCGATGCTCCTGCAGATTGGCGTTTCTTGTAATAAAAGGCACCTCCGGCAGCTGCAGCCAAAAGAAGGACAATGACTAAAACAATGACAACAGTTGAGGAGCCTCTCCGGATGCCATCGGGATTCTCTGCGGGAACAGCGTTCAAGGTGCCGAGAGACGAGCCAACAGCGGCGAGCGCTTTGGCATCACTTGCGGCTTCAACGGTAATGTGGCAATTTTCACACTGATCATCGAGAGCCCAGAATGGGACATCCAATTGGGTAAAGTTAGCCTCTTCCAGCACTTGTTTGTAGGAGTCACAGTCGAGGCACTTGCCATTGAAGATGAAGTCGGGTGCCTTTGAAGGAGGTTCCGGTTTTGAAGGCAACCAATCGATCACGTCCGTTCGCACGAAGCACGAAGAGTAAAAAATTGCCTCCTCAGGATCTGTGGTCGTCTCGAATTCTGGGACAAGAAATTACGAGCATAGAGCAATTATGCTACTCAATAAAGTGCGCATCCTATTATATAATATAATATTATTGGTCTCTAAAATATCTCTAGGCTTTATTTTGAGCCTGAGCTGACTGACTGAGATAGAGATGATCATGATATGATGAGTGATTGACTGCTGACTGAGGCTTGGACGTGATATCACTTTTTTCCACCTGCAAAGTTTGGTAGGGTATTAATAACTAAAGGACTTAACCTAAAGAAAAGTCAACCCTTTTAGAATCATCACTATGTCCAACATCCGTCACATACGGGCCCGGCCCGAGCGGGCCGGCGTGATAACTTTTACTATACATGCTATGTAATATGTATGTGTGTCATGAATGTGACAAAAATCAAATCGTACATGTAGCTATAGTCTGATATCTTCCACTGACTGAGCAGGACGATTATTAATAATCGCTTTATAGACTTATATTAATATTAGTGGTTAAACCGCTACTGACTGCATGAATTTACGGGTTCGAGTCCCATCGGGCCGGACCTCCCGGGAACACCCCAAAAGTGTTCATTCGACACGGGAACGACCCGAGAACACCCCATCGGAGTTCTTTTCACTAGTCGGAAACTGAGAGATTTCCCAAACGCCATATTCATACATAATGTATGCTAGCATAGCATACATGTAGTCGCTAACTGGCCCAGCTTTTTTTGCCAATGTTAAGGCAATGCAAGGTGTTGACGTATATTCGAATAATGACAGAGCAACAACGGCTAAAATGCGTAGACAAATTTGACTTGACTGACTGAGATGGCTGACTGATGATATTGCCCTGCTAATAATACATAATGTAGTGATCGGTTTCTGTGACTTGTCATCCTGTGTATCCTGCTTATATCGTGCTTGTGACGTAGCGTGGCCGGTCATGATCATATCATCATATATCTTATCACTATAATGTCAACAGCCAACTGTGACGGGCCTGTCGCTGCTTGTAGCCGGCCGGCAACGTCACGGTCGTCCTTGCATTGTCCATGGACTCCCCCTTCTCCTCCCGGCAAGCGTGAACTTTACCCCGCTTCCCCAAAACCTACGCAGTCAGGCGGCCTCAAAGAGCGTTTTGCTCTCTATTCAAATTCCAGACTCTTTTTGTGAAAGAAGCTTCAGCACCGCGCCATTCTTTTTAAGCAGGGAAAGCAGCTCAGTGCACTCTAGTTTATCCAAACCGAAATCCAAGGCGCGTTTCCGGATTTTTGCTTCATTGAACTCTCCAAACATTCTTAGCAATGTTTTCAAGGCTGCCCGCTTGGCCAGGGCTAAAAGGAAAACAAATATATTAATTTCATAATCATTCCACAAAAATGAAAAAGAAAGCATGCCATTAGGATCTTGCGCAACAGTGCAGATACTTCTGATGACCTGCTTGCCGACCCCGGAAGGGATTCCAGAAACAAGCACGGCGCATTTCCCAAGAGCATTAGCTGAAAGTTCTCTGGTTTCCGGATACTTTGCAGTGCACCCATTTTGCACAGCCTGCACAATTTTTACGGCTAAAGGTGGCAATCTCGCCCCCGCTTTCAATGCTTGATCAAAAATGGGTTGTTGAGACAAAGACGCGCATGCATTGATTAGCTCAGGTGATGTCGATATCGCAGTTGTTTGGACGTTCAAATTGTCATCGGATAATCTTGCGTGCAGGACCCGCAGCAAAGAATCGAGCTAAGAGCAAGAAAGCAGTCACTACATGGTTAAATATGCAAAAAACATCACGCTAAACCATTTCTTTCTCTTGATTCGGATTGGCTGTAATGAAGGCCCCGATGGATATTAGCTTGGTTTGTCGATCTTTCCAATCATCTGCTTCTTCGACCATGGATTCTACTAGTTCAGCATTATCACTCGACGCCGCCGCAAGGAATCCAAATGCCTCGCCAGCGGCGGTACGCAGGGATTCGTTCTCATGATCAGACAGCGAGCCACACACTTCAATCGATTTTATCTAATTTATTTTCAAATTATCAAAGTGTTGTTCATGTTGAGCACGTTATGACAATAACAAAAACATACCAAACTGTCCGCCGATATCGCCGCACCTATGCCCTCTTTGAAAATACAAGCCAAAGCAAATACCAGCGAAATTTGGACACCAATGCTACAATCTCTGCTTGCTGACGTTGCTAATTCCAAGATGACAGAGTCAACGCGGCTATGAAATAGTAAAATGATTGATTTGACACACACAGCACAAAACATCAGAACTAACCGAGAAAGTGTCATGAGTTTTCCAATAGCAGGGGCGGCATGGAACCTGACTTCTGCAGATGCATCCTGAACAAAGCAACGCTGTCATGCGAGAAGTGGGAGAATAGAAATCAGAGAGTCTTGCCTGGAGGGCTTTCATAAAAGTTGTTTGCAGCTGGGGCAAAAATGGCTTGAGAAACTTTTTGGCCTTTTCAATGAGCTTTCTCAACGTGTGGAGAATGGCGGCTTTGACAGCGGGTGGAAATCGATCTCCGACGATGCGAATCAGTGGTCCAGTAATTTTTATGACAAAGGGAGACAGAGCCGCCTCACTCGTCAAGCTAACTAAATCACCAAGACCATTTGCAGCCTCCTCTCGCACTTCCGAGCTGCCGATCATTAAACCATGTTGGAAAAGAGGAAGAACAGAAGCAAGACCTCTCTTCACACAGAAGCCTATAATTTTCCCAGAATTTTCAATAAAAATTTTTGTGTGTGGTGCACGAAATAAAACTGCAGTACCTGGCATTAGATGAAGCTGTTGGGGCCGTTGGGCCGTTGGCTTGCAGGAATCGAGCATTATCTTCAAAACCAAAATTATCATTCCGAGGTCAATCGGTGGTGGGTTGGTAAAGGAGATGTGCGGTAATATACGATGCATATGAGACCGATGTGAGGAGGCAAAAAAAACTTGATACCTGTCTTACGTCCGGTGTCAGATCAGCTAATTGCTCGGGCTGCAGAGATGCAACTACAATTTTCAGCTCCCCCAAGCCAGCGGCGTGGACAGTTGGGCTTTCATCCGCGAGCAACGAGAAGAGGGAACTTGCCAGAATAAATACAAAAAAAATGTAGACAAAAGTCAACGAGCTCCTACAAAAAGACGTACGTGAAAACATCGTAAGCATGTTCAGTCCAGTCATCTTCAGTCCTCTGCACGAAGGCCCCCAAGACGCTAGCTGCAGCCAATCGGACGGATGCGTCTGTCCTGGAGGTTCCATAAACAAGGAATTACTTTGTCAGATATGTGAGCTAACCAGAAAAAAGAAACAAACCGTCCTCTTGCTTTTTCTGTGACAACAGACAAAAAGTTTGGCACGGCATCGCCAATAATGCAACGGCATATTGAATCTGCTGCAGATTTGACTGTTTCTTTTTCTTCTCCGGCACAACTTTCCAAAGCCTGCCGCGAAAGTTAATCGAAAGGTGCGTTGGAGAGCTTGAAGGTTTAGTGGGGGGTGGCTTGCAAGCAAACCTCGATAAGGATGGTTGCAACTTGCCTTGAAAATCTTGCGAAACCTTGAGCACCTCGAAGAACCTGGACGGTGATGAGTAATTTAAAAATATAGCCGCCACAGGAACCAGCAGTGCTCACCTCCGAAAGCGACGCAAGCGTAGTGATGTTAAACATTGACACAGGCGATTCAAGCAAACGAGGCATCAAAAACGCCAAAGCTTCTTTTGCACACACCTTTGAGCCCAAACAGAATTTCATCTGGGGAGGCCAGAAGAACAATCAGACCTAACGTACTTGTAGAACCAGACGCAAGGCTTCAATGACGAGGTCTGCTCCCTTCAATTCTTCCTCTTCATCCCCTTCATCTCCTTCATCTCCTTCATCCCCTTCATCTCCTTCATCTCCTTCATCTCCTTCATCTTCAAGTTCCCTCATCTTTTCTTCTTCCAAATGCTGCCAAAAGCAAATTTGAAATGAAAAAACAATTCAACCACACAAAAAAGAAGATTGAGCAGAATTAACCTGCAACAATGCAGGAACCTAAAAAAGAAGAAGGTCAACTAAAGTTGGGAAACACAAGTGCGTAACTGAAAATATCAAACCACATCCTCTATTGCCTTCAAACCGACATTACGGTAGAGTGTTCGAAAGGCTTGGGCAGCTGCTCCTCTCACCAGCGACGAAGGATCGCAAAGGGCATCACGCACGGAAGGAACTAGGTCGATCATGTATGCACTAATATGTGCTTTTCGAGCACTTTTCATGACCTGTCCACGAGAATAGGATTCAGTTGCAGTACATTTCGTGATACAAGTGGCAATCAAAGACCTGACTTAGACCAAGACAAACTCCCCGACGAGCATACACGTCGTCTGATTCCAGTTCGTGTTGCAAGATAGGGATGACCTAAAGCATTTGCTAACTCTTGCATACCCATGCATAACACTAAAAAAATAAAACAGCTACCGCAGCCAGGACAGGCTCGCCCATCTTGGAAACCATATCGGAGAGTGTATTTCCTGCTGATATCTGCAGCCGTGACAATGATGGTGCTTTGTGAGAGAACAGTAACTTAGTTCTGGCGAAGAAAAAATCAAAACCTGGCGTTCTTCAATTTCATCAGCAAGGAAATAAATGACTCTGTTCATAAGGGTAGGGAGAACCTATTGAAAAAGAAAGCACGCACGGTTAATTAAAACTGTCTGAGCTCGATGTGGGAAGAAGGAAAAGACTTCATTCAGCATTCTGGGAGTGTGGGCAATGCAGCCCTTCCAGACTCGCCAAGCCATTTGACGGACACCATCCGCGACGTCCTGCACAACAAACCGATTGTTTTGGAAATTTGAGCACGAAGGGAAGAAATAATAAATTCGAACGGAATGAAGCAAATATATCGAAGCCATGATTGAGTTTCTTCTCTCAAGTCCAAGAGCATTCAGTACCATACCTGAATGAAGAAGCAAATAAAAATTGCAAAATTCAACAACAATAGTAGGAAGAGTACTTTCTTGTTTTTTTGTTGCTATTGCATCCGCTTCACCGTCCTCCTCACCTGCTGCAGCCATGAACAGCCTTCCCGAACAGCCTGCCAGCCGGAGCATAAGCGAACCAATCAACTGCAGCGACGCAGCCCGGATGCGCCTAAACAAGTATTAGATCCACATGAATCATTCGAAGGGCCTCAAACGAGCAGAAAATAGGAACCATGACAGCGATGTCATTCCGATTACTAATGGCGGCAACAGCAATTCTTTTTGAGATGTGACGAAACGAAGGACAATTTCTTGAGATGCCAATAGGGCAATTTCTCGAACTGCAGCTACTTCATCTGCAAGCCCAGCCAACACAACAGGAACAACTGCAGGTAAATGGGGAGCAAACGCAGCCCCATATGCCTCCGGAAGGTACTGGAAGACTGTCATGAAGCCCTCTCTTTCGAGAGGGTTTTGTGACTTGGTCGAATCGAAAATGGCAGGCAGGAGCTTTTCAAGTCTTTCGCCTCCCATGACCAACAATATTTGTGTCAATCCTTGAGCAGCACCGCTGCGTTGAACGTTGCTTGTCTCTCCCCGAAGGGCGTCCATCGCCCAAGTCAACAATTCATCTCCTCCGTATTCAGGTTCCAGGCCGATACCCTAAGCGAAAAACATGTCACGCTGCTACTAACCAATTATACGACATCTCACCTTGAAAAGGGCGCCGATGGCAACAGCAGCAACCGTTCTGACTCGAGGAATGGGATCAAACAGAAGATTCTTGAGGTACTTAAGCAACGATTGAGAGTATGGCATAATATCTTTAACATCTCCAACCAATGAGCACATACTCCCAACGACTTGTGCTGCCTGTATTTTAGTTTTGTTGGCCCTCAGGCCTCTTCTGAGAATAGGGATAATCAAAGCCAGCGAAGAAGGGCCAATCGAATGGACCTGGCCAAAAAGGTCTTGTTAAAAGTGAGGATTTATCTTTTCACACACAGAGGAGGTTTACAAAGGAGGTTCGCATGAGCTCAGAAAGCGCTTTTTGAGTGTGAGCGTTAGGATCTGCCAGCGCCTTGAGCAACACGGGAGTCAGGCGTCGTATTTCAGGATTTCGGATGACAGAACCAATCTTATTGAGGGCACTGACAGTGCCATCCTGCACTTGCTTGTGAGGATCTGAAATAACTTCCAACAATCGAGGCACAATCATTGGCAGACACGAAGACAATTGCTGAGGTGCACAAAAAGCCATAGATCCTGGTCGAAAAATTAACACAACAGCGTTGCAAGTCAAAAAAAAGAAATTTAGCTTGAAGTCAGTCAAAATAAAACGCCAAGCAGATGACCACATACCTAACAGTCCGATGGCCTCCATCTTTGTCCTCCACGCTTTATCTTCGAGACCACCGAGAACCAGCGGAAGAACCATTTTTACTCCATGGCCCGTCAAATTGGCCTTCAACGTCACAGCAAATTGGAAAAAGACATCTAAAATATTTCTTTTTCGGACATACCATGATAGATTGCGAGGCGTCTTGAGTTGCTTCTCTGACAGTCGAGCTCGAATCACCGAAGCAGTGGAGCAAATGCGGCAAAATATGAACCTATCAAAACGGCCAGCCCAAAATTGAATCCTGCCCTTGACAAAAGGAAATAGGAAATCGGTACCACATATGGCTCGAATTTACTTCCAAGCGAGTTGAAGAGTTGCTCATATGCCATCAATGCACCTTCACGAGCACTAGCATTTCCCTTATCGGCCGCCATCTCAGAGAGATGATCTAAAATTGAATACCTGAAAAAAACCATTTTCTTGAGCACATCACAGAACTCAAAAGTGGGAAATTAGCACTTTTTGAGGGCTGAGAGTTTGAGGCCCTTGGCGACACCAGCGAGACCAAATGCGGCTCCTTTGCGTTCACCGTAAGAGCGCCCGTGTTTCAGACGATTCAACAACAGATCAACTATTTGAGAGGGCTCGGCAATTGAACGAATGAGAGGTTCTATGCATTTCGATACGGCTCGCTGAACACTCAACGAAGGCGTTTCCAGAACCTGAACATGAGATGAAGAAAATACATCGCCAAAGAAAATTGTTTACATTCCACTAGAGTACAACCTCTAACAGCTGGTGAACAACTTCCGAAATTTTAGGGGAATCGGACGGCAAGTGCCGGGCAGTGGTACCTGAGAAAAAAAAATTCAACTCATAAACAGCTGATACACCGCGAACACTTCCCAGCAAACTACAACCCTAAAAAAACACTACCTATGAATATAGCAACCGCCTCTCTGACCTGCAATTGTTTTGAAGTTATATAATGGCTGAAATATGACAAAGTACAATAGTAACCTGATCAGCTTCTTCTGTCGAAAGGTTCCCCTGGTCGCCTGCCATCAGAGAGGCAACGCGGTCTTCAAACAGAGGCAGGAGTCGCGAAGCGTGCTGCAATCCGTGAATGTCTATGACTGCTAGACCAGCGGAAAGCAGTGAGCCCCAGACTCGGTCATGCCCGTCTGCCATTCCCGAAGAAAGAAGAAAATCAAAGAATGTGTCTACAAGCTGGGCGTCTCCAAAAGAAGCAGCGCATTTTTCAAAACTCTGAATCATAATTTTTTGAATCAAACAGCGATCATGAGGCCAAAGACGCAGCCGAACAAACCAGAGCTAATCCCGCTCGCGCTTTCCATCTTCTTTCATTTTCCGCATCCCTGGTTGGATCATTAGCCTTTTGCCCGATTCGAAAACGCGTGTCCTGAAGCTGAGATGAACATGTTTAAGGCAAATTAATATTTTGGCACGACAAACACAGTCAGTGTACCACGACAATGCTTCTATTTTCTTGGAATCGTTCAATCATTTCAGACAAACACGTTTGTGACTTGGCAGGAAATTTTGTCAATACTTCAGCAAGTGCAGTGGCAGCAGAAGTCCGGATGCAATCTTCTGGGTGGACGAGCGATGATAACATATAAGGAAGGAAAGATTCATCTTCGGCATTCATTCCAAATGTTTCCCAAATGGATTTTGCAGCGGAAGCATTCTCTTGTTCGACATCATGGCCCGCAATGAATACACCGTAAACCATCTTGAGAGGATAGGGCCTCTCAATTTTGATTCTCGAAATGGCTTGAAGGCTTGTTTGTCTCACCATAGCACGAGGGTTTTTTAGTCCGCGACCATCAAACAAAGGGGTTAAGGAGTTCACATCAAGTTTCTGAGCAAATGCGGAAATCGCCTTTTGAACCAAACTGGCTAAATTCTTGCGTTGCTCGGAACCAGCAAGACAAAGCAGAATCAGGTCAAGTAAAATCTCAGTCGGCTGGTCATGAGGATCATCTTGAGCTGCCACAAGGGCACACTGATTGGCTAGCACATGCACTGCATTTTCGAAACAATCTTCTGTGGCGTCCCTTGGATAGCTCAGCGACAATCTCAAAATGGGAAGCAGTAATACGAGAGAAGATCCAGGCAATGGCTGTGCACAAGATGAATGTCCGGCGTCATTAGAAGACCGGAGAATGCGAGCCAAAGGTTTTAACGCATCCCCAAAAATATGGAACTTCTTTTCTTCTGCAAGTGCTCCACGTTCTTCAATGATAGCGAGCTGTATTGCACGCGTGAAAGGGCCAGCATAGGGGCTACAACTCGCCACCAAACACTTTTGCACCAATCGCCCGTGAAGTGAACTAGCGGACTACACAGAAATTCGAAGATTCCATTCCAGAAGCGTTGAAAAAATACAAAAACCAAAACATACTTTTGAAGTAATCCTGTTCCTCAAAAAGACTTCGAGAACAGGAACTAATGTTGGGACAGCAAGCAAAGCACACGCTCGAGCCTAGAGCCAAACGACGGAAACTAACGTTTGGTTCTTGTCTTGTTGCAACTTGCTGTACCTGATATGTTGCCAAATCCGCGAAAATTGCTAGTATCGAATCCAGATGCTCAAGCGATGTTTGTAAGCGCTGGCGTATCTCAGATTGCTCCGCCAAAATAACAGCAGTTTTTGCATCTACGGGGGCCTGACAATACCAAAAACGATAAGCTTCGCAAAACCCGAAGAATGTGACGATTCAACCAAACTCACTTTTTTATTTTTTTCAGCCATTTCTGCTTTGACTCTCTCAGCCCACTCCTCATCTTCGGCAGAATACATAGCTTTTGAAGCTTTTGATCGTCTTTTGCTTTTGCTTTCAACCAGTTGGGCTTTGTATTCTCCGGACGGATCAAAATCACACACTGTATCAGCTGGTGTGCTGTAGATCTCCTGATGTAGTCCAAGAAATTAAGTTTAAACGATAAGTGAATAAAAACAGAACTTAGACCTGTTCCAGCCGTGAGCAGTCGGACAATGGGTTGCTTTGAAGTTTAACGACCAGACGAGGAAGTAAATGCTGGGTGAAGACCGGGCGCAAGCAGGTGCCTCCACCACCTGCCAACAGCACACATACCGAGCGTGCTGCTTGACCAACATCACCTGTCGAGAATAGCAGCCCAAGGTCTGCAGGTTGTGCTTCATCCTCTTCTTTTGTTTCATCTTGTGTTTCATCTTTAACCTCGTCGCCGAGCAGCATCGACGTCAGCGTGGAGCATTCGGAAGCAAGAATAGCTTCGCCATCTCGTGGCCCACGTCTGGCACTCTTCCAGATAGCATTCAATGATTTCCAGTTGCGATGAGGCCAATCAGGACGCAACGAGCGGCGAAGAGTTTCAACAGCCGGGAAAGTAACAGGGTGGTGCGCAAGGAGTGAAAGTGCTGGAACTGAACTTGGTGGAGATATGAAGGCTACCGCTTTCTATTCAGGACATCCAAGCAAATTCAGCGCGGGCAAAAGCACGCCAAAAAAATAACATGCAAACAGGGCAAAAAAAAAAAATACCAAAGCCTGAGACCAAAGCGAAGCAGCAAAATTACTCCCAGCCGCGGCACCTTGTGATGCCATCGACGACACTACTTTGGATGTGGCAGTAGAATTGGTCATCAAATAAAAAAGAGCATTCACTGCCCTTTGGCCAAAGTCATCGTGCTCGAGATGAGCCTTTTTAAACACTGCAATGAGTGTTTGTCGAACACTGTGTGACGCATGTAGAAGTAGACGGAGGGTTGCCCTGAAGACTTCAGCTGTAAGCTTGTTCGTGCCGAACTTCTCGATAAGCACCGCAAATAACGAAACATGAGCAAGAGCCTCCTTCTCCGAAGATTTTCCGCTCGTCTCAACATCGCTGATTAAGCCGCTTTGAAGCGGAAAATGGTTCGAGGACCCTGCTTTACTCGACCCTGATGAAGTTCCTTTCATCCCACGTGCGGCCTGGCTTCCTTTGCCTGCTTTAATTAGCTTTCCCACTTTAGACTTTCCCCCCACGGATTTTGTTGCAGTTGAACTTTGTGCGCTTGGTGAAAGGGTGGTTGGAGGAGCGTACATGAGGTCGTTCCACCAACTTTCGTTCGGGTTTATTTCTTGGTGAAGCAAGAGTATTGCTGCAATAAGTCCCGTATGTCGTTTCTGGCAAACAACAAATAAATTTGACATGCTAAAGAGGCTTTTAAAAAAGAAATACATACAGAAGAAGGCGTTGCTCGCGCATTGACAACGTTTGCAACCAGCCGTTTTTTGAAGCTGGCCGATGCTATCTCTAAAAAAACGCTGGGATGTTGGAGGGAAAACCACACACGAAATGAAAGAAGAAACTGAAACCTTTGAGAATGTAAGGAGCTACAAAACTTGTTGTCCCCGTAGCATCTGGAGATATCAGCTCCAGATAAAAATTCAAACAGGAAATCGAAACTTCTTGATCATTTTCTTTGCTTTGAACCGAGGCAAGCGTCCTGAACGCTGCCTCTACAACATCATCAACTTTACGTAACCTCCGCAACCAGCACTGGAGTGCATTAATCAACGAGGGCAAGACATTATTCATCGACTCTTTACCGAGAGCAACCTGAAATATGCAATTCCAAGTGTGCGATTGCTATCAACACACTGTTGGAAAATAATTCCGAACCGTCAAGTCGTTGACACATGAATTAACAACATCTGTCAACGCTGAGCCCACTGCTATAGATGTGTTTCCAAGTCTGGCAATTGTAATTGCGTACGCTACTCGCACATTCCACGTACGGAGGGACTTCGACTTGGGGTTAACGAGAGAACTCGTCAGAGCTTCTATAATCCGCCCGATTGCACTCGGATCGCTCGTTTTCGTAGAGACTGCAGTCAGCAAGTTTACTGCAGTTTCGCGTCGGGAGTCAGACGTCTGTTGCAACTCCGCGAGGATATGAGGAAGGAACAAGTCCGTGTAACGAGAAAAGTCAAGCGAAGAAGCTGCTACGAAGGCGTGAAGACTTGCCAGTACAACATCAGGTGATCTCTTGAGCATTCTACGAGAGAAAACTCATGAAGGCAAATTCATGGATCAAAGGATGCCAACAAGATCGTGCAAACAACCTTTCAACTTCCGGCAAAATAGAGCTTTTGAAATCTTCGTGAGAAATTGATGTAGCGAGTGCATCAAACGAGTGGATCAGAACAGCAGAAGGTTGTATGCGAGCAGCAAACACTTGGGAGTACCTGGAGTCGCACAATGAATGAATGATTGATAGATTTAAAAAAAAACAACGCAAAAATAATTGTCACCATTTGAGCAATTTTGATCGTTGTGCGGATATTGGAATTTTGAGGTGTTCAGGCGCCGTTTTGGAAAAAGCAGCTTGCATGCACAAAGAGAATGTAAAGGAATATTCGGAGGGACTCGCTCCAAAACATTCCATATAGCAACCAATGAATTTAGCATTTGAAACACCGTCGAGTGCAGAA
>JACKZZ010001978.1_pt1 | contig 12538 bp, 12 predicted proteins | sample 8027871 | NCBI WGS metagenome assembly JACKZZ01 (sample SAMN15724774, study PRJNA655200) | protist metagenome | isolation source: fluorescence activated cell sorting (FACS) single amplified genomes of... | place: USA: West Boothbay Harbor, Gulf of Maine | collected 2000-07-19
TTATTTAACAATAATTAACCAAAATATTAACAATGTTAATCTAAAAAAAATAGTTGAAGATTATGATATAAAATATATTTTTCATATGGCTGGTGATGTCGATACAACAATTACAGATAAAAATTATATGTTTGAAAATAATTTAAAATCATTTGATGACTTAATTAATATATCAGTTTTAAAAGATATTTCATTAGTATATGCTTCCTCTTGCACTGTTTATGGAAAAAATAATGAAATTAGTATAGTTGGTAAAAATGAAGTCCCAACTACCTGTTATGGTGAATCTAAATTATTAATGGATGAGAAAACTCGTGAATTTATGAAAAAATATGATAAATTAAAAGTTATTGGACTTCGATATTTTAATGTATATGGTCCTGGTGAATCAAAAAAGGGTAGAACTGCTTCGATGATACTTCAAATTAATTATAAAATTAAAAATAATATAAATCCAGTATTATTTAAATACGGAGAACAAAGTAGAGATTTTGTATATATAGATGATGTTGTTCAAGCAACATTAAAAGCTGCCATATCAGAACAATCTGGTATCTTTAATATTGGATATGGGGAAAGTAGAACATTTAATGATGTTTTTTATATAATTAAGAAAAAATTAAATTCTGATATCAATATTAAATATATTGACAATCCTTATGATTTCTATCAAACTTTTACTAAAGCTAATATTTTTAATACTTTTAATTATGAACCAAAAGTCAGTTTAGAAGAAGGAATTAATAAATACTTAAATGTAATTAACAGTTAATATAGTAAAGATTCTGATTTAAAATAATTGACTAAAATCTTTTATCATAAAAATGTCTTCCTTTTTTATTTTTGAATAAAATAAATATTCAGGATAAGTTACATAATAAATTAATTCAGTTACTCCCTGAAGAGCACTTAAACCAGAGTAACTATTTTCAAAACCAATTATATACTTTTCACTTTCACGATATTTATTGAGTGCTAATTGATAGCATTCACTAGATGGCTTCGCTTCTTTATAATCTTCTCTTTTAACCCAATTTTTTAATTTATTTAATTCTGGTATAGCTGATTTATATAAGTTTACCGTATCAATAGAACTATTAGTCACCACTGCATGATTAATATTATTTTCTGAAATATAGTTAATGAATCTATCCGCTCCATCTATTAATTTTAAATCATTCTTATATTTTACCATATAAGCCTTCTTTTTTTCCTTCATCTTATTATAATCTTCATCAGTAAAATTATACACTTTTTTCAGATATTCTTTAATATCTCCATTATGACAAATATTAGTAAACTGATCAAATGAATATTCAATTTGAAAATCCTGTAAAGCATCCCTATATGCTTTCCATTGAATTTCTTCACTATCTACTAAAGTTCCATCTAAATCCATTAAATAAAAAACGTTTTTAATATCTTCATTTATTTTAGGATGAATAAATTTTCCTAAAACTTTTAATAACCCATCTTTTAGTAATGTTGTATTACCTAATTTAGATGCAACTTCATTATCTAATAGTTGTGTATCTCTTGGCCTTGGAGCTGAATCAAATAAAGGCATGTCATTTAATGGTTTAATGTGAGATATATCTTTATTTAATATTTCACCACCTAATTTCGCTATTTCGTATTTAGTATAGCAATCCTTATCATTATAATAACAATGTATTCCTGTCAAATCTCTATTTTTAATAACATTTATTATGAATTTACAAAAATCTTCTATAAATACAGGTCTTCTTAATGAAAAATTATCCTCTTTAAATTCTTCTACTTGATTCATTACTTTTTTAATAATCAAAGGAACTGCACTTTCCTCTAAATTTCGTAATTTGTCACTATATAAAACTGGAACTCTTAAAATCAAATAAGCATTATCATTGTTGAATACTGATCGTATTCTTTGTTCTGCTAATAATTTTGACATTCCATAATTTTGTAATGGATTAGTTAAACTAGATGGACTAAATGGTGGATTCAAACCATCATAGACATAATCAGTTGAAATATGAACTAAGAATTTATTTAGTTTTTTACATATTAATGATAAATTATAAGGTATGTCAATATTTATTTTTTTTATTCTATTCCAATCTTTTTCACAAACTTCATTCTGTCTTTCAGCTATATTTGATATACATACATCTGGATCAATTTTAACTATTGCTTCTTCTAATTCTTTTAAGTTTAAGAAATCTATCTTTATTAAATCTTCTACTTTATTATTATTGTATGTTCCTACAATAATATCGTCAGGATTCACTTTTTTGAAGACATCCATAAAAATTCTACCAACTAAGCCAGAACCTCCACATAATAAAACTTTCATTGATTTAAATACTAATAAACTTTTAATTACATTTAAAAATAATTTACTAGTTTAATTATATGAATTGTCTTATTACAGGTATAACTGGGTTTTTAGGACCTCACTTAGCTAAACAACTAATTAGTGAAGGTCATAAAGTTTTTGGGTTGTTGAGAGGAACTAGAGGTTCTGAACAAGAAATTAAAGATTTGCTTACAGATGATGAGTTTGATAAAATTACCTTTTTATATGGTGATTTAGTTCATTTCAGAACTATGGACAAAGTTTTTAAAGAAAATAAATTTGATGTAGTTTTTCATTTAGCAGCACAAACACATCCACCAACAAGTTTTAAAGACCCTATTGGAACATGGGAAGCTAATGTTATGGGTTCTATTAATTTAATGACTTGTTTAAGTGACCATCAACCTGATTGTCATTTTATTTTCTGTTCTACGGTAGAAGTATATGGTAATGAAGGTATTGATGAAAGAAAAATTACCGAAACCAACACTATTTGGCCAGCTAATCCTTATGGTGCTTCTAAGTGTGCTATTGATTTATATGTGTGTGAACGTATGAAAAATAAACAAATGACCGCAACTGTTATTAGACCTTTTTGTTTCACTGGACCAAGAAGAGGAGCAAGATTTTCTATTGCATCTGATGCTGTTCAAATTGTTAAAATGATGCAAGGAAAACAAGAAAAAGTTTTACAAATTGGTAATTTAGATACAACTCGTGCAGTTACTGATGTTAGAGATATTGCTAATGCATTTTACCTAGCTGCTACTAATAAAAATATTTCTAATGGAAAGGTTTACAATGTATGTGGTGGCGAACCTTTAAAAATGAGAGAGTATACAAATATGTTACTAAAATTTAGTAACTTAGAAAATGTTGAAATGGAAATAAACCAAAATTTCTGGAGACCAGTAGATATTCAATATCAAGATGGAGATGCTTCATTAATTAAAAAAGAATTAGGATGGGAACCTACTATTCCTATTGAAAAAACAATAAAAGACCTTTTAGATTTTTGGTTTAAAAAATTGGAATAAATTATATTATAAATGAATACAGGATATGGTTCAAATTTAACTCATGTAAAAAAAATAAATGATATTACTTTAGAAAAAAAGGCAATATCTGAGTATGGAAAACAAAGAATAAAGGATGAAATTAATTTTTATCAAGAAACAGACTTATATAAATTAAATTTTCCTTTACCTAAAATTAGTTCCTTAATTGAAAATGGTTTTACCATGGAATATTTAGAAAATTATACAACATATCAAAATTATCTACAAGAAGGGAATACAGTTAATTATCATATGTTATTTTCGCATTTTAATAATTTGCATTCTATTAGAAAAAAAATAGATAAAGAGGATTTTATTGAAAATCTAAAATTAGAAACATTTTTAAAAGTTAAATCAAGATATCAAGAAATTGAGAAAATAATTAATAAATATAGTTATATTAATAAAGTTAATGGTCTTAAATTATTAGAATTTTCAGAAATAACTTCCTATATAGAAAATTATGTTTATGAATATTTGGAACAACAAACAGATTATAAATATTATCCAACTCATGGTGACCTGCAATTAAATAATATTCTAATTGACCCTAATACACAGGATATTAAATTTATTGATCCAAAAGGTTGTTTTGGAAAATCATCATTTTTTGGGATGAAACAATATGATTATGCAAAGTTTTACTTTGGATTAGGTGGGTATAGTTATTTTGATACAAAAAAGGTTGATAAATTAAATATAAAAGATAATAATTTAATTATTGACATAAAACCGATTGTAAAATTAGATTTATCTGAAGTTAACTTGACTAATATATTTATCATATCAATTTGGCTAGGTAACGCTCATTGTTTTATCAATAATGAATTAAAAGTTATTGAAAGTTTCTTTTATGCTTTATATTTAGCAACTCAGTTAATTAAAAAGGTATAAATAAAAAATTTTATCTATATTAATAGCTAATGATAAAGAATTATTCTCTTTCAAAAACAGATATTAGATTAACTAATAATTATAATATCGATATTGGAGAACGTGTAGATTATAAAAATCAAGTTTGTTTAAAACCATGGGGGTATGAATTTTTAGCATATATGTCTCAAAAAATTGGAATTTGGATTTTAAGCGTAAAAAAAAATACAGGAACTTCTATTCATACCCATTTTAAAAAAGATACATTTCTAACTGTTTTAAATGGTAAATTAAAATTAGAAATGGCTGATGATTTTGACATTATAAATCCAGGAGTATTTTGTTTTATTCCAAAGAAAAAATTTCATGGATTATGTGCTTTAGAGGAAAATACAATATTTATGGAGATTGAAATATACGATAATGATGTTAATTTTACTGATAAAAATGATTTATTAAGATTAGTAGATAAGTATAAAAGAGCAAAAACTGGTTATGAAAGTTCTGTAAGTGTAGTAACAGAAGGTTTAGATCAATATAATTTTTTTTACATTGAAAATTTTATTAATAAAAAAATAGAAAACAGTGATATAATAGTTGATTACTTTAGTAATATTAATACCAAAAATGATGAATCAAGAGTTATCTTACTAGAAGGTCAAATATTTAATGATGGTCATATACTAAAAGAAGGAAGCTTAATTAAAATAAAAGATTTACAAAAAATGAATTTAGAAAAAATGAATTTAGAAAAACAAAAATTTTTACAAATAGTTAATAAAAATGAATTAACTAATAATAAAATTATAACATCTGAAGAAGAATTGATATTTTTAACCGAAAAGCTTAAAAATGAAAAACAAAAAATTGTTTTAACATGTGGATGTTTTGATATATTACATGTTGGACATCTAGATATTATAAAAAAGTCAAAAGATTTTGGAGATAAATTAATTGTTTGTTTAAGTTCTGATGAACAAATTAAACATTTGAAAGGTGATGGTAGACCAATTAATAATTTAGAAGATAGATTGAAACTTTTCTCAGTAATTCCTTACGTTGACTATATTTATGTTTACTATGAAAACTTAACTAATGATAATGAATCAGAGCTAGATAAAATAATGAATATGGTAGAACCAGATGTTTGGACTAAAGGTGGAGATTATACCAAAGAAGCAATATATAAAAAACATCCTAGTTTAAGTCATATTGAGATTATTGATACAGTAATAGGAAAAAGCACCACTAGTATAATAAAAAAAGCAAAACTTTCAGATTAATTATATTAAAGGAATATATTTTAATATAACTAATGGACGATATAAAAATAGTATATGTCGATGTTGATGAAACCATTTGTCATTACGGTAACCCGGGACAAAAAAGAATTGGCGCTGTAGATTATTCAACAGCCATACCTTATCCAGAAAGGATTGAAAAAATAAATAAACTATTTGATGAAGGTAAAACAATTGTTTATTGGACTGCAAGAGGAACAAAAACCGGATTAAATTGGTTTCAAGTAACTTTAAAACAACTGAATGATTGGGGTTGTAAATTTACTGAATTAAGATTAGGAAAGCCATACTATGATCTATTTATTGATGATAAGAATATTAATTCAGAAACTTTTTTTAGTTAATAAGGATATTCTGTTAGTCAATGAAGCATTATTACTATTAAATTTAATTTTATTAGCTATCGGCGAAGTATTAGTATAACCATCTCTTAATAGTTTACTTTTTTTAGGACTATTTTTAGGACTATTTTTAGGACTATTTTTAGGACTATTTTTAGGACTATTTTTAGGACTAGTATTTGCAGACTTATTCACCTTTTCTACTAGTTTTAGTATTGGTTCAGTTTTTACTTCTTCAAGTTTTTGAATATTTTTTTTAGTAGCAACTTTTTCCTTAATTAACTTTATAGAAGTCTTATTATTTAATTCAAAATCAATTATTTCTTCAACCCTTTTTGATTTTTTATTCTTACGATAAGCTTCTCGTGCTAAATGCATTGAAAGATAACTGTTACTTAAAAAAATATATTTATTATAAAATCCCATACTCATATTTCTATAATAAATAAGAAATAAAATTTAAGCCATAGACTGCCATTGATAACATACATCCCTATTATAAATTAATTATAAGTTTTCTAATGTATTTTAATGATAAAAATTAATTATAAAATAACTCAATCAATATTAATTTTATTAGTTATTTTTTTAATATATAAAAATATTTCAAATGAAAAAAAACTTAAATCTTCAATAGAGAAATTTACTGATGTTCAAGATGTAGATATAGATGCAATCCGAAATCTGAGTGAAATTGCTAGTAAATTACAAGAAGGTGGATTAATTGTTTCTGGTGACCTGACAGTTACAGGCAAAATAAAAACAAAAAATATTGATGTAGATGAAAATTTACAAATTCTAGGAGGAACCAAATTTACTAAAAATAATAGTGATAATACTATTAATGGTGCTACTACTTTTTCTAATAATTTACTAATTAATGGAACAACAAAAGCTAATTCTATTGAAGCAGATAATGTCACAGCAACTAATAATGTTACAGTAGCTAATAAAATACAAACCAAACATTTAGATATTACTAATGGAAGCACTGATGAAGAAGCATGGACAAAATTTAATAATGATGGAAAAAATTATATGTCAGGACATAATTGGATAGAAGCAAAGGGTCATCTAAATAATACTAGTCAGCATAATTTCAATGATTTTATGAAATATAAAGGATTTAAACCAGGATATATCGGATTTGGAAGATTCTCAAACTCTGGAACACAAAAAGACGTTACTAATGTTATTGTACACTCTCATTATAGAAGTCCAAATGGTGAGGGTTATTTTTATGCAAGAGATCATGTTAATTTAAAAACGAATATGTCAGGTATTGAAGTTAATAAAAATCCTAAAGTTAGAGATGTAGTTGGTATTGCCATATCTAATGAATCAACTATTCCCGGAGGTATATATAGAAGTTATACTAATCCAATTGATAATACCAATATACAAGATAATGTATTTTATTTTAAGAAATAATTAATGTAATTTATTGGAGAACTATTTTTTTAGCTTCTTTTTCATAAGATTCAATTTCATAAATCTTATTAAAAATGACAGCACCATTTTAAGGAATGCTTAGATCAATAATATTTTGACTGTAATAATCCTGAATTTCACTATACATTTTTCCTTTTTCGGATTCTGATAAATAATCTAACCATTTACTTCCGTGTTCCACATTTTCATAACCAGGATGCCAAGGACCTCCATCTGTATAATGTAATGCCTTTATCTCATTATCATTATAATATCCTACTAAGTAATTATAAGATTTATCTATTTCACCTATTTCTTCATCTTTAGCCCAATGCATTCTGTGTAACCAAGCTGGAGTTTGAGTTGATACTGCTTCTGGTGTTAGATTTTTAATACTAGAATGAGAACAATTGAATAGCATTAAACTGGACCAGTTTTTTCTAGGATAAAACTCTTGAGGTCTTCCATCCATTTTTGTTTTTGCATTACAATTAGAATAATTATGTTTTACACATGAAACAGCATGATTTTCATTAGCATATTTTTGAACAACTTCTTCTATATCACATGTCCATAAAAAATCACTATCACAAAATAATGCATAACCTTCAAAATTATTTAAATAAGGAACTAAAAATCTAGTATATGTAAATTCAGTTACACCTGTTTTATCTTCTCTCCAAAATAATTTTTTATCTATCAGATCTTTCCTAACTAATTTAATAACTTCTACATTTTTATTAAATTTTTCTATTGATCTTTTACAAACATCAAATGCTAATTGTTGACCATAATTAGTTGAATCGAAACCAACATAAACTTTAAGCATAATATACTTAACTAGAGATATTTATTTAAGTTAATATAATATATATATATTATTATATAATGTGTAGCTTTCTAATTGTTCCATTAAAAATATACAAATCATTAAAGAATACTAAAAAAATTCTTAAAAAACTTAAGAAAAGAGGACCTGATAAAACTAATGTTATTGAATATAAAGATTATGTATTTATTCATAATATATTATATTTTTCTGGTGAAATAACGTATCAGCCCTTACAAGATCTGGAGAATGATATCATCTTATGTTTTAATGGTGAAATCTATAATTATCTAGACTTTGGAGACTACAAGTCTGATACAGAGATGTTATTACAACAATATATAGCAAAAGGAACTGATTTTATTAAAGAATTGGATGGAGAATTTACTTTCATTATTTTTGATTTTAAGAAAAATATTATTTTACAATCATCTGATATATTTGGAACAAAACCACAATGGTTTAATGTAACAGAAGAAGGGATTGTTGTCTCTAGTTTAAGATCTTCCGTTTGTCAATGCTGTAATTTAGAGGAGGAGTTTGTCGATAGAACAATAAATCAACCATTGTCTGATACATCATGGATAAAACATAATGTAAATCGTGTTAAACCAAATCAATATTTAATTCGAGACCTAACTACTTTAGAAGTTAAAGAAACAAATATTGTATATCAGTTTGATTTAAAACAACATAAGACTAACTTTGATGATTGGTGTCAAGCATTTGATCAAGCAATTGCCAAAAGAGCTAATAATAATAATTCTGAAAAAAATCGTTTAGGATTATGTTTAAGTAGTGGATATGATTCTGGTGCTATTAGTTGTAGTTTAAATAAGGCAAATGCGGATTATGTTACTTATAGTATGAAATGTCAAGAAAATATGGATATTTTATCTAAGAGATTAGATTTAGTAAAAAATAAGTATTATTATGATATCAGCCAAGAGGTATATCAAGAATTCAAAGGACATTATCAAAAAAACATGGAAGGCTCAAGTATTCCTCAATTTTCAAAACCAAATAAATTAATATCGTATTATAATGTTATTGGTGACTGGGCAGGAGTTGGTTTATTCTTTATTTTTACTCAGTCAAAGTCTGATAATGTCAAGATATTTTTATCTGGTCAAGGAGCTGATGAGATTTTTAGCGATTACGGTTGGAAAGGAAGACCCATCAAAGACATCAATAATCCTAATATTAATCCTAAGATTCCTAGTAGTTTTTTTGGAAATTTTCCAGACAATCTAGAAGAAATTTTCCCATGGCCAAATTTTTTCGAAGGTTTAAATGAATCATTTATTGCTAAGGAAGAATATACAGCAAGTTTGTTTGGGATAGAAACTAGATATCCATTTTTTGATAAAAATGTTGTCCAAGAATTTTTATGGTTATCAAAAGACTTGAAAAATAAATATTATAAAGCACCACTATTTTATTATTTAGAGAAAAATAGTTATCCTTTTGAGCCAAATGAAAAAATGGGTTTTAAAACAAAAATTACCTCACATTAAAGGTATTTTAAAATTTTACTATTATCAATAATTCCGATATATTTGTTATCCCTAACTACTGGAATAAATTTAAAAAATTTATGTTCTCTTATTAAATTAATTTTTGATGAAATTAAACAATTAACTTCATCAATTAAAATCGGTTTTCTGTTGATAAATGGTTTTATTGAACTATTAATATTATCTACATCTATATCTATTATTTTTAAAATATCTTTTGTGGTTATTATTCCATAAAATAAATTTTCATTATTAATACTTTCTTCAAAAATTAATCCCATCTTGTTAGTTTTTAACAAGTTCATTACTTCTTTTACCGAAATATCTAATTGATTACAAATAAAAATATCATTACTTATAAAATCTGAAATTCTTTTATTTTTAAAACCAATGTCACCTGCCGGATGATTATTTCTATATTGTTCCAAAGATAAGTCAAGTTTTTCTATTAATAAATTTAATATTACATTAAAATAAATAATTGAATGACTAATAGAATTTGAAGGAATTGATTTAAAATAAATATCTCCTTCGTCTTTTAATGGAACTATATATGTATTATCAACTTTAGAACTAATTTTAGCTTTATCATTACAACATACTAATATTTTTGCACAATTAAATACATCAACAATATCATTAATTTCTTTGGTATTACCAGATTTTGATAAAAAAATAATTAAATCATCTTTCTCAACACACCCTAGATCACCATGAGTTGAATTCATAACATTCAAAGTAAATGTTTTTAAACCAATCGATTTAAATAAATCGGCTAAATGAATAGCCAGATTTCCTGATTTTCCAACACCAGAAAAATAAATATTAAATGACTTGTGTTTTATAAATAAGTCTACCAATTTATTTATCTCTGTGTAATTTAAACCATCTAATAAAAAATTAAAATTATCTTTCTGGTTTTTTAATACTTTTTCAAAAGTATTCATTATTATCTATTACAGATTTTTATTTAAATATTATTTATCAAATTATATATAATATGAATATCGAAGAGAAATTAAAAGAACTAATTAAAGGTAAAAAAGTAGCTTTAATAGGTCCCTCTGATTATATTAATAAAGAGTTGGATGATGATCATGGTAAATATATAGACTCATATGATATTGTAATTAGGTTAAATAATATGATTTACATGGAAGACAAAGAATTAGAAAAAAAATATTACGGAACTAAATATGATATAATTGCTTCTGCATTCTGGCATCATAACAATATGGGAAATGATGTAGACCAATGGAAACACAAGAGATTTTTAGACCCAGTAAGTTATCAAAATTTGAGAGAAAATACTATTTTATTTGAGTGTTTTGCTAGAAATTTATATATCGAAGTTTACCATAAATTTAAAGATATTATTGATAAAAAAAATGTTACTTATGGAAACTCATCTCCTGAATTCTATTGGAATACTTTTAATTTACTCAAGCAAATTTGTCCTACTTTATCAAAATCTCCTACTACTGGAATGATGATGTTAGGTATGATTTTATTAATGGAACCTAGAAAACTATATGTATCAGGTATTAGTTGTTATTTAGATAAAAAACATAATGCTTATTTTGATAATTATTTTATGGGAAACTATATTGAAAAAAAGAAAGACTATTTTGATGGTAAAACATTTGAATACGACAAAGGTAAAGCTGTTCATCACCCATATCAAGATGAACAGAAAATTTTAGCATGGTTAATTAAGAATAAAAAGATAAAAGTTGATAAATACCTAAAAAATCTTGTTAAAGATATTTAAGTTATTCTTTTAGATTATTAATTTCTTCAATAGTCCACCAGATTTGATCTTTATGATCAATATCAAATCTAGATGGAATAATATAATATTCTATGATATTACTAAATCTAACTCCTTTTAACCGATAATACCATTTAATTAATTCTTTATTAAGTAAATTTCTTTCTATTGTATATTTAAATTTATTATCAGCAATTGGCATAGTTAATAATAACATTTACATATTTTGTTTAAACTTTTTTTTAATCATTTTAGCAAATTTTACTTTTAAATTATCGTATAACTGCCGTAAGCTTTCTTCTGCTGTATCTAAAAATATTGGCATTTGATACATTTGTAATAATAATTCTTCATTTTCCAAAAGTTGCTTGACTTTTAAAGCCGCTTGTTTTACTGAATTATCATCGTATGGATCAAAAAAAATAATTCTTTCTTTATTAAAAATTTTTTCATCATATTTATCAAATGTTTGACCATAATATAGTGGAATACATCCAGAAAGAGAACAGTCCATTAATTTTTCAGTATAATATCCTTCATGTCCTATTGTATTTTCTGGACATATATTAAATAGAAATCTTTTTAGGTAATCAATTTTACTAATTCCTTCATCATCAAAAGATGGTGTATTATGATGCAGTTTTCCGGGACACTCAACAAAGCTTAATTTTTCTAATTCTCTTAATATTGGTGTTCTAGTATTAAACTGATCATGACTATTTATCAACGCACAAAATTTTAAATCTTTAATATTTCTCTCTTTTACAAAATCATTTAGGTTATTTAAATATTGTTGATTGATAGTATATGGATCACAAGATGGTATATATAATGGATGTTTCACAAATGTAGATTTGATATTTGGAACATTACCAATTACTAAATCAAAATATTTTTCTTTAATTTTCTCAAATATAGAACCAAATCTATTTGCTGACTCAGTAACATATCCAATTTTAATAGCATTACCATTGTATGTTATCGGACCAAAAGAATTAAAAAAAATCATATCAGGTTTTTCTTCGTCTAAAACAAAATTATATCCATCTTCATTTAAAACTTGAATAAATGACCTTTTC
>JACKZZ010007891.1_pt1 | contig 12537 bp, 7 predicted proteins | sample 8027871 | NCBI WGS metagenome assembly JACKZZ01 (sample SAMN15724774, study PRJNA655200) | protist metagenome | isolation source: fluorescence activated cell sorting (FACS) single amplified genomes of... | place: USA: West Boothbay Harbor, Gulf of Maine | collected 2000-07-19
ATTAAACAGGTGGACTTTCAGAAGGACTCGATGAATAAAAGCCAGAGTCTACTTAAAAGGTTGGAGGGGCTGACGGGGATGACTGGTATGCTTACTAAGGCGAGAGAGGTAGCTAGAGCTAAACAAGCTACCTTTCGGTTCGAACTGAAGATGGGGGCGAAAGAGCGAAATATGAGTCTGGACATTGAGAACGAAGTCAAGGAGAGGCTACGTACGCAGGAGACAGTAACCGAGCAGACGTTAGGGGCGGGAGGCGGACGGAAGTCTCCGCCGGCGAAATCCCCGCCGAAAGAGGCGAACTATAGGACTACTGGTAAGATCCGGCCGAATGAAATTAAACAAGAAATGATGCTAGCGGACGGTAACTACTGGCGTGAAATGAAGGATGGCGAATGGTTGGCGCATGACGATGAGTCAGGAGCCTGGGTTAACTCTACGGACGGAGAAGTGTACGTAGACGAAACCTCGTCTAATCCAGTAGGAGAAAGCCCGGAAACAGATGTACCTGGCACGAGTAAGCCGAAAGAGGGGCGTGTATCGACACATAACGTCGAGGAATACGCAGGAGCGAAGCCAGAAACCAGGGTAGATGCGAATGACGCGCCGGCAATAACTGGGGTAAAGCCCGGGACGGTTAAAGCGCAATCGCCGCAAGTGGTACCTGCTGGGGCGGGGAATACAGGGAAAACTCAAACGGGCCGACAGACGGAAGAGTCGGTAAGCAGGACGTCTTTAGGGTCCGCGGCATCAGGTGAAGAGGGAGACAATAGGGTGAAAAGGTCGAAATCGGTAACTTTCAGGGCCGAATCTGATTCGGATGATAGCGAAGAACCCGGGGATCGTATTGGCAGACCGATAGAGACAGTAGTCATGAAAGATATTAGGCGAATGGTGAAGGAATACCGCCTAAAGGCAAAGAACAGGAAGACTACAGTAAGTACGACCACGTGTATCGAGACGAAAGATGAAGAGAAAGCTATAGACCTAGAATCGTTGATAATGGGAAAATCTAAAGCGTCGAAGAAACGGTGCTTAGTGGATACACCGCTGCGTAGTCGCGAATGGGAAAAATACGCTTATTCTATCGAACCTGCCTTTGAGGCCGAGGTTTTTATCTATATACTGGGGTATATGAGGGAAGGAGTCACTATACCAGCTAGTCTGGTCGCGGTGCTGATAGAGATCACCACAAAGTTTGGAGCGAATAATAAGCTTTGCGTGGAGAATAATAAATTTATGATCTATGCGGAATTATTAGCGGCAGGACTAGAAGCGGCGACGAGATGTCATAGCTTGCATTTGGGGGGAGCAATTAACAGGAGTGTTGAAGCTCATGGAGTCGTATATCTATCGCTAGGCCTAGACTTAAGGAATTTGTCACTAGGTGCGGTGGAAGAAATAGTGTTGAAAGGAAGTTCGTCGTCGGTTAAGCAGCTCCTGGATACGCTTAAATCAGAACAAGCGAGTTTTCTGAGGCCGCCCTTTCCGATCGGAGTCGACGGGAGACTAACGTCACTCCAAGAGACAATTAAGATCGCGCGTAAGTTTAGAACTAATTTATCGTTGGAAAGGTTGAGTGAAGAAGAGGTGAAGAAAATCGTAGCCAGTTCCAGTCGGTCCTGGCTTTCCTATTCGAAGGCCAGTAAGACCTTTACGGCCCTGTTTAGGGAGTTGTTTAATGGGGTATTTATAGGGGCGAAAATCAACGATAAAATTATAGCCGAGATCAACGAAGCGCTGGAGTCGACATTAGTTGCATCGGAGAAAGCTCTAGAGGAGAGAGACGTTAGAGATGTGACAGGGATGATACTCAGAGCGTTGGTAGATATTGAACCAGAGGTTAACGAGAAGAGGTCAAACTGGAGGAAAATGATCAAAACACTACTGTCACAAATCTTGTCTTTTGGAGATTCGGTTGGTCAAGGGAACGCTAAAGCGCTAGAAGACTTTCTGGGGAAAGCCTTTAAGTCGGTACAGAATACGGGCGCAGTAGTTAACGTAGGTAAGTTGTCGGTCAGAGGAGCGGCCAACTCTTCAGTCTCGCTAGGAGTGGGCGACGCTAACGCGGGAAATAGCGTCGAGCTTAACACCGGCGGTGCAGGTAAAAAGGGGAAGGGGAAGGATAGAAAGCAGTCGAATAATGGCGGGTGGGAATCCAACGACGGGGGTAAGGGCTGGAACTCCTGGAATTCCTGGAATCAGACGCAACCAGGGGCGGATAGCGGAACCGAAGCGGGCCAGACGGGGCAGCCTAAAGGAAAAGGGAAAGGGAAGCCCTTGCAACCGAACCAGCTAACCGAGAACGACGCCAGTACGATTGCTAAAGAAATCCCTTCTGACCTAGCACACTGGGTCTTCTGCCCGAAGTTTAAGACGTGCGACGACGCGAACTGCAAATTTAGCCATAAGCCAGAGGAGAGGCTGGGAAAGTGGAATTTCTATGGTAAAAGGTACGACCCCGCCGCTAAGTGGGGCGATGAGAAGAAAGGATTACTACAGAAATTCCTGTACTTCGTAGAGAATAAAGGGCACAAGGGGGCATCGGCAAGGTACGACGCGGAAAACGGAAGTTGGAAGAAGGCGGAGTAAACATATGGTATTAAATACGGAAAAGAGGGATAGTCGACGGTATATACTATGGAAGCCGAGCTAAATCTAAGTGGAAAGAAATGAATTAAGGAGGGGTGCACCGAGGCTGAGTAGGGGTAAGCTTCAGAAGGGTACTTATAAGACCCGCGAAGTAGACTGAAAATGAAAAAAGGGTGTCTTGATGAGCCCGACGAAGAAACGAAGGACGTCTTTCAGAGTCCGAATGGCTAAGGGCGTCGTTGCGAGCCCAGACGATTATGGGCGTCCTTACGAGCCCGACCATCAGCATCAGAATGAATTTGAAAAAAAGGGCGTCAGTATGAGCCCGACTACGATTCGAGTACTTTAAAAAACGGACGTCTGGGCGAGTCCGGATAGGCATTTAACTGGAACAGACTCGGGGCGTATGTTCATCTGCCGAAAGCTGCGTTTATCTTGAAGGTCGATCATTCGACCAAACTAATTAATCTGTGTGGGGTCTTTCAATCGACCCAGAACCTGCATAATACGGCGCGGCGTCGGAAACTCTTCCCGATACCGCATCAATATGGCCACGCGAGTGGCAAACACGACATGGGCTAAAAAGACTCAAAGGTATACGGCTTTAGAGACGTGGAAAGTCGGCGAGAATGGGTCTAGGCCTACTCCGCAACCCTACACGACACTGGTTGAAAGGTTAATCAATCGGGGGGTTATCCTGACGTCCGACATCGACACTGGTGATAGGTAGTCATTAATCGAGGGCAAGGTAGGAGGATAAGAGAATGGGTTGCTTTAGAAGAAGAGTGGGTACGCCAGATTAACCGGGAGTAGAGTCACTGGCGACTAGGTTAATAAGGTAGGGATAAGTGGGATTGCGGATGAAACCACAGGCGTGGTCACTAATCGGCAAACCCACGAGAAGACGCCGGTAAAACTAGAAGAGTAAGAGTCACTGACCGGTAAAACCACTAGGTGGAAAGAGTAGTATAATCACCAGTGTATGAGTAAGAGAGGAGGGGGAGCATACTCGGATCCGAAGCGAAAGAGGCGGGACTCGAAATAGGTATGTATCTAAGAGGGGTAAAGACGGAGTAAAGGCCCCGGAATAGTAACGATACCTGAACACCTGGTACTGTGTATTACTAGTAACCGTACGGGCGGTGGTTACTGACCTGCAGAGAGGTAGAAGGAAGATGATCGGCCGACACGACGGACGGAAGGGGACACCGCGAGACGGAATCTGAGTGTTCGAGTAAGAAAAGGAGGCCGAGATGGAGGGGTGACCGATAGGTAACCAATAGTTTACGAAATGAAGACAGGTCATAGCCGAAATGTTCGATCGACAGAATGAAAATTGTAGGGAACGAGATCAGAATTCGAAATTTCGAGTCAGGTCAAAACAGTAGAATGATCGAAATAAATGAAAATGAGGACAAATGAGAAATTCTGCGAATAAACTATTAATCGAGAGGAAGAGAATTAAATGTTAAGGAAATTATGACCTCTAGCGGAAATATAGTAGGCTGCGGGAATATTAAGGGGGCAACTCGAATAAATAGCAGAGAATTTCAAGTAACTCAGTTTATCGACCTAAGATAGTAGCTGCTATACTAGGTAAAGTAACTATGTCGTCTAGCTGGAATGCACACCCAGTGGAATTAGCGAAAAGGAGAATGAGGGAACGAGAGGAGGAAGCGAAGCGCCCAGTCGCCCAGCCACCGCCCAGCTCGGACCCGACCATATCAGCGGTAGGACGAGATATGGAGACGGCGGACAAATACGCGAACAGGTTGCAGAAGTGGGGGGAAATGAAAATGCCCATGGGGGCAGCTGTAACGGGGAGGAAAGAACGAGCTAAGCCCAGCGACCCGGACTGGGTAATAACGCGGGCCCGAGTGAAGGTCATGGACGTGGAGAAAAAAAGGGGACGACCGACGAAGCCAGTCCCCCATCCGGACTTCCTTCGGGTGTTCCCAGAGGAGTGTTATGCGCCAGGGACACTCAACAATAAGATGTCCCATATACGCGCGATCCTGAGATTCGTAGAATTTATGGGATGGGAGATTAATATAGACGAACTAAGCGTTGACCAGTGGCGAGCATGGGGAATAAAAATGGCAAGCGCCGGCATATCCTGGACAGTACTGTCCTATTACATGGGAACAGTACGTTCCTTTCTGGGATATAAGGGAGCGTGGGGGGAATTCGAAATGGCCGTCCAAGCCCAGATAGCATGGGAACAGGTCAAAAAGGCTAGCTTACGGTATAAAGCGTCCCAAGCCCCGATAATTTTGAGGGGAATCTACCACGCCCTAGATAAGGAGACGCAGAAAATAGTATTGTTCGCGATGAACCTCGGCGTTAGGCACGCGTCACTCATGGCGATTAAGCCCGAGCACGTGATGTGGCGAGAAGGCGGCTACGACGTACATATCAGCGAGTTTAAGTGGATGCCGGAGGCCAGGGGACGTGTCAGCCGGATAGAGTGCAGTTGTAACTCGGCGTACTGCTCTATCAGGCGACCAGACGGCACGAAGTACGAACGCGACGAGACCTGTATCATTTGCAATACGGAGCTAGGGCTACCGAGCCTGCCGATTAACGAGAACAGGTACATGGAGCGATTGCGCGCGCATAACCTGTGGGGTCATTCCCCACGGGTCACTATAGCCACGCTAATCGCGGCCGCCGCAGCGCAGTACAGCCGACAGCTAGATATGGCGTCAGTATACTTCAGTTTCGGCTGGACATTACCGAGAGCCAGAGAGGGGAAGAAGAATAAGTACGCGATGTTTAACAGGTACGCATCGCAAGCCGACGCATATACGCTAGGACAAGTAATCCCAGCCTTCGGAATAGCCGCTAATATCGCGGGGTTCTATTCCCTGGAAGCGAGCGCCGATAGGTCAGAAGAGCTAGATTCGGGGTGTGAGGACTTCGAAGAGTACGAGGACGAGGTATCCGGGAAAGTAGTGAGGATAGGGGCAGGCGTCTGCGCCGACATCAACGATGTCGAAGCGAGAATAGACCACTCCCTCGAGCAGATGGAAGAAGGGATAGTAGAAGGGGAAATCATGAGGGACGATTGCCTAGAAGAGGTGGATGAGACGGAGGAACAGGACGGTGAAGTGGACGAATAAGTAAATAAACGGATGAGGGGTGCGAGGAAGAAAGGAGGACTTTGTAAAACGGGTGGTCAATGCAAAACTAGAAGTTGATTTTAATTAAATTCTTATGAACACGAGACTGAGTTAAGTGTGAAGGGTATTGTGAAAAAGATGAGAGAAACTTAAACGTAGTCCTAAATGGCGGTAACTATACGGAGAATAGTAAGTGTTCTGAAGGAGCCTAGGATAGGCGCAAGCAGCATAGGACGAGCGACCCCTAAATTAGTACGAGGATGGGGTGGGGAGGATCAAGTCTGGGGACGGTAACGTCTTTAGATCAAAAACCTCCTAAAGGACTATTGGGAATGCGGCCGAATCCGATTCGCCCGAGCGAATTGGAGCCCGCCACCAATATAATTGGGGTGAAGGTGTTTAGACGATATCTAGCGGGGCCCACGGCAAACAATATTGTTGTGCCGAGAGTAGTCGTGTAAGCGACAGACGGGGACCAGCTACGGGTGTTCTAACACTTCCGGAGTGCTAGGAGCTAGCTCGGACGTTTCATTCATTTTCTGTACATCTTAGAATGAATAACCGCGCCGAGCGCGGGTACTATAACGACGATAAGTTTACCGTGTTCTAATCGTGATATCGTCTAACTTAATAATATCCGATAATCCTCTATTCTTTCGTAGCGTCATCAGAATTACAGTGAAAGGCGGGCCACCCGCGCGGTACCAGTCGGACGCTAGGTCGTAAGCGTCCGAACCCTTGGTTCAGGGGGAACCAGGGTAAAGTCTGACGCCTCTTTGAGGCGGCGCGCCAGAGAAGATCAACTTTGATCAGGCTCACGCGCGACCCGTTACGGGTCCTAGGTGTAATAGTCTTTTCTTAAAAACCCGCCCACCCACACCAGGAGGGGAAGGGTATCGGAACGATAGTGAATAGAATGGTAGTAGTTGGTTTTGCCGCGGGAAGATATAGTTTGGACACCATCATCCCGGTCGCGTCAATAGGCAGGGGGAGGATCAAGTCTGGGGACGGTAACGTCTTTAGATCAAAAACCTCCTAAAGGACTATTGGGAATGCGGCCGAATCCGATTCGCCCGAGCGAATTGGAGCCCGCCACCAATATAATTGGGGTGAAGGTGTTTAGACGATATCTAGCGGGGCCCACGGCAAACAATATTGTTGTGCCGAGAGTAGTCGTGTAAGCGACAGACGGGGACCAGCTACGGGTGTTCTAACACTTCCGGAGTGCTAGGAGCTAGCTCGGACGTTTCATTCATTTTAGAAAAAAATGTATGCTAGTATGCTGGTACACAAATATAAATGCTCAATGAAGTCCGAAAAATGCGCATTTCCTGTACCCCTAATCAGAAAATTGGATTCATGGGGGGCACTTTACGTGGGAAAAAACAATCTGAATACGTCTCCTGGAAGAGTTTCCAGAAATTAACGTTCCAAGAGATATAAATGTTATGGTCCGAATCAGCTGTTGTACTAATTTCGGGTTCGGATTCCCCAGTTTCAACAACTACTGAATCGGAAAATTTTATCAACGAGGTTTTGGCGTTAGAAAGCATCTCGGCTTTCGTACGGCGTCTACGTTGTTTCTTATCGGGACCGCGTTCCCGTCGCTTCGGCTTCAGTTCCATGTTCGGCTTGGTTCTTGAGGGAGACATTAATACCGACTCACTCCCCCCACTGTTACTAACACTATTCGCAGCGGGCTCATCCTCCGACTCGAAACCATTCGAATCGGTGGAGGGAACAATCAGAAGTTCGTCATCACTATCACAAAATTCAGAAGGAATATTATCAGGCGTACCATCTGGACGAGCCAGTGGCAGTTCATTTTCTTTCAAGCAACGATTGCTTGGGACAGTTTTGTCTGACCCTAACCCTGATTCAAGCAAACTGACATCAAATTCTGGTCTGGCCAACCCATTCGCAACACGCGTTGATGTCAAACAATTGTGCGAATCAAAAATCGGACCCTCTTTACACTCCCCCGACCCCGGCGGGTGTGTTTGGACCAAACGTGGCTCCCCCGACTCCGGTGGGTGCCATGGTTCAGAGAGGCGTTCGACGTCCGCAATATAGTCTGCAGAAGCGCCGCTAAAACTAAACTCATATAACTATTATTTAATTCGAATTAGCTGTCGAAGAAAAATCGACAGAGACTCGGTATTCCGTCAACGGCTTGACGGTATGTCTCAAGAGTGCCGGTTTTCAAGGGTGTCAAGAATTTGACAGTAACGACACTTGGACTTGTCAAAGGTTTGACAAATTAGAACTTGATGTCTTGGAATTGTCAACGGTTTGACAAATGGACTTGATGTCTTGGACTTGTCAACGGTTTGACAAATGAACGGACTGCAATGTCAAAAGTGTGACAGAAGTAGGTCTTGGAGTGTTCAATCAAAGTTTGATTGAAAGTGACTTGGTCGTATTAATTCCTGTTGTCAAGAGTTTGACGACAATTGGAAAAACCAGAGAGGCTCAAGCGATGCAGGAGAATGTGACTACCGTTGCGGTGTTGTCTGATTACTCCGAACACAGAGACATAGAGAGATTGTCTGCTGAGGCAGATGAGAGAGATTGATCCAATGTTGAATGCTAGTCGACTAACGTCTAGAATACACCTGCAAGCCTATGTAGAATAGATGGAAAGGTCTAAGAGAGATACATAGCTTGCACGATCGTGTAGAAGAAACACGTGAAGTATCATTGGGATTCGTGGAACGTTAGACAAAGTATTCTGATAGGATTTCATCTAGACATGAAGAAAGAGAAGAGATTTCGATCCTGACGTCTACACTTACACATCGAGGCAAAAGCGCACCCGTAAAAATTTCTAGACAATGTGCGCGCCAGCGAAAATTTCCAATCACAAGCACAAAAGCTTATTATCCTCTCCTGTCAATTTGAATGACGAAATCTCAGCAAGAACATTAATTCTAAATTCATGGAAGGGAAATGGCACAAAGCTCTTTATTTTTTTTGCATCGGGGGTCTTCTCTCAGCTTAGACCTGTGATTGTAATGGTTGTTTCGGGTGTGGTCGAGTGTCCACCTACGCTTGGTCTTAATTGCAAGTCCTATATCAGCAATGTAAGATATGAGGTCAGAAATGCAAAATGCGAAATGCTTCGTGCGAAATTCGATGATTTTCTAAAACAATAAATCCCTCTCTCTAGGAAATGACATTCGAAATTTCAAGTTTCAGTGTATCAGATCCACGGCACGGTACGAAATCGGAAATTGCTAGAAGTGGTACTCCAGGAGATGTTCAGGCGAAGCTAGTTGTTGATTCTGATTCTTCGATTCCATCCCTCGAAATCGAAAACGGTATTAATGGTAAATTTTCCATTCAGTGCCGGTTTGGTGATCCACTTCCAGTCTACTGGGAATTCATTGATAAAGGTTCCGGGGATATCAAGGTCATCCAGTGGTTCGCGGTTTCCGAACATGAAGTAGAGGGGGAGTATCAGCTCTCGTTCATCAATCACATCGAATGTACCAGATTCAAAGAGAAGATCATGGAGATGAAGCGTGCGGGAGCGCAAAAATTTAAAGATATCGTAAGTGGGCCAGGTTTTTTGTGAGAAACGAATATTGATTTTTTTTTTTATGCGTGCCTGAAATGAAATACCCGTGTGTTCGACTAGGCAGATTCTAGACATCAAATGAATTCGACGTGGCGTTAGACGTGAAGTAGGTAGAAGTAGGATTAAAGAGAGAAAAGGGAACGGCTGCATTGCCGGATTGGTGTGACCCCATCGAAAGGTGGATCAGTCCGGCGCCACAGAAGGGGCAGCTGAGAAGGCGGTCTTTTTTGTCGGAATGAGGTAGTGGGGATCGTATTAGACGAGAATCAGCGTTTACATCGTGGTGCAGGGGCAAGTTAAGTGACAGCCCCCCCCCGTTAGCTACAGTTTAATCGGGTCAGTGGTTCGGAAAAGCCTGATTGTTTTGGTCAGTAGCAGGCTTGGAGATTCGTGAAGGGCCTGTTATTAAGACGTAATTGTGTGGTGAGTGCAGACACAAGTTGCGTCAAAAATCGAGTAATGGGCCGTATTAGGAAGCGGGCTGGGGACGGAAACTAGGCTGCTGTGAGTGATTAGGTTGAAGTCTTATGACGGGAAGAGAAGTAAGTAGGCTGCTGTGAGTGATTAGTTTGAAGTTTCATGACGGAAAGAGAAGTAATTGTTGTTGACGGTGCAGGTGCAGGCGGAACAGCTGGGAGAATGATTTTGCTACCACCTGCGCTGGATACCCACCCTCCTCAACTTCTCCCCTTTACTGATGAGCAGCTTCCTGGACCAAGCCGCCCTTCTCAATTTCTCAGCATATCGCTTTGAGGCAGCCGATTGGTTCGATAGCTCCAGAAGCTGGCCACGACGAATGACCCCACCAATTGCTACGGTTAAGGTCATTTGGCCGAAGGGCTTCGTTGGATAGGTTCGGTACAATCCGGCCGCGAGCTTGAGGAGCAACACCTGGCGGAGCTTCGCAACGAGAAGAGGTCGTCCCTGCCGATGCACCGAAACACCCCAGCTGCCCAGCTCCTTGTGAAAGCTTTCATTGCCTGGGATGCGACATCTATGTCATCACAATGAATCCAACTTTCTGTTAATAACTAACCCCTACACAATGCAGGCCTCTATCAAACTACAATTCCATGTCAGGCAGAATGATAATCAAGTCACGCAATCTAATGGCAGCTATTTTGTTTCTTACCCGCTGTTCCAACAGCCTCCACGTCGCGCTCCGACTGCGCCATGTGTGATCGTCTGATCTGCACATTTTTGAGAAACCCAAAGTGCGAGAGCTGAGTTTCGAGAACCTGACCTAATGTCCTCGAATCCCGTCCTTTTCCCTCTCTCCTGCTGGCATCGCTCTGTGACAAGACCAGAATCGCCCGGACGCATAGCCCAAAGCGCTCCGGTGTCACCTCCCCTTCAGACGTTACCTCGAGGATCCTCTGGGCCTCAATCTCTTCCATCTGCGGTTGGGCAAGAAACCCCGTCCCGGCTCTCCTCACGTCCTCCGCGCCGCACCACCTGTAGCTATCATCCCTTGCGATACTACAGGGTCTCAGGAAGAAATCGTTGCAAAGTCGGCGCGCCCGAAGAGAAAGTCCTGTCACATGGCAGCATGAACACCTTTCTAAGCGAATGCCCACATGGGCCGCGCCCTCCTCAACAACCTCAAGCGACTTGAACGTGTTCTTCAGGACCTTGATGTTTGACATGAGCTTGAGAGGCGAATCTGTCGAGATGCACCTTATCTGCCCACGGTGCTGCTCCGGAATCCTCGCACAGATGAGGCCGACGAGACCTTCGAATGGCTCGCTAGCCATAGGTCGGATTTCCAGGACTAAACCTGAAGCGGACTTGAGCGTGCCGGCGCAATTCTCTTGTCCTCCGCGTGGCCCGGGCCGACCTTCTGGTAGCGACCCCCGTACGGACTGCATTATATTGACTGGGATGGAGGACAATCTATTTCATCAAAAGGGTTACCAAAACCCGCAAATCAGAATCCTACTATTGTGCGCACTACCCACTAATATCTCCTCTACAGCACATTTCGCTAAATGCGCTGGCTTACCTGTTGCACCAATCGACATTCTCCGGAATTCATTCAGCTCCCCCGCTAGATTCCTCATCTCCTCGATACGTCCTAGCATTGTCGGTCCATCATAAATCCGAACGGAACGAGCAGCTGGCTGATTAACTTCTCGTCCGGTAGCGCCATTGCCAACCCCGCTGAATCCGGGAACCCAGCAGCAAAACTGACACAGCGATCCCTCATTACAGATGGGTTCACGGTCACCTTGGCCATCAATCCATGGATTGCGACGCCTGATAGGAATCCTTGCGTTGCCGCTAGCCGTGTCGTAACTCTTGTTGCGTAGAGAATCGAAGGATGCGTCCTTAGCAGCAATTTGGCTCCACCCTCTGTCGTTAAAACTTGTGATGACAATTTCTATCCAATGCGCGCATAATTCAAGGCACGTTTCTGCTAAATAAAGAAAAAACTCCAGGATCCATATTTCGCGCTCTCCTATCTAAGTCGATTCATGATTCACTGGCGCAGCGCTAAAACGCCACGCCCTGCCCCAAAATTCACACAGGCTCCAAAATATATACCTCCTTGTCCCGTACGACCTTGGCCGGTATACTCCCTGATTCCACTCCCGGACGAGAGCTGCTGCATATGCTAGCGGCGTAGAACTTCGCGCTGCTGCTGCCCAATCCCGCTTCCCGAAAATGAATTCAACGTTGCTCGATGAGGAAGGCTGGCGAAGCAGATCCCATGGCCCTTGTTGAAAACCGCCTCTGCGATCTGCATGAACCCCTGGAGTGGATGTTTTGCCCTGATCACACCACCCACCCGATCGTACTCATGTTGATGCCTGAGATGGCGGATTAAATTTCAGTTCTGGGGTGGGTATACGTCTTATAAGGACATAACCTGCAACACCACTGCCTATGCGTGTGGTGTGCCCCAGCAAACCACAACTGCTGGACCTCTCTTCTGAAGTTTGCGGCCTCGACTTTGACCGTGTCACAGTAGATGTCATAAGCGCTGTGGTCTGATCGTAATCTGCCCAGGATGCTGGCCGAATTCCTATCGTACTGCGTCCTCCTCCCTCCTCCCACTCCTTGCTCCTGCCCGTTGCACACAAAGCCCAAGCCACTGGCGTGATTTCCTGAAGCTGGCCCACTCGCTGTCATGCCCTTTCCACCCGGGCAAGCGCCAACTCCCGAATGGCCTACAGACGAGATTCCAGGACTGCTGCTGTCAGAATTCCCCCCTCCTTCCCCTCCCTCATCTGAATTAACCACCGT
>JACKZZ010010040.1_pt1 | contig 12530 bp, 8 predicted proteins | sample 8027871 | NCBI WGS metagenome assembly JACKZZ01 (sample SAMN15724774, study PRJNA655200) | protist metagenome | isolation source: fluorescence activated cell sorting (FACS) single amplified genomes of... | place: USA: West Boothbay Harbor, Gulf of Maine | collected 2000-07-19
TGTAGTTATCATCGAATCAGTAGCTGAAACTGTGGTTTATCCTGATGGTAGATGTCCTATTTCTGGTCAAAAGTTTAAAAAAGATAAAGATGTTTTGAGACTTTTGCCTTCATCTACAGGATTTAGTTCTTCTGGTAATGTTGAGAGTTCGAAGTGGAAACCAAATGTGATTTAATAGAAAGTTGTTAGAATTATGTGTTTTGTTTTTTGTGTAGATTTGTTTGGTTAAAATATAGAATTCACGATATTTAATTCTAAATGTTACAACTGATTAATTATTTAATTATTGCTAGCCATTTCACTACATATATATTATAGTGTACCACACCATTTTTAGTTTAGGTTTCCCTAGAAGGGATCTTCGGCCAATCAGATTTTCTGCCGAAGTTATCATCCCATCTTTGTACAGGATGCACAGCTCTTCTGGCATCGGTAACTTTCTTCAGGTCTTGACATTTCTTTCCTTTTATTGTATCATAATCATGAATGACATCATCATTGCATGCCAAAAATAGATTGAATGCTACAATTGTATCAACGTAAGAATATTTTGTAGTGGCATGAGAGCTTTCGTCATTTGTCTTTACAGAATCGTCCGCCCACATGACTTGTGTTCCTGTTCTAATAGTACCATCTTCATCAACACCATTTATATAAATAGCATTTGGAAAACTCCATCCTAAATCTTTGTATTCAAAAACTTGTTCCAATGTCATTTGTTTGTAATAGTTTTCTAACTGAGCAATAGCAAGAAGATTGGGAGGACACCATTTGTTCCCAGGTATATTAAAACTTTCTACACACTTTTTCATTAAAATTTTCTCATCAATTGTATTAGCATCTTCATTTCCATGATGTAAAAAACGAATTTCTCCTTGAGCAACCACTTGTGCCGTAGGAACACCAGTTGACAAACTCATCAAAAAAAGCTTTTGATCTTTCTTATCCTTAAACTTTTGTAATGTTGATCTAGTAAACATTTTTTGTTCCCATAAAACAGCATTATTTTCATCATCGATAGAAGGTCCAAGATTGTTATCAATAAGTTTACCATCCAAAGCCTGAATGGAACTACCTGTCATTTCATCATAATCTGTAACATAAAAAATAGCACGAGCATTTCTTTTCACCATATGCTCAATTGTAGTTTCATTTATTCTTATAGGTGGTATTGAAGAATCGTTACCACTAAGTAAAAGTCCATTAAAAATACTTTCAATATTTTTCCAAAATTTTTGCTTTGTTTTGATAGATACTTTTGGATATTGATCCTCGCCTATTGCACTTCCATTACCATGTTTAGATAGCCACATGACAACAATTTCTGTAGGATGTTTTATCATCCAATCTTTAATTTCTTGAAAATAAGATAACATTCTTTTATTACTTTGCATGAAATGAAGTGAATACCATTCAGGATTTCTCTTATCACTATATTCATACATTGTTCTTAAATCTAGAAAACGAATACCATTATCTAATTGTTGTGTAACAGTAAGACCTTGAGTTTGTGCTTGCTCTCTTATAAAATCACCAATTGCATCGGGGACAATTTTACCAAATTTATGCATTAATTCTGCAAAAACAATTTGATCATCAGCACCACCATCACTTACCCTTGTTGATAAATCATATGTAAGAGTATCATGTGTACCAGGTAAACTAATATCTAAAAGTGTTAACTGTGGAAAATTTCCTACATCTATCAATTCTCCCATCCAATTTTGCAAAAAATTATCAGCAACATTACGAATTACAGGGCATGTATCATCAAATCGGTAAACTTTACTATGCTTTGATTTTGATAAAGCATTACATAATTTTTGTACTTGATCCCATTCACATTGCAACTTCGATGATGAATATTTTGCAGCAGTACACGAAACACAATTCAAAAATGAATTACATTCATTGTTACTTAATACTCTCACATATAAGACTGATAGAATAAGAATTAATAAAAATGCCATTCTTGACCGATAAAGCGTTAGACTCTTTAGAAATGTCTAAACGTGACCGGAACAGGATTTCCAAGCAAACAGTGTTTGAATGCAAACAACAACACGTGAGTAAACGAAAGTTTTTTGTCTTTGATAGAGCTTAATAAGTAATACACAAAAGAGTCAATTTGTGGGAATAACATCCCATCACTCTCCAACGACCTCTTCATACACTTCGGGTACCAACACTTCCTTCCGATGATTCGAGGAAGTAGAGTAACGCTCAATTTGGGCGGAGTCACCAAAGATGCTGATGGGTACGATAATGTTGATGACTTTTGGGAGGCTGCTGGTAAGTACAAATTTACAGAGTTTTATAAGTATAGCACACACTATTATTCGAAGATTATTGCATATTTTGTTAATTACAATGTATATATGTAACAAAACTAACAATATTAAATTCCTTCTCTAACTACATTTATAAAATAGAAATAATAAAATCTGCTGCACGTACTTCTTCTGGTACTCAAAATTCTCAACAAACTTCAAGTACAACAGAAGATGAGGTTTTTGATTATGATACAGGAAACTCAATAAGCGAAGAAGAAAGTGAGACTGAGCCTGAAGTTGAAGCTGAATCAGAAACAGAGCCTCAAGTACTTCCAGCTTCTCCTTCACGCCGTAGAAGGTATGTTATCAATTCTTTTTTCAATTTATTGCTTGATATTTGTTGTATCTTTGTTTATCATTTATTTGTTCTAACGATATATTTATTTTCCCTTTTCTTTTCTTTTTCCCTGAATCCTAATTAATTCCGTAGATCAACATTAAACTCTTTAGGTTCAGCAATGCCTTTCGAGGACTCAATTCAATTAGATGATGTAAATGATCAAGAAAGTCTTTTTGATGGTGACACATCACCAGTGGGTCGACGTAAATCATCTATGCTTGCAACTGAAATTAGAAGTGGTGCAAAAGCCCCAGAACCATCATCAATAATGAGTCCTTCAAAATCACCAAAATCACCAAAAAGAGATGCAAAGAAATCACCTTCAGATAAATCACTCAGTGCAATTACATATGAAGATGGTGGGGATGATAATAATGATTACGATGATTATGGTGGCGGTGGCGATGATGATTATATGAATGATGATGGTTTTGATAATATGGAACATGATCAGGAACCATCTGATTCTGCAAGTAAAAGAAGGGTTAGTTTTGGTCAAGATACTAGTGCTGAATCCAAGTCGGGTATATCTAGCAGTATCAAGAGAGCTCGTGGCCGTCCACCGAAGACACCAGAATCGACTGGTAGTAGTATAAGATCAACACCAGATTCAGGAAGAAGTGTTCGTACTGAAATGAGTACACCAGGTTCTACCGAATTTGCTAGAGGTAGACAAGAATTAGATGAAACATTTGAAGGTAGTGATGATGAACCAGTTGATCGTACGGATGTACAAGATACCGATTCCGATGAAGATAGAAATGCATCAGGTTTTGCTGAAGATTCTTTTGCATCTGCAGTAGGGAAGAGAAAAACTTATGCTGATGCTGATGATGATGAAGAGGATGAAGATGATGATTTTGGAGGTTCACGTAGATCAAGACGTGTTACAAAAGGAAAAAAACTTGCTTGGTGGAAAGGTGAGCGACCTGTTTACGATGGAGGTCGTATGATTGGCCTTCTTACTGCAAATCCAACACCAAAGAAAGCAAAATTAACAAAAGGAGGTAGACCTGTTGGTCAAAGATCAGCTGAAAATGGTGCTAATGAATTATCAATTATGAATATGTCAACTTCTGCGGAAGTAGCAATAGTTAAAGCTGAGAAACCAATTGTTTTACCTGAAGATGTTACTTTCATACCACGTAGGGATGGAGAAGCACTTTTAATATGGGATGATGATGCCAATAGTTCTAAAACACTAAAAGTTCTTTGTTTTGGTGAAACAAATCAAAATTTGAGTGCATTACCAATTACTGCAGATAGACCGGAGGGTAAAGATAAAGTAGGTTTTGCAGCTCAGTCATTTAATGTTGACCAAATTGGATCATCTATGTCTGGTTGGATCTCTGGTTTTGTAGAACTCCCAGCTGGTGCAATTAAAGATCAAGAAGGTGTTGGTGAATGTGCGCAAGTTTTTTTTGTTTCCGAATGCCAAGATGGTGCATTAGAACTTGGTATAGCAGATCCTGCTGAACCTGAATGGAACGATGAAACAGCTCAACGTCTTCTTTTAAAGAAAGGTGATACATTTTTTGTACCACCAGGAAATATTTACCGTCTTGAAAACCATTCTGCGGATAGGAATTGTTTCATTTTTTGGACTATAGTAAAACCAATCCCTACGAATGCTAGTAATAGTAGTGTGAGCAGTGCTGATAATAGCAATATTTCAACTGCATAATTTATAAGATAGAATAGGATTACGAATTATGAATAGAGAAAGAATGGATCGTACATATTGTTGCAATAATAAATAAGTTTCTGTGTCAATTTAACTTTACAATCATTACTACATGTGATAACACTGGTACACTAAATATAATTCTTACTCAAAATAGAGCAATTATTTCTTCTCCTTTTTCTGTTTCTTATCTTTTTTTTCCTTCTTTGATTTCTTCTCAATTTTTTCATAAGTTGCAATTGCACTGGTTGCTTTATTATTGTCATCTTCATCGCCATCATGACTATTTGTTTTCTTTTGTTTCTTTGAAAGTGACGACAGATGCATAGCTTCTCGTTCAGAGTCCTCATCGCGTTTACCATGACCTAAAATTGACTGAAGTTCAGCATCAGATCTTCCCTTTAAAGATTTAGCATCAGTAAATCGTTTGTATCTATTTGAATAAAAAAAGTAGAGTTGGTTTACAGTTAGCAATGACACAAAAGTCGAGTAAGATAACAATCAAGTTGAAGTTTAAGTTATGAAAATAACGTTTCAATAGCCTCGGTGGGAAGTCGTGCATATTATCTTCATATAAATCAGATAGTTTTGTAGATAATGGTTGTCTTCGTCATTGGCCATGGTTGATCACTTCACTACTTCATTTCCTTTCATTTTATTTTATTGCAAGGGATTTTAATAATATAACATCATTACATCACTTACTTTATCCCAACTGTTATCTTGGTATCATCATCATCATCATCATCATTCTTCTTCTTTTCTTTTTTGTTTTTCTTTGATTTGGATTTCTTTGTACCAAACTCACTGTTTAACTGCTGTAATATATCATTAAAACCTCTAGTTGTCTCGCCCCAACCCTTGGAACCTGCTCCATCAGTGTTCTTCTCAGAACCTAATCCAATTCCATCTTCACGCTTATGTACACCGATACTTGCTGTTGACCCAGATTCATCTTTTCCTAAACCTTTTTCCTCACTCCAACCAAACTTTTCTAAGAATTTGTAACCAAATCTGGTTTTATCATTCTTCCATGTTGCATTTTTTGTATCTGGAAGTGCTAGATCCATCTTAAGTACAGACAAAATGCACAAAACTGCGATAGAACCCACAGGGAACCAAAAATATACACTTCTTCTATTGCATATACAGTGATCACGCCTGTAGCTCATCATTTGATACTCATGCTCGTTGCCACAAACAACTGCATTGCGATAATTGAGATTTTGGGGAACCAAAAATATACCTTGAAATAGATCTATACCTTGAAAATGAACTTTGCAAGCAAGAAGAAAACCGGTCCAGGCAGAGATACTGCACGAGTGAGTAAGTGGGTTCGTACTGCAGCAGCAGAACTAATTGAAGTGGATCCAAAATTGCAAATTTTAGCAACAGAAGTATCTTGCAATGAACCTGGGTGTGTTCCTATAGAGACTTTGATAATACTTATCTCTTCATTGAAGAATGATGATATGGATGAAACAAGTAAAGGATGGCGTTGGACCAATAAAATTTTATGTCCAATTTCTGATGTTAAGCAAGAGCATTGTATAGCTCTAAACATTCCGAAAAGTATCAATGATATAAATTCTGGTGTACCCGTTGTAGTTGATGAAAATGCATTTACGATTCCTTTCACGGATAAAATTGAACAAAAACAAAAGATTGAGATTCAAACAAATAAAATTGAGGAAGAATCATCTATATTGTCTTCGATAACGAAAACTTCAGAGGAAGGTTTACCCAAGAGTAGTAGTGAGGGTACGCTTGAAGTGGGAGTGAAATTAGATTCTGCAGACGATAAGGAGACACCCACAAGTGAGAAATCAAGCACAATTACAATGCCTATTTCCAAAAACACCAAGAACAACGGAGGTAAGACAGGGGCCAAGTCTGTGTTTAGTGTCAATGGTGGAAGTGTCGCAGAAGAAATAGGCGCACAAAAGCATACAGGAGTTCGACCTCGAGGTTGCCCATGTTGTGATCCAGATGATTTGGATAACATTCTTGATACACTTACTTTTGATATGATTTGATATGATTTGAATTTGAAGTTTATTAATTTGAACACAATATACAATTATAGCAATATGTCGTTTACTGTCCTTTTATTTGATTTGTAGATTTGTGTATAATGTAATATTACTAGGCACTGTTCTTATTCTGACTTCTCTTTTACCAACCATCTAGATCGGCATCTTCGATGTCATCTTTATCTTCATCGGCTACAGCTACACCACCAGCAACTGCTCTACGTGGTGTTAATTTTTCCTGTACATAGTAAATTGCAGGTCCCCAACTGACTTCACAACTATCTTTAATTAAGATTTCAAAATCATTGTTAGGTATAGGATTTGTAAAGCTTACAACCAATGTACCTTCTCTGCATTGTGCCATAACATCACCCGCTAATTTCAATTGTTCACTATTAAAAGCTGTCCAATGTAATAAAATGAATGTTGCTTCCATCCACGGTGTTGGATTCTCTAAAAAATTGTCTTGTTCCCATATAAATGCGGTACGTTTGACTTCCTGTGGAAAACCATCTGCAAAACGTAACCAACGCGGCATTCTTTTTTCCCCTCTTTCTAATAAACCTTGTACAAATTCAATACCACCACATGTTTTATAAGGTATCATTGCTACAAGTGCTGCAGAATATACAAGATTACCAACACCACATCCAAGATCAAAGAAAACTGGGTTTTTTTTCCAAGATCCATATGCTGCACATACTTTTGCATGAATTTCAATAAATTTATCAACCTCAAGTTCACCATATGCAAAACATTCATCTATTATTGCTCTTGTATCGCGTTCTTTTTGTGATACTCTTTTTCCACGTTCTAATGAATGTTTATCATACATTTTAGGTAAAAACTCTTGTAATAATGTTACACCAATATGTGGTACTACTTGTGCTCTATGATAAGTTGTACGTAAAACAAGTTTAAATTCTTCCATATCTAATTTTATTTGTAAAGGATCTGGTTCAACTTCACTAGGTTCAATACCACGATTACAAACTGTAAGTAATTTATCCCATCGAAGTACAGTACCAGGTGGATTATGATTTAATGTATATTTTATACGTTCCATTGCTTCTGGATAATTACAAACTTCTTGAGCTTTTGTTAATACCGGACGTCGAAATGGTTGAGGCTTATTGAAACCAAATGATCGTAATATTGAATCAATGCAATTTGCTGGTGGAGGATACTCCAGAGGGGGTCTTTTATATGGAATATCCGATATAACACTTTCCATTTTTGCAAACTACTTATATTATTAGATTATTAATAAATAACATTTATGTTTCACCTCAATATAAAACAATGCCTAGAACCAAGTCAACTCACTATAATTCTCAAAAAATAATAGATTCGATAGAAAATTTGCAACTGAGTTTATTTGATACCTATGGAGAGTCGTCGAGGGTATAAAGAGGGGAAGAAAGGGAAAACAAATTTAGGCATCCAGTGGAACTGATATTGTAAAGGACAAGTTTAAAATCACGGCAAAAAATTCGCCAATATTCAAAAGACGGCCAAAGTTTGAGTTATTCTAGTAATAATTACGAAAAAAAAGTATAATTTAAGATTAATATAGCTTTGAGGTAAAAATTTGATTTCAAAAATGGCTGGTTTTGGTAGCATTCCATTGCAAAAGAGTAATAGCGGAGGCATTGGACAGCAAATTAAAGTTTCTATTCCTAAGAAGGGTAATGCCATATCCAAAGGTGGTATAAGTGTTGCTAAGAAAGCACCTGCAGTTATTCAACCTTCAGCATTAGAATCTATGGATGCCCTATCAGAGTTCCTTGGTAACAATAGTGATGATAGAATAGTCAAAGTAGAAAAGTTACTTGAAACACTTTCAAGTGAGGATACAGATAATAAAAAGAAGAACGCTACAAACGATTTGATAATTATAGCAAATAATTTAGGTTTAGGTACAGTTGAAGGTTATCATATGACAACTTATATTATAAATGAAATTACAAAATCATCAGGTATTGCAGTAAAGAATGGTGGTTATGGTGGTTTACTTTTATTGAATGCATTATTAGAAGATAAAGTTCAATGTAATACAATTGAACCATTTATTTTACCTCATTTTAATTCACTCTTGAACCTTGCAACAGATAAATCACAAGGAGTACGAGATATGTCACGTATATGTTGTGATAATCTTATGAGAACATGTAATCCATTTATGTTTCGTATGATATTTCCTGAAATTATTAAAGGTATAACATCAGATGATTGGCGTATAAGGGTTATGTCACTTTCAGCATTGAAAGAGATTTCACCACATGTTAGTGTTCAAATGTCACCATATCTGTCATCACTTATTCCTATTTGTACAGAATGTGTTATTAATAGTAAAACACAAGTTCAAGCTATTGCTATTCATGCATTAACTGAAGCATGCAAATGTATTACAAATGATGATATTAGACATCTTGTTCCACAGTTAGTATCTGTAATTGCGCATCCTGAAGAATCATTAAAAACTATTGAACTTCTTATTGAAACAGTATTTGTACAAAATGTTGATGGTTCAACTCTTGCACTTATTGCACCAACTCTTGGTAAAGTATTAAAAGGACGTTCATCACCTTTGAAAAGAAAAGCAGCAAAAATTATTGATAGTATGTGTCGTCTTGTGCAGGAACCATCACATGTTGCACCATTTGTACCTATGTTGTTACCATTTCTTGATCGTGCTATTGATGAAGTACCAGATGCTGAAGTCGTGGAAGTTTGTACAGCTGCAAGAGAAGTTCTTCTTAATGCAATAGGCCAAGGTGGAGTTTCTATGGACGATGACCCAAGTTTAGCTGCTCCTGATTTGATACGTGTCACAAGTCAAGAATCATTCAATGAAGTAAAAGCAAAAGCTATTTCTGGAGAGGGACCTGCAAGTAATATTGGATTAGATGCGTTGGAAGTTTCAAGAAATATGAAATCAGCTTTAAAAGAAATATCTCCAATAGAAAATGTTGTTGATAAACAAGTTGATACAATTAATAAATATGTTGCAGACACATTATCACAACTTTTGGCTTACTACACAATGGAAAATCCTGTTGTTTCAGCAAATGCTTCTGATCATTGGCGTAGTGTTATTGCAATGACTAAACATAGTGATTGGAAGAGTTGTATTGCACCTTATGTTAGCTCCATGTTATATGGTTCAGTTACTAGCGATAAAAATATTAATAGTGTTTCAGAAGATTTTGCTTCCAATTTACGTTTGGTTGCTCTAGGTGAAATAAAAGATCTCCAAAATGAAGATGAAGAAGATCCAAATCAGATATGTAATGTAGAATTTTCATTGGCTTTTGGATCCAAAGTTTTACTTCAAAATACTAAACTCAAGCTAATAAGAGGTCATAATTATGGTCTCATGGGAAAAAATGGTGTAGGAAAGACAACACTTCTTACAAATATAGGTAATGGTGCTATTGAGGCAATGCCAACACATTTAAAATGTGTTTATGTACAACACGAAGATGCTAGAGATGATAAAGGTGTAGCAATGATTGATGAACTTTTACTTGAAAAAGATTTAGAAGGTGTTAATGTTACCCGTGAAGATGCAATTGCTGCTTTGAAGAAAATTGCTTTTACTGATGAAATGATTTCATCACCTCGTTCATCTTTAAGTGGAGGTTGGAAAATGAAACTTATTATGACAAAAGCAGTACTTGCTCAAGCTGATATACTTCTTCTTGATGAACCCACAAATCATTTAGATAAAGCATCTGTAGGATGGCTTGAAGATTATATTAGAGGTGAACAAAATATCACATGTTTAATTGTATCACATGACACCGGATTTTTGGACCGTGTTATTTCTGATGTTATTCATTATGAAGGAAAAAATCTTGTTTATTATCCAGGAAACTTGACATCATTTGTTGATATTCACCCTGAAGCAAAATATTACTATGACCTTGAAAAGAGTGATTTAAAGTTTGTTTTTCCTGTACCTGAAAAACTTGATGGTATTGCATCTTCTACAAAAAGTGTCATGTATGCTAAAGGGGTTAATTTTACTTATCCTGGTGCTAAAAAACCACAACTAACAGATGTTGATGTTAAAGTATGCCTTGGTAGTCGTATTGCTGTTCTTGGTGCAAATGGTGCCGGTAAAAGTACTTTAATTAAAATGCTTGTCAAAGAAACAAAACCTGATTGTGGTGATGTTTGGAGTCATATGAATCTTCGTGTTGCTTATGTTGCACAACATTCGTTTCATCATATTGAAGAACATATTGACAAATCACCTGTTGATTACATGAAATGGAGATTTGGACAAGGTGTTGATAAAGAAAGTTTACAAAAGGAAACAATTGCTTTAGCATCTGAAGAAATTAAAAATATTGCAGAAAATATAAAATATGGAGATGTTACTGATGTTATTTCTCGTCGTAAAAATGGAAAATATCTCGAATATGAAATCAAATTTCATGGTCAAACTCATCGTGATCCTAATAAGTATTTTACAAGAGAGAAAATGTTAGAGCTGGGTCACTCAAAACTTGTTGATCAAATGGATATTAAAGTTGCAGCTATGGCTGCTGGTCTTGATGTTAGACCTATTTTAATTTCTGAAATTCAAGGTCATTTAGATAATTTTGCACTTGATGCCGAATTTGGTACTCATAGTATTATTCGTAGATTATCTGGAGGACAAAAGGTGAAACTGGTTCTAGCCGCAGCAATGTGGAATAAACCTCATTTATTAGTTCTTGACGAGCCTACTAACTATCTTGATCGTGAGGCATTAGGTGCATTAACTACTGCTATCAAGGGTTTTGCGGGTGGTGTTATGATTATTTCCCATAATAGTGAATTTACTGATGCTATATGTACAGAAAAATGGAATGTAGCTGATGGTAAATGTGTTGTTGAAGGTGAAGCAGAAGAAACTACATTACGTGCTTTTGATAAAAATAATAAAATTCGTAAGAGTAAGAGTAATAATTCTTTACCCAAAGAAAATGCAAATGATCTTGGTCATAAAGGTGCAGGATGTACAAATGGTAATGTTGTGATTGTAGAACAGTTGATGAACCCAAAGAGATTAGAAGCATTGACCTCTAAAGAAGAAAAGAAATTAGGACGTTTAGCTGCAGTAGCGGGTAAAAGTCTGAAAGATTATATAACTGGTATTACTTCTGCATCACCCGAATGGAAATGGTTGTAATTTAATTAACGATGTAATACGTAATTGTGTAATAAGCTGTAGGTAATATTTTCAACGAAATTTGTTTCCATTGAGTTTTTTTATTTTACATTTTAACAACAATCAAACAACAAATTTTGTTCACTTTACAATACATCTTTTTTACATCACTCATCACATTCTTTCGTTTCCTTTTATTTCTATTGTTTAAATATACCAGTGTTAGTGTAATAATATTGAGTTTCTGCAACATCTAGTGTCAATGCTGTAGCTGCAGGTAAATCCTCCATACTTTCTTGAGCAAGTGCTTCATAACCTTCAGATTCAGGATATGCTGTCTCCGTTGTAGGATCCAAATTATCTAGCCATTGTCTTGGACCTTTCATATGATATATTGTATGACCTATTCTACATTTCATTTCATCAAGTAAATAAGAATCAACACCTGGTTTATGCATAATGACCTTTTGAAGTTTTCCAATAACCCTTTCTAATGTAACAGTTATAGAAGCTTCTTGTCCATCAATAAAAGGACCTACTAGATGGGGACCAGAAACACTAAATGCACCAACAAATGTCAATTGTATTTGATCAGTTGAACCACTTAAATAAGCCATACTAGTTTTTATATCAACTATTACATTAGGGATTGGTGTTTGCGATAAATTTTCACCTACAATGTCTTCAGCATTTGTATCAATATAAACAAATTGATCACCAGATATTAATACTATTATTAAACAAAACAAAAACACTGATAAGATCATTTTTATTAGATAAAGTTATAATAATATAACACTTTTTCTCATGTAGTCCGTTGAGACCAAAACTTTAACAATTGCAAACTAACTCTATTCTCAATGCAAAAAAAAGACACTTTAATTCAAATCCCCAACTTTTTGAAAGAATCCCGCGAAAAGTGAAGAAATTTGAGAGAACTTCATTTAATCTCCCATGTGGTCACTTAATGCAACTT
>JACKZZ010016090.1_pt1 | contig 12525 bp, 4 predicted proteins | sample 8027871 | NCBI WGS metagenome assembly JACKZZ01 (sample SAMN15724774, study PRJNA655200) | protist metagenome | isolation source: fluorescence activated cell sorting (FACS) single amplified genomes of... | place: USA: West Boothbay Harbor, Gulf of Maine | collected 2000-07-19
TGAATGATGGGTGAGAGTAAACGAATAAATACAATAATGATGACGAGTCAATAAATAAATAAAGTCATAATACACTTTTCACTGCGCCTGCTGCTGGTCCTGCTGGTCCTGCTGTGGCGGTGGCGAGGATGGGTCTTCAGAAGGTGCCGGCGAAGTCGGAGGCTGCTGCGGCACTGGAATGTGCGCTTGCATGTGCTGCTGTTGATAGCCGAAATTCGGCATTCCCATGTTCATCATGTGTGGGTGCATGGGCATTGGCCAATTGGGCGGGTACATCGGCGCGGGTCCACCTTGCTGAATTGGCGGGTAAGGATGGGGAGGATACATTTGAGATGGGTGCATCATATGAGGACCCACATGCACCGCATGGTGCCCATGTATTGGCGGCATACGAGGCTCCTGGTATTGAGGAAACTGTTGAGAGTCGTGATCCTTTTGGACGATCATCTCTGTAAGCATTTTAGCAGCATCTGCAGCATCAATGTGGCGATACTTACATTTCTCGGCATACATACAATTACCCTGCAAATGGAACTGGCAAATCTTGGGTTGTTGAACTTGCTTCTGCTCCTGCTTTTCATGTATAAGTGGAGACGGAGTTGGCGCTGGAGATCCGTTAGACGTGGGAGCAGTTGCAGAGTCAGACGCTGCTTGGTCAGTAGTTTCCGCCGATGGCGGCGAAGTAGAGCTATTTTGCTCGACGTCGGGCCGTTCTTCTTCAGAAACAATGTTTTCGCCTGTCTCATTTTGCTGAGACTCTAGAGGAGGCGGCGGGTGCAAGCTTGGGCGCAGCCCCATCATTGGGGCGCGAGCCATATACGGATGCATCCCAGGTTGCATCCCAGGTTGCATTCCAGGTTGCATTCCAAGTTGCATTCCAGGTTGCATTCCAGGTTGCATTGGGATATGATGCATTGGGCCTGCGCCAGGATGGTTCACATAATACATTCCTGGATGTGCCATAGGGCCAGGGTGCATGTGTGGATACATATTCGGTGGTGGTTGAGCATAGTGAGGGGGTTGTTGCGGCACTTGGTGCTGCTTTTGATCAGTTACACCTGTGGATGAGTCCATTTCTTTGGGTGTTTCAGCTAGAACCCCGTCCTCGTTCTTTTCCTGATCCTTTTCTGGTGCAGGCTGCGCTGAAATCTCTTCTTTTTGTTCGTTTGCAACTGGCATTACATCTGCACAGTCAGTGCCATCAATCGATTCAGGCGTCGCAAGAGGCTTCGGGGATGAAGCCGATGGCCCGGGCTCAACAAGTGTTTCTCCTTGCTCAACACATTCACCGACGGCCATAGCACTTTCCACAGTCGGCTGGGCTGAAGACGGTCCGGAATCCGATAGTGATGGTGGCGATACGATTGTTGGAGCAGTAATAGGTTGTTGCCTTAGAGCTGCATGTTCCTTTTGTTCCATTTCTTTCTGATGCACTTTTTGCTTGGTTTGGTGCTTTGGCTTTTCCCCTTGCTGCTGCTTTCTCCTCTCCTTCTCTTTTTGCTGCTTTTGCCTTGGATGCTTTTCCTTTTCCTTTTCTTTTTCCTGCTTTACCTGCTGATGCTTTCTCTGCTTTTCTGTTTCATGCTGTTTCTTTTTATCATTAGTGAAGGAATCCTTGCTTCCTTTGCTGCTTCGAGTGCCAGCTACGCCTTTTGCTTTCTTTGTAACTACAGTGGTCCATTGGTCTGATTCTTCGACGTGCTCTCTTTCATCGAAACTTGTCGAATGAGCAGCTGCTTCGTCCGTCAAAATATTGGTTTGTTTCAAATCAAGGGCCCCAGGAGAGGCATTCGTGATTTGACTCGAGTCATCAGTTTGTAGCTCCAACTCATCATCAGCAACAACATCAGTTGGTGGTGGTGTTTTTGGCTTGACGGGCATTATCGTCGCGAGGTCGTTGTGCGCTCCTGGCAGTGGTGGCGCTAATGCTTCTGACGAAGCTGCCAATGCATCAGTTGTTGTATTTGCAACAGCTAACTCAACCTCCACGGTTTGCTGGCGTTGCTTTTTCTTGCTTTTCTTGCTTGCCTTTTTTAATCGCTTTTGCTCATCTTCTTCAACCTGGCGTTGCTTCTCTTCTTCTTCCTCCAACAATAATCGCTCGGCTGCATCTGCGGCAACAGCGGCGCTAAGCAGGCTATCTGCTCGTCCCAATACCACTCTAGCAACAAGACCGTAAAAAAGCTGCATCCGCAAATGGCATTCGCGGGCAAGACTTAAAGCGTGTGTAGCCCACTCTGATTGACTTTTTGCCGCGTCTCGCGCAAATGAATCAGACATTGAAGTCATGTTTTTGATGATGTATTCGAGGGCGTCTGCATTAGGTGTGTTGGGCGGAATTTGCACTCGCCAAATGACCATGGCACGTTCAAGCGCTGCTTGAACAAATTGGTCGACTAGTTTTGCATTTTCCTTAACCTCGGCCTCATCAAGCTTGGAAACTTGATCTTCAGCTTTCTGCGCTGATAGTGGATTTGTACGGCCCTGCGAGGCGTTGTTTTCCGTCTCAGAGTCGTCATCTGACCCGGCGAAATCGTTGCTGCCTGTTTTCGATGCACCGTTAGCTGCAAGAATTGTGTTGCGTGCAACTTTGACAAGCTGAAAAAGGATGTCGACTCCGGGAGCAGACGCGCCAGTTTCATCCCCAGGTGGCTTTTGACGATGAAGGTGGTGTCGCTGCATGTCCATGAGGAATTTGCGCAAATGGAACGAGATTTTAACAATGCGCCGCAACTCATCCGGGCGCAACGATGCACCCTTTTCAACTTCCTGCAGAGCTTCTTGTTTCCACTGGATCGTCTGCATTTCGTGTTTCGGCAAAGCTACCAAGACCTGCTCGGCGCGTCCTTGCCATGCCGCAAGGATTTCTGAGGTCAAGCCAGAATCGCTGCTCCTTTGGTTGGAGGCTCCGATTCCGTGAAAACCACTCATCCCGCCATAGCTCGATACACGAAGTTCCTTGGCAGAAGCACCATTCGGATTCACCGCATCTAAAATGGCAACAAGAAGGTCTTCACTCATACGCTTGGAATTTGCAAGATAATCTTTTCCAAAAGCCATGATACGGGATTGCATGGTAGATGAGAGTCTGGCAAGCTCGTCCTGTTGTTTCTTTTCTTGGCGAGCTTCGCGGCCAGCGGCACCAGCCTGTGCCATGATATCCTGCAAGACACTAGCGCCACCAGTCATGTTAGGTGAACTGCCGCTGCTGCTATTACCACTGGATATAGCCTCATTGTTTCCAGAACGCACCTTGGCGATCTGCATGCGCAAACTTTTGCACTGAAAAAGCGCATTCTGAAAGCGGTGTCGGTAAACGGGATTATCGAGTAGCATCTCGAAAAGAAAACCGATCTTGGTGTACCCTGGGCTGAGGCGCTCGAGCTCGTCTAATCGGGAAACAAGCGCTTCGACACAATCTACCAAGTGGCTCATCTCTTCACTTTTTTGTTCGTCTGGAATAGGGATGCTTCGCATGCGGGGAATTCCACCCTTGTTGCCTCGAAGGCGTGATAGTTGGCGCTCGACAGTTGAGTTGAGCCACTCGGCTCCCCGAAGCAGTGTAAGAACATTTTCAGCATGTTCCAGACGCAGCTTTAATTCTAAGAACTGTGCTTGCGCCGCATCTGTTATTTGGACGAGCTTTTCAATGCCAAGCAGTGCACCATCTACGCACAAGTCGTCGAGCAAAACATCAACTGAAGCTGCTTGCGACAAGATCGCTGCCGCAGAAGCTGGCGAAGACATATTGCTACCCACATTAGACCGTGATCCACAAGTAGGCCAAAGACAGCCAGGGAAAACATCGTTTGCTACGCTTAACGAACAAGAATCGCCAGAGGGCGCTTCGGTCTCCATTTGCTCGCTTGGGGTGCTGGCCGCTTGAAGGCGCTTATTGCTGGAGGAAGACTTCTTTTTGCCCGTCTTCTTTTTTCTTGAAGTAGTGGAAGAAGCAGATGAAAAAGTAGAAGAAGAGCCACTGTTCGAAATGGCGCGATTCGGATTCGTGATTAAATCATCCACTAGCACTGCATCTTTTCGTGGCTGCCGTTTTTGGTTAAGATTAGCATTGCCATTGGCAATGTTGGTATTTGAAGCCTCCGTAGAAGAAATCTTTTCGTCACTTGATACCATGCAAAGTTTTGGCATCCACACATTCCGCAAGTTTCGGCATTCGATCGAGAGACATTCACAGAACAAACCGCCTTTTCCGACATGAACGGGTGCAGTAGAAGAAACACCAGCTCCACATTGCACTGCACAACGCTTCGAGACAAATGAACCTCTGGCATGAAGCATCGAAAACGGGATACCTTGGGTGCACTTGCAGCTTATACATTCCTCGAAACTTTCGGCCGGATAGGTGTAGTATACGCACTCGCGAGGTAGTTCTAACTGATTTCTGGGACCTGACTCTACTTTCATACCGCATGTCTCTGTCCAGCGGTCGAGGAAGCGAGCCAAAGGGTCTTTGATTACCGAATCCTTGAGAATTTCAAGGGTGTCGCACGCTTCCTGCTGCAGTAAAAACTCGAGAGCTTCCGGGGAAAGGTGCAACTGGTGTGCCAGTTTCTCAAGCTGGTCAAAAAGACTGCAAAGGGGCTGGGATGTGCGACCTTCAAACTGCTTCTTCTCTAGCAGATTGTTGCGTTGGTTCCAGGTCCTGCATTGTGTTGCTGCGGCCTTCATAAGCCGACTATTTGTGGCATCGAGACCCTTCACCGGCTTTGGGCCTGCCATTAGCACCCTGTAATATTCAATGGGATGAACCGAGTTGATCAGTCCAGTATCAGAAGGAAGTTGCATGGGCACAATGGAAACTAAATCAAAGTCAAATGCTTCTCTTGGGAGGACGACGCTACGACCTGGCATGTTTTTACATTGCTCGAGCTCGTGTCTAAGATCTGCAATAGGCACTGTGGCAAGCCTTTTAAGATCGGCTGCCGGAAGCTCACCAAGCAGGCGCTGTAACCCAACGACTCGCGAGTCTGCGTCCTTTTTTTGTTTCGACATGATGTCATCGTCGCAGCAATTAGCATTGCTTTTTCTTTGTGTTTTTTCAGCCTGCGAAACATCCATCCTTGCACGGCCAATAGAATCTGGAAGATTTTCTACGAGAAACCAAGCTGCAAAGCCTGTACCATTCTCTAAATCCATCATTTGCAAGCTCCCAAAAGTTGTACTGGCCAGGTTGCTGGCTTGCATACCTATGGCTGCCATCCGAGCTTCTACGCGATGCTTGAGGTCCCGGTCAATTACAAAGCCTTTGCTATCCAGGGGCTTGTGCTCGGGCGCAATCGGCGCCGAGCTTGGGCCAAAGTCAAAGGCAGCGCAAGAACGCAAATCGTCCGCACTGAAATATTCATTAAGGTGGATTCGTTCCATGTCTGCCAATAATGAAAAGTCTTGTTCTTTTTTACCTTGGTCTTCTTGGAGTGCTGCTTGACGTTGTATACGGGTATGTATATCAACAAGCCACAATACTTGTAGAGGTACTCGCGTTTGTAAACAATCGGTGACAATACGCAAGCAAAGTTTCGTAAGTGATCCAGGAGCCAGTGAAAGTGCAACTTCCCCTTGGTCAAAGAGCGCATATACAAAACTTTTGGCACGCGATTGCCTTTTGAAAACATCTAGCTCGAATATTTCGCCACCCGTCTTGTCCAGACTCTTTTTAAGAGAGCGCAATGCCAACTGGACCTCTGCAAAACTAGTGGCACGATTGGCTTCTTTAAGCCAAAATCCTCTGACACTAGCGCTGCTGCTATTGCTTGCGCTACTGCGATTACTGGTGCTGTCTCGATTTGAACGCTCGGAAATTGCTGTTGTGAAACAAGAATCTTTCAAACTACTCACTACATACCTAAATGCGTGGCTTAATTCTAACAACGTTCGCCGTTCTGTCACAATGCGAGTGACATCAAATTTCGACCCCAACGCTTCGATTTTGAGAGACGCCGTGAACGACAAAAGATCACTAAGCACCCACATGGCTCGCTCAGGTGTATCGCTTAAATTTGTCGTCTTGGCATCACCGTTCATCCGTGCTGATGATATTGGAAACGAGCCAAGCGGTCTTTCTAGTATTGGGGCAAACTTCGTTGCTAAGTCGAGATGCTCCTTGTACATTTGTTTATTCACAAGTCCGGGATCTTGTTCTGCAGCTTTCGTCAAGCAGCTTATCGCCTCGTCAATACCTCTACGCAGTTCCATGCTACTCCCATGACTCCCTCTAGAAGCAGCGGCAGAGGCTCCAATCCCGCGACTTGTTTGCTGTTTTTGCAACATCTTGACCAGTGCGCACCCGCGGTATAGAAGTGCGGACGGAGACGCTTCGAACCCTTTCTTCTCCAAGGCCAACTTTGCATCATCGGCAGAGAGACCAAAATCTCCCAAGTGAAAGTACGCCTGAGATCGCTTAATCAAAGCCTTGGGCTGCCCTGGGTCCAGCGTCAGCACCTCGCTCATAATAGACACATATCTAGAATATTCCTTGCTCTCCCATGCACGCTTGGACTCTTCCACCAACGCGTTCAACTTCGAGGCTCCAGAACCTCCGTTCTGCGCCATGATCTCTCCTCCCTTTCTTCAACTTCAGCCTGTCTCGGTGGCACTTGCTCTCTGACTCTTTCCCTTTCTCTCTCTCTCTCTCTCTGCTTTTCCTCCTCTCTCTCTCTCTCCCTCTTGCTCTTGCTCTCGCTCCTCTCTCGCTCTTGGTGCTCTCCAGCAACTCACTCGGCTCTCTCTCTACATGTAATCTTGCTCATGTCTGATCAAAGACAAACCTAACTGAAAAACGAACCTAACCTTATGTATCCGTTGAACTAGGAGAGAGAGAGAGGAGACTCAGCGAGAGAGAGCGCGCGCGAGAGAGCTTGGGGAGAGAGAGAGAGAGAGAGAGAGAGAGAAACGGAGCGCGAGCGAAAGCTGGGAGAGGGAGAGGTGGGTTATAGGTTGAAGCAAAAGGTAATTATGACGGCAGGTTTGCCAGATGGGGCGGGAGACAACCTCCTGTCTCTGCCGCCCATGACTAGTTCTGGAAGCAAGAGGAGCAGCACTGGCACTAAACTCAACGCCGGTATGTCTCCTAATGCGCTCATCGAGTTGTGCGAAAATGTGCTGAAAACGTTCAATCCCCTGCGAGGGACTCTTGACTCGCACGCGGAGGCCGAGCTAGGTCCAGCTTGCGGCCACGGTGGCAATTCTAGTAGCAGCTCTACTCTAGACAAAGAAGAAGGAAAGAGCGTGGGAGGGAGTTTGAGCGGAAAGCAAGACGCGCGAAAAATGGAGGATATGAGCGCGAATGACCGTGTATTTGTTAAGCAAGTTCTTTATGGTTGTGTTCGGTATAAGAAAGCGCTTAAGGCTTTGCTTACAAGCTTTTATTACAATAATGGAGCCACCACGAGCCGAGGCGACTACACGAAGTATATGGTACTAAGTTACTTGGCCTTGTACCGACTGGAGGAGCTCGGTATGCCAGGTTTCTCACAAATTGTATATTCCCAGGCAGCAGAGAAAATGCATGTGTTCCTGTCATACTTATTCGACATCCCAACGATTGAAAAGTGGGTAAAGGATGAATGGATTAAGTACTACGATCTCACTTATGTCGAAAAAACTCTAGTCGGCTCGTTGGAAAAGTTTTCTCCGCAAGTAATGGCTATCTGCGAAGATCTAAGTTCGCACGCCTTTGGTGCCGCGCAGAAACGTGAGGAGGAAGAAAAACAAGCTGGAATGCCCGAGGTATTTGTAAAGCCTCCCACGGTAGTACAGCCGTTTAATATAACTCCTGCACGCCCTGTAAGAGTGCCGCAGCCGCACAAAATTAAGCAGGAAATTGTTGCTAACCCAGTCCCGAAAAACTTGAACGCCCGATCCTTGAGCGCTATCGCGCAGGAGCGCAAAGCCGCCAAAGAGCGCAAGCTGGAAGAAACATTAAGCAAATACAGCGGAGCGAAGGAGTTTGATTTTCACGAAACGCGTGACACGCTTAGCAACGCTATTGAAGAACAACAGCGACAACTTGCTGCTATCCTCAACAAAAAGTTTGTGGCAACCGAAGCACCAGACTTTTCTTCAAAGCCAGCAGAGGTGCGGATGAACGCATCGGCAGTGCTTCGTGAGGACAATGTCTATAAGAAAAAGCAAGCGCAAGAAGCAAAATTGCTTCAGGCATATGAAGAAGATTTACGCGATAGCACTGAATACTACGAATGGCTTAGCGAACAACGACGACAGCAGGAGGAAGACCGGCTAGCACGCGTTGAACAACGTCGATTGGAAAGCGAAGAATCACAGATACAAGCCCGCAAAGCTAACTTGCGAAAGGTGGAGGAAAATCGTCGCGTAGCTGCTGCCATGCGCGAAAACGGCAAAGTTCACGCCGAAGCCCTAGAAAAGCAGCACATAGAATTTGTAGCAGGCAAACGACGAATGGTAGCGCGAGTACAAAGCACAAAAGATATTCCTGCAAAGGAACAGGCTAAGATATTGGCTCGTAATAAGCGGGTCAACAAAGAAATGCGAGCTAAACAAGCTGCGCTTGAAGCCATCAAGCGTCAAGAAGATGAACAAGAACAGCTGAGGCGGAACGACCTGATTCGTCGTATTCGAGCAATCGAGCGCGTTCCAAATAAAAAACCGGTAGAGCCGTATGACCCTACCCAGAGTGGCGGCCATGGACTGCTGGAAGAAATGTCGCTCTTAGAACTTAAAGAGCGACTCGCTATCAATGAAATGAACGAGAAAAAGGCACATGCGGCATTCTCGCGAAAGATTGTAGAGAAGAAAATGCTCAAAGACAAGGCCATGCAAGCCCGGATAGAAGTTATTCGGCGTGCTCGAGATGCTGCCGCAGCAGCTAATCGCAAGTCACGTCAAAGAAAGAAAGAGCTCGACGAAGAAAAGCTCCGTACGGAGCAAGAAGTCAAAGACGCCGCAAAAATTGAGATGAGTAAGCGTCTCGCAAAGATTCGCGCGGCACGTGAAGAAGAAATTCGTGCGCTACAGGAAGAGGAGGAGAAGCTTGTCAAGCGAAACCTGTTCTTGGGCGCGGCTAAGGATATGGTCGAAGAGAAAGTGCACCGCGAAGTGGTCAAAGGTCAAGAACGGACATCGAGGTTGCTCCAGCGAGAGGCCCAGACCGAGACGATTCGCCGTGAGCAGATAATGAGGCGCGAGAAGGCTATTCGTGTCGAGAACCAGAAGCGGGCACTGCTCGCGGAAAAGGCTGCAGAAGCGCACGCTGCGGCTCTCTTTGACAAGAGCCGGCGCAAGACCAAGCAAAAGGCCTTCGTGGAGCTCGGCCGCAAGCGGGCTGCGTACCACTCAGAGAGAGTCCGCTACAGCGCAGCTGTCGAGAAGCTCAAGACGATCAACCCCTATGCCACTGCCCACGCCTCTGGACTTGAAAAACTAAACTGATTGAACACTACATTTTAACATTTTCAAGCATCATCATGATATGTCCTCCCCCTAACGGACATAATGCAAAAAACAAAAAAAAGCGAGAGAGCGAAGAGAGTGCGAGAGAGCGAGAGGGGGAGCGGAGGCATGCTGCACCGGCAGCAGCGGCGGCCTCGCAGTGCGAAAGCTTCTCTTTCTTGTCGCACGTCGCGTCCCTTCTTGAGCGAGCGTGACGGCTTGAGGGAAGAAGATGGCTGCTGGTCCAGCGCTCAATCGGTGAGAAATGGGAGACATGTGCTTGAGCAACGGCCTCGCACTGGTGTCAGCGGAGCGAGAGAGAATTTGAGTGCGAGAGAGAATGTGAATGTGAGAGATAACTCGAATGCGAGAGAGGATGCGAATGTGAAAGGAGGGGCCCTGGATGCGGCGCAGCTTCTAGCCCTAGCGGACCGGATGATTGCAGCGGCAGACAGAGTGGATGCTCTTGCAAGAGAAAAAGAAGCAGCGTGGGATGAACTGCAACAGAAGAAGCTCCAGGCGGCCCGAGAGCTAGTAGCACCGACGCTGAACACTACACCGTCATCAAGTGCGGCTGTTTCGCGAGATTATTTGACAGGTACCCGCTTACGTACTGGGAACGATGCGCCCGCTCTTCCGGCAGAGCTTCAGGCAGGCCATCGTACGATTAACTTGAGCTCAAATCTACAAAACAATCCAAATTCTTTGCGTTCTGTTAGGTCAAGATCGCGATATCGAGTGCAAAACCACCCAGAGCAGCAACAACAACAGGTACGACAACATTACTACCAGCAACAACAACTACGACAGCAGCAGCAACAAGAGCGAGTTATAATGGTCACCCCGCGGGCACCTGATTTGCATACTGGTAATGGACAAAGACCGACGTCTGCGCCGCTCCGATCGCAGCAACGTCGTAGCCAAGGCTCTATTACTGTTCACGCGGCAGCTGCTATCCAGGACGTTTACCGGTCACGAATGCAACCATCACGAGCGCAAATGCAGCGGCAGCAGCAGCACTACCAGTTGTATTTGCAACAGCAGCACCAACTGCAGCATCATCATCAGCGCGGCCGAGTCACTCCTGCCCAGCTTCTTCGTGGCCCAGGAGCTAGTGGTAGCAACTCTAGCAACAACGGCAACTCTGGACCAGACATTTTTAACCACACTATTAACGACGAATACCTTGACGCATTGATTCAACGTCATGCACCAAACCTCTCACAAAGCACCGCCGAAACACGCGCGTATCGTCCTCGTTTCATGAGTGTTGGAGCCTGGTCTGCATCATTGGGTCTTGGTACTGGGCAACGCGACTTTCGCGCGCAATTAGAAACTGCTCTGGAAAATAGCATGGGCGAGCAAACTTCTGTGCCAAAATTCAAGGGCTTGACAAAAGCCGAGATCGGGTTATTAGAGCCCAGGGTCACCGAACGTGCGTGGGATGACCCGTGTAGTATTTGTCTCGATGATATCCAAGAGGGACAGCACGTTATTATGCTCGCATGCTCCCATGGCTACCACAAGCGTTGTATATCGAGATGGCTGGAATCAAGTGCAACATGTCCATTATGTAAAAACGAGGTTGCCCCAGTACATCGTCATTAGTATAAGGAGAGCTTTGACTTTGAAGTGAACAAGATAGAATGTAAAAAAGAAAGAAAAATAATAATTAAACTGGCTCACAGCGCAAGGGAACATCCCAGTGAGAATCATCTGCCTGAGCATCGTAGACTATTCGAATTGGCATTGAGTCAGTATCTAAAGATACACGCCCAGCTTCGAGGATTGCTGTGGTGAGCATTGTCGTTTCAACAGTAGGTAGGGCCTGATTAAGTTGACTCACAGTTTTGGTACCAGCTTTTAACTGCGCGACAGCATCTACGAATGCCTCAATGGAGCGGTATCCATACCCCAGCTGGCCTGCAAACTCGCCTTCTGGATTAGGCGTGTATTTCATGAACAATGGATTACATTCTGCAAAGCCTGCGTCGTCACTTGCAACCTGGTAGCCACGATGTGCCTGATCAACGCGGAGCTCTCCTTTTTGGCCCATATAAAAGAACCTCTGCTGCGAGTGAACTTCGGCTTTGGGAGCAATCCAAGAGGAAGTGTAGACCGCAGTTCCAAGACTGCCTCCTTGCTTGTTTTCCCATTGAACCAGAAGAGTAATGGTATCTTCGCATTGATCAGCGTCAACAATCTCACTCGCAACGCCGGTGCTGGCATTAGCAGTGACGCGGATGGGTCGCGCTGAGCCTCCCATACACCATTCGTGAAAGTCGACATGGTGAGAATTGAGGTAATAGGATATATCACTGCTTTTACCTGCCCACGATTTGAAGGTCAGCAGCTGGTGCTTGGGTTGAGACATATATGCATTCATGTAGGAAAATGGCCCAAGGCCTGCGCATCGATCTCGAGCATCGACATAAATGGGGTCAAACCTTTTGTGAACCTCAACCATGATCAAAACGTTGTTTTCTTTCGCAATGCGCAAAAGTTCCTGGTGTTCCGCCAAGGTCTTTACAAGAGGTTTGGTTGTCAATACATGCATACCACGTTCAGCGAGAGCTTTTGTTATCGTGAAATGCGAGTCATCAGGAGTAAACACGGTAGCAGCGTCTCCCGCCTTGAATTTGGCACTTGCGTCTAGATACGCGACAGGGTTTACTGCATCGTCGTTGGGAAAGGTTTCGACAACGCAGTCCATTCCAGCGTATGTTTTCGTGATAGCACGGTCGATGTGTTCGCGTATTTCAGGGAACTTTTTGCCATTGACGCCACACAAGCCTATCTTGCCGACCCTTTAATTGTTTCATCGAAGAGTAAGCAGAGTCACACGATACATCAAAAACCAGAGGAGTTAGTCGAAGTCGCCAACCAAAATGCACCAAATCGTACGCAACTTGCACAAGAGCCATACCATTGCAGCGGTTGTTACAATCCGAGACCCGTTAGCGTGCAGCACAACACAACAGACAAAGCACGTACCGACCTCTACGTCGCAGATCAAACATCGTCAGACCCACGACACCCGCATTCTTGTCCGAAGCAACTTTCCTCGTGGCAGAGAACCCAGTGGTGTATTCCCCTGTG
>JACKZZ010014911.1_pt1 | contig 12523 bp, 6 predicted proteins | sample 8027871 | NCBI WGS metagenome assembly JACKZZ01 (sample SAMN15724774, study PRJNA655200) | protist metagenome | isolation source: fluorescence activated cell sorting (FACS) single amplified genomes of... | place: USA: West Boothbay Harbor, Gulf of Maine | collected 2000-07-19
TCGTTTATTATTGTTTAAACTTATTGCAGTATTTAATTGTATTGCACTAATTTCTAATTTATTAATTCTCTTTTTCAAGGAGGGAGCGAGTTGGTTGAATTTTAATCAACGAATGTGACCAAATAGTTTCATCAATTCAATATGATTGCTATGAATAAAGCATTTGTATGCACATTAAGTCGTCATTTTCCATCTGTGAAAAGGGAGAGAAATTATATACTTTTATTTTAGGACACAGTGAAAAAATCTTTTCAAAAATTCTTTACCTCATATTTGACATCATCGTGCTGGGCTCCTCCATATACCCTCTCCAAACATTATTGAAACGGGCAACAGTTGCACCATCCACAACTCTATGATCTGCAGACCAGGATATATTCATGACAGTAGCAGGCACTGAGGTTGCCTTCCCATTGGCTACGTCTGCTGGTGTAGCGGGTTTTCCATTCTCACCCACGTAACGTGGTAGCACTTGTAGGCGACCAAATGCACCAATAGCTACTTGAGGTACCACTAAAACAGGTGTGGCATAAGTTCCACCGATGCTGCCTATGTTGGTCAAAGTGAAAGTTCCACCTTGAAGATCCTTCTCTGTTAATTTTCCTGCGGCACCTTTTTCTTGTAGAGACATCATCTCTGCTGCTAGTTCAAATATAGACTTGGTTTGTACTGCCTTAATTACGGGAACCATAAGACCATTAGGTGTATCCATGGCAACACCGATGTTATGGCTCGCGTGGCGTACGACCTCGGTCACATCAGCATTGACAGTGGAGTTCAGCTGTGGGTACTGCTGTAGAGCCATAGAGGCAGCTTTGATGATGAATGGCATGTAGCTAAGCTTGAGACCTTGCTTCTCAGCAGAACTCTTGAGCGTGCTTCGCAATGCTACCATCTCATCCATAGTCACTTCCTCCATGAGGGTTAGGTGTTGCACCGTCTGAGCGGCCTGCATGCTCTTCACCATAAGTCTAGCCACACCGCGGATGGGGATGCGCTCGTCCTCGGCCATGACCACAGGTGGTGTGAAAGTGGCTGCAGGAGGTTGGAATGTAGCCCCACCACTACCAGCAGCAGGAGCGACAGCGCGGGCGCCACCTTGAAGGTAAGCCAAGATATCCTCCTTTAGCACGCGCCCTTGGGGACCACTAGCTGATACTGTACGAAGATCAATGTTATTCTCCTTGGCAATCTTGCGGACTGCTGGAGTAGCTTTGACTTTGTCATTATCAGATAAATCAGCAAATCCAGAGCTAACAGGAGCAGGGGAAGGGGCGGCTTCTGGTGCCACAGCTTTGGGAGCCTCTGGTACGGACAACTTTGGTGTAGAGTCATCACCAAGCTTTGCTTTAGGTGCACTAACATCTGCGCTTGTGAGCATGTCAACAAGTGCAGCTCCAACTGGAACAATTGCACCTTCCTCAAAATGTACCTTTGCAACCTTACCGTCGTATCGCGAGGTGATCTCCACTGTAGCCTTGTCTGATTGTACCTCACAAATACGATCAAAAGATTTAATAACATCACCCTCTTTTACAAACCATTGCATCAACTCCACTTCAGCAATACCTTCACCAATATCCGCCAACAAAAATGGTGTGATCTGCGTACTCATGTTTACCTTTGCTACTTGCTGGGCAGAGCGAGATAATGACGCACCCCAACCATTTACAGTGGTGCTACGGACACCGACCAAACCGGCTTGTCTAGCGATACGTAACATCTTTAAGAAACTATTGCGATAAGGAAAAGTGACACGATTCTTCTTCCACAGATGGAGAGGCCGTCGTCGACCTGAAGCGGAAGGATATACAAAGATAAGAGTAGTAAATAGTTCAAGCGACGTGTTCAAAAGTGGTTTATCCCGTTTTTAAATCGTATATCGTTGGACGCTAAAAGTATTTCCTTATTTAGGTGCCAAGTGGACGGATATCATAAATTGAAGCGACGAGATGCTGTGTCTAGTGCAATTCTGGGATGACTGGCACGATTTTCGTGTGGCTGAATTATTGCAACTGATGAAACTATTTAATATAGATGGTGAGCTGCTAGAATCACCTCCGAAAGGAATGAGTAGTGACGTATTCCAGTACATGGAGATTCCCTCTGCGGAGGCAGCAGCTCAGTTATGCTCACGTTCTGTGCTCATCAAATCAATCTATGAAGTTTGGACACATGGGGAGACATTTCTTAATTTAACTAACTCACTGAAAGAGCTGAGTAATGCCAATACAAGCAGTGTGCTTCCAGGCACTCTGCCTGCAGGTGAGAGCTGGCATGTTGAAGTGGTACCGCTATACAAGTCCATGAAAATAGATGAAAAAGAGAGATGTCGTGCTGCCTTAAGCTTTCTAGTCGATCGATTTGGGGATATGACGCCGCATCCCAAGAACGCTTCACTCACTGTATGTCTTGTGGCCGACTACCACGCCCACAAACAAGCCATTGCCGCAAGTACCTTTGTTGAGACAGATGGTGCAAATGTACCCACAGTGGCCTGCTTTTGTGGGCGATTGCTAGGTAGAGGTGGTATGAAGGAAGAGCTGACCAAGTACCAGTTGAAAAAGCGCCTGTTCCTCGGTCCCACCTCTCTCGACCACGTGCTCAGCATGCTCATGTGCAATCTGGCGGGTGTGCAGCGAAGGCACATGGTGCTTGATCCTTTCGTTGGCACTGCTTCTCTGCTCGTGGCAGCTAGTCACCTCAAAGCCTATTGTATGGGGAGTGACATAGACATCCGGGTTTTGAAAGGGGGTATGTATGCAGGAGCCTCTCGTGACTCCAATGCAAAGAAGGCCGCAGAGACTGGAGCTCGCACCAGCCGCAAAGTCGACGGAGGAGAGAAGATTCGAGAAACCGCTACATCTAATAGTAAATTTGGAGGATCTATTGAACGAACGACTCGAGAGAATTTCCATGCATATGGCTTGACTCCCCCAGAAATCGTTCGCATGGACCTCCACAACATAGAGAAGCACATGGATCTCGTGCCTGCTGGCGGAGAGGAAGGCATGTTCCATTGCATTGTCACCGATCCACCGTATGGGATTCGCGCAGGAGGTCGCAAAACTGGACGTAGTGATGGGCTTCGATACGAAATTACCGCAGACAGGCGGAATACCCACATTCCAGCCACTCAAAACTACCCCGTTGAGGAGGTGATGCTGGATCTGCTGCACGCAGCTGCTAAGGTACTTGTCCATGGTGGCACTTTATGCTACTTGATCCCCACACCGTACGACTTTGTGAACTCTGATTTGCCTTCACATCCATGCTTTGAACTAGAGCAGGTATGTGTGCAAAATTTGAGTACACGCCATGGCCGTTCAGCCGTACTGCTTCGTAAGGTATGTGCGTACACGGACGAGCACCAAAAGGCGTTCGCAGAGTACAGCGCAGCAGTTATGCGGGGGGATGACGAACAATTTGGTGCTCTTATGGGAAAACTTGAAAGAGCATTAGCCCCTTCAGCTCACGAGGACACAGAAGTTGTGAAAAGGAAGAGCAATACCTTCGAGCGCCGCAAAGCCAGCAAACAAGCCAAAGCCGACAGGAAGCACACCAAGGAACAACGTTTGCTAGACCCCACGGTGAAACCAGGGGCTGTTATATTAGTACCAGAAGAGCAGCATGCACTATATCTAGCCATAAGAGACGGAGATATGGTGCGCACAACGAGTTTACTCAAGCTTGGTGGACGAGGTGACATCGCAGTTGCTGCGAACTCTAGCCCCTTCGAGGCCCTATGGCACGAGCCGGGCCCAGAAGCGACTCCCCTCCATTTAGCTGCGGCATGTTTACAACCAGAAGTTGTTGAGTTTTTACTCAAAAATGGTGCTAATCCTAATGTGAGAGCAGGAGGACGACGACCAACGGACGTGGTGGACAGCATCGATCTCTTCGCTCCGGCGCGTGCTCAAAGGCCACAAGACCTGGTAAAAGTGAAGGCTCTTCTCCAAGCAGCTGAAGAGGGTGGTGATAGATAGGTAGATTGAGTGATAGATCGCTTGCAATTTCTTATACTGTAAATTTGTTTTCTTGGAATACTTTACTTGAAATAGACCCCGCCAATGGTTGACCGCCTTCTTCGCCCTAGGCCTAGATTCCCTAGATTCCAACGCCACCCCGCGGTTGTAAACACCTTTCATTTTCCAAAGTTCACCCCCAAAAAAACCGAATGCAATGAAAAGATCACAATACAGAAAAGAAAAAGGAAGAGGTGGAAGGGGAGGAAGAAGAGGAAATGGAAGAGGTGGAAGAGGAAGAGGAGAAGGAATGATTTCATTGGAGTTGGAACCTATCGAAATGATCTTCAAGGATATTTTGGGAAGGCATCCTTGTACAGATGATGATCGTGATGCAGATTACACGGCCAGTGTGACTTATACCTCATTAAGTGAATTAGAAGGTGGTGATGATCCAGACGACCGAGCAGAAGATCAAGGTGCATTTCATGTATCATTGGATTCTGGGGGGAATTTACGGTACTGCATGCCGCGTCAAGATGTTTTAAGAGACATGAATAGAGATGTCGTCTCTCTAGTCATCCGAGTCTTTGGCAATCGCGATGCGGGCGCCTCTATTCCCACCAAGTACGTGTATGGCTTGTTAAAGACTAGTATGAACTTGCCGAGTGATGTGGCTCTTCCTTGCCTTGGTTACCATGGAATCTTCCAGCTACTACAGGAGCAGAACCAAAGAATACAGTGCACTGATGCGATGACGGGTGCAGAGCTACCGGCTGAAGAATACGTCGTGTACTGCTGATCTAAGTGCAACTGGAATATATTCCTTGAAAGCTCTTTGTAAAATTAAAAGTTAAATATTGTGACTTTAAGGTATATCTTTGACTTTAATTTACGCATTACACTCATGATTCTGCTATTCTCTCCTATACTTACATTATATGTGGTTGCTAGTGTGGTTATTGTTGGCACCGTAAACCGTAAAGACGTACGTACCTAGGGACACAGTGTGCAGAACGAAAAGCTATAGCCTTCTGATTCTTCACGCCATGTAACTGTGCCACAATCCTTGCAGACTACATTGCAATTGTCTTCGCAGTAATCATAGCCGCAATCGCTACACACAGTCATCATACAATGCTCACAAAAAGACGAACAAGAGCGACAACAATCTTTGCCGCATTTCTGGCATTGCCCAAAATCATCTTCAATGTCTTCATCCGAACAAATATGACACTGGGAAACAATTGCACCGTTCTCGATTAGAAACTTCGCAATCTCATCTCTTTTATCGCAAAAGCTCACTGGTGTTTTGCCTTCCTCATTGACTGCATTTACATTTGCACCACTACGTACCAGATATTTGACAGCATCAAGATTTCCACGCATAGTTTCATAGTGAAGAGCTGTGCAGTTAGACGAATCAGTTGCATTAACATCAATGTCGAGGCCAAAGGTCAACAGGCACTCGATAGCACTATTATGGACCCAATCATCGTTGTCTCTGCTTATCTTCAAAAGAGGGGTTAGGCCTTCGGCATCTCTCACCTCAGTATTGCCACCTTTTTCGACGAGGTACTTGACGATATCGAGGTGATCATTACTAGCTGCGATGTAGAGCGGAGTCTGGTTATTATTATTCACTGCCTCCTTGTTGGCACCCTGCTCGACTAGGTACTTGACGACATCGAGATGATCATTACTAGCTGCGATGAGGAGCGGAGTAAAGTTATCATCAGCCACTGCCTCCTTGTTGGCACCCTGCTCGACTAGGTACTCGACGATATCGAGATGAGCATTACTAGCAGCAAAGTGGAGCGGAGTCTCGTTATCATCATCCGCTACCTCCTTGTTGACACCATGCTCGACTAGATACTCGACGACATCGAGATGATCATTGGAAGCTGCTCCATGAATTGGTGTTCTTCCAAAGCTATCCTTGGCTTCCTTGTCTGCGCCCTTCTGAAGTAGCAGTTTGCACACATCCAAAACTCCTGCCTTGCAGGCGAAGTGAAGGGGAAAATTCATGGTGGTAGTATCATGAGCGCCCCATGAGTCGTAATCGTAGTCTCTTCTTATAGGCTTAGTCCATGAAACGTTCACATCTATCAATGTTCTCTCCATAGTAGCTATCACTAGTCGCCATTCACCATCAACACACAACTTCGTGAAACTCTCTCCACCTTGCTTGCAGTCCGGAAACTTCAGGTCCCAATCGCGGGCGTCAATGCCTCTATCCAATATCCAATATAGTGAGCTTTCATCTTGAATTAAAGGCCAGGTTCTGCGCATAATACCCTTGATCTTACTGTGCCACACTTGTCTGAAGATTGAGCAGGAAGTAAAAGCCTCGTACACGGCCACAAACTCTCTAATTGTGAAGTGTGATGCAAGGTACCCGAAGAAGGCAGGTTCGATATTCGCGAAGAAACAGGAAAATGATTCCATAGTAACGTCCATCCTTATCTCGTCAATCAGTCAAACTTCCAAAAAAGATTCAAGATTTGAGCGTCGTGGTAGACGCTGTGAATATTACTATAAGTGTGGCTATACCCTATATTATAAATATCACAGTATTTCGTTGCTTTATCAACTTTTCTGTCCCACTTATGAACAAAGGCAGCGTCTACGGCCTCCTTAAATCCTTAAAATTTCCGAAATATTGTATTGACCAGACCAAAAAAGAACCACAACAGCACAGTATATAGGGAACTTGGATTTAAAATGTCGACTGCTGAAAAGAAGGCAGCACTGTTTGGCGCTCCTGCTCCGAAGAAGAAGGCGTCTGAAACTCACGCATCTTCTCAAGCTCAGGCTACTACTGCGAAGAGTTCATCCAGTGGTAATAGTAGAGTAGGTAAAACAATAAAGATGGGTTTATCAGAAGAACAGAAGGAAGTGAAGCGCAAAGAGGCCGCAGTGCTGGTTGCTGCAGGTGAAGATTATTTATCGACATCTATGTTCAAGTGGTCTGCGGATCACTTGGGCGCCGCGCCCAAGTTCGAGGCAGCGGCCAACACTTACAAAGCAATCGGAGACAGTCGAAGAGGATGGGAGTTCATGCAAAAGGCGTCACAATCACATGCAGCATATGATTCATTTGGCGCTGCAGGTAATGCATTAGTTTCTGCCGCTCGTATGGCTGCAACAGCAGAACCACCTGCGAACGAAATTGCTGCTGATTTTCATATAAAAGCTGCAGAAATGTGGGGAATGTATGGGGATCACGTACAAGTCGCAAATAGCTATACCAGTGCAGCAGAGTTATTAGAAGAAATAGACGAAGAACGCGCTCTTGAACTGTACTTAAATGCCCGCTCCGTTTTGGTCCCAGCCGAGGCCAACTCCAGTGCGGCCTTGAAGCAGATGAATGTACGTGGCTTGGAAATGCTGAGAAAGATGTTTCGCTTCTTGCTTAGAGGTAGAGACTCGAAACTCCTAGTGGAAGCATTGACACATGCACGGCTCTTACTTCTTGTGTTCCGCGCCTTTGAGCAGGACGCTTCTCTGTACAAGACGCAGGCTGCCATCGTCATCTTGATGATCCATTCCAAGGATATTGTAGCAGCAGAACAGGCATTCTTAGACAGCCTGGGTGACAAAGGCTATGCACATTCAAAGGAGTGCGAATTTGCGGAATCCTTACTTGAGGCAGCGAAGCGGCTGGATGGTCCCGCCATTGCCGCACTGCAAACCAGCGAACTGATGCAGTACCTGGATAGAGATGTGCAGCATTTGATGAAAAAGGTGGGCGTATCTGACGGGTCAGCATCCGCAAAGATAAGCATTACGTCGGAGACCAGTGCCGCATCAGGGTCTAGTTCTACTATCAAAGTGCAGCAGACCGAAGAGATGTCTATGCAATTGGAGGTAGCCACAGGAAAGGTGTCAGGAGAAGCAACAACGACTGTTGTTGTCGAGGAGGTGGAACGCGAGGCTTCGCTTGAACCCCAACCTGAATCTAGTGCACATATTCAAGAAGAGGATTGTGATGGAAACAGTAGCGACGACGATCTGTTGTAGATGGATGAAATGAAATGACGTTGAACCAATTTTGGGTTATAAAATGATACAAATTGTAAAGCTTGCTAATACAACGAACAAGACACAGACAAACACGATATGATCTACCTAACTAGCATTGAGGTAGCAGCTCTATATCTTAAGAGGGAACCTTCGAATACTTCTCAAGGCACCAAACTCCACACCTTTCTTCGGCTTGCTCAATTGCTCTACTCTAGGAGATGCACGCGAAGTCTTTTGAAGTGTGATCGGGCTCGTTTCCTTAATCTTACGCTGTTTGACGTCGTTGTGGCGAGATCTAGAAGAAGCTTTGCTAGATCTATCAATCACCGGTGTGCTAGTAATGTTTCCAAGAGACATATCGGCATCCCATCTCGCTGGGCTAAGGGTCATTGATGAATCCGTGCGACTGACGTCATTTCCACCATCTTCACCGTTCACTGCGATCAATGCATCAAAAGCCGACGCATGACTTCGTGGTGGTGAGGCAACAGGTATTGCTTTCTGTGCCTTTTGAACTACTTTTTGAATCACTGCTTCAGTTGCTTCTGGTGGAATCATCTCGGGATACAAGGGACCAGCGCGATAACGTAAGCTTCCCGTCAGACTACTTCTCAGAACTTCTCCTATATCTTCATCTCCTTGCTTGATATCTAGTGCCAATGCTTCTGTGAGGTGTCCCTTAAGCGATTCGAACTCCAAGCGCTGCTTCTCAAGCAGTCCACGGTATTTGGTGGTCACTTTTTGTTTTGTCGCCAAAAGTTGCGCTTCATACTCTTTATGCAAAGCGGCGATCTTGTCATGAAGGTGCAGCTGGTGCTCTCGCTCTAGCGTAAGTTTCTGCATCTCTAGCTCGTGTGTGAGTTTATTATCATCTTGTAGGCGTTGATGTGCAAGTGCAAATTCCATTCTTTGATCAACTTGTGAATCACCAACATTGAATACTGTTTGAGCTGCCTGATCCATGGTGTCCACTACACCTGAGACGGTATGCACCCTCGTGAGAGGGCTGAAGTACTCCGTGTCTGTGTTGCAGCTACTATTTGTTGTACTCACAATGGCCCCGACTGTAGACTTCTTCATTTCTAATGTATGCTCCTCTCGCAAGGCTTGCACTGTGCGCTCCATCTGTTCCTGCATACTCGCTCGCTCCTCCTCCAACTGAGTGGCATGTTCTTGCGTGATGCGGCTGCGCATTTCGTACAGCTCACCAAGTTCTTGTCCATGTCTTGATTCAGTTTGTTGCTGACGCGCTTCAAATTGCGCTTGTAACTGTACTCTAGCTGTATTGAGTGCAATTCTGTGTTCACTCACCAATTCAGCACGGGACTGTGCATGCTTCTGATCCGCATCCTCCAACTCTTTCTTTAACTGCACCAGTTCAGTATTGACCTTAGCTAACTCTTCCAGTACCTTAACATCAGTACTTTTCTCTTCAGCATTGTCACTCACAGTCTTTCTTAAAAGCTGAGCAGTCTCTTGTAACTCAGCTTCCAGCTCCCGTACTTTGCTAGCATGGAGCTCGGCTGCCTCGTGGAAGCCCAGCTGGCGGCTGTCATCAACTTGAGCAGTCAGATACGCTATTTCTTCAGAGTAGCCATCCACCTTCTGGCGCAATATATCTCGCTCTGTTTCAAGGGCTGCAAGAATCTGCAGTTGTTCCTGTTGCTCTTTCTGCGAAGTATCATCTAATGTCTGTACACTTGAGGATGTCGTGGCAAGGGGAAGTACATGTTGCTGCTGACTTGGGGGAAGAGATGCAGCACGTTCTAGCACTATCGCTAACTGCTGTCGTTGTTGTTGTAAAGCAAGACTCAACCTGCGCTCATGGCGTTTCCTCTTTGCCAGTTCATTCTTCAGAGCAGTTAATTCCTCTATCAGTGGCGCCGAGGCATCATCGTCCTGTGGCTCTGCGGCTCCTGTGAGGAAACCGCGCGAGACAGACTGACTATTACTCACTGATACAGACATTTCAGATCCAGACTTGCTGATAGCAAATGATTCATTTAACAAACGTTGGTGGAAGCTCGTTTCGATGGCGCCGTATTGACGGCTGATTGCCGTGAGTACTTCAACGAGGCGCTGAGAAATGCCGTTGAATGAACCATCAAATGCATCATCACTGTGATTATACTCATGTTCTACCAACAGCGCAATGCGATTCTGTAGGCTAACGCGATACTCTGCAGCATCAGCACCATCATATGCATTCAAGGAATCTAATAGGGACTTGACAGAGGCGTTTGAATCTTCTGTAGGTACTAGCTCCGATACCAGAGACACAAGCACTCGTAATGTGGCATCACTGAACTGCGAGCCATACAAAGCTTGTGGAGTATCATCATTATAGAAACTAACAGGATCATCTACACGAGGGGAACTACTTTCACTGCGGTCGAACATAGCAGCAAATATCTCTGCATCTGTTTCCCGGTCCTCCCGCTCCCCTGATGTGTCTGGGCTGGCCGATGCGATCTCCGTCAGTTCTTCATCATCTTCAACATTTTCCATATAAGTATGACTGTTATTTGCATATCGATGTGGGCTATATTCTGCATCATTCTGACTCTGACTCTGATTCTGAACAGCACGGAGTAAGGCCTCCTTATCTGCGAGCTCACGGCGCAGCTCAGCAACCTCATCCAAGACAGTTTCACGACGATCAGCTTCTTGAGCTAGTAACGAACGTGCACTATCCAGCTGCATACGTAACTGGTCTTCCCTAGCATTGGACTCAGCACGGATAGTCTCTACATCAGCTGCTAAATCGCGCTCAACGTCGTCGTAATTCGCGCCTCGGAGATGCTCTACTGTGGCATGCAAGGATATATTTTGAGTATTCAAGCCAGTCAATTCGGTATCTAGTTGCTGTGCACGCTCCAATGCATTTGCAAGTTCTACCTCAATAGCTTTGTATGCTTCTTTCGTTTGACGCTCGCTAAAAATACTTTCGATTCTTTCCCTGTCTATTCCTTCATATCGCCGCTCCAGATCCTGCAATCGGGCACGCAGCTCTGCTATCTGTGTATCCTTTTCGTCCATTACAGCATGATTGGCTCGAGTATTATTATGCAAGCGACGCTCTTGTGCAGAATAAAGAACTGTTCGTTGAGCCAATTGGTTACTGAGGTGGTCGATTTCTGCACGAAGGGCTTTGTTCTCCAAATTTTGCCTTTCAGCCACGCGGGCACTCTCACTTGATGCATTCATTTCTTTGTCTTGCAATTGCAATGCGTTCATAAGCTCAGCAATCTTTTCATTTGCCAAGTGCAATAATTCACCACGAATGTCTGCAGCAGTTACAGACACTTGCAATCCTTCGAATCCTGCGATTTCTTTCAGACGGGTTTCAAGTAATAGTTTATCTTGTTCTGATTCTGCTGCTGCATATTCTAACAAATCCCTTTCAGAGCGAACTTGTTGCTCACTTGCAGATAATGCTTGTAATTGCAATTTCATATGATTTGTTTGTAAATCCGCAGCTCGCAAATCTGCTTGGGTGTGATGCAGCTTTTGTAATACTTTTCTGACAATACCCAAATTCTCATCACCTCCTTCATGCAAGTGCATATCTACACTTGCATCTTCACTTTCTCCTACAATGGAAGGCATATTTTCTATATTATCTTCGATACCACAATCTTGTAAGAGGTCTAGTTTTTGGGTTTTGTCCGTAACTGTGACTTTATCACCAACGCGAATCAGCGCATCCAAAGAACACAGACGGTTCTTTTCGTCGAGTTTATCTATTTCACTCAACATTCTTCTGTAACACCTCAAGTGCAAAGGCCATACATGGTTTTGATTTCACGGACGGTCGCGCGAAAACCATCGGGGTCGCCCTCCACTTTTGGAACTGAACATTGCGCGCACCACCTTAAGTATTGAGCTTTTCTTTGAAGATTGCGTTTTATTAACAAGAAAACTAACTCCTTCAAAACGTCATTGAAGAAAAAGGAAGATGGGTATTGATGATCAGCCTTTCTTTATGCGTTGGTCATTACCATGGGGCAAGTTTTGGTCATCAACATGGACTAGACGTCATACTTTAGGTGGACGATGGTTTCCACTCGAAGCCTTTTTGATTGGGTGGATGGGTATTGGTGTTCCATATGTGATTACAAATAACATTGCATACATGTATCTATCTGACACTTTTGAAGTCTTTCCTGAATCACCATGGGACAGACAAATTCCTGTTATCCCTTGGATGGTGTTCCCTTATGCAGGCTTATACATATATTATCCTGGCTCCATCGCATTATGTCCAAACAGTGACAGGGGGCGAATGGAACTACTGTCTACCATGCAGATGATGGTAACAGCAACTATGTTCTGTGTCTTTTTCTTCCTTACAATGCCCGCAGAAATTGATATGCGAGATGCTATTGATTGGGACGTGATGACACCTAGTGAAAAAGGTATGTTCAAGTTTATTCATGACGGTGATCACCCGTGGAACGCGTGGCCTTCACTGCATGTGATTCACTCGTATCTTTTGGGTCGCATGATGACACACTGGGTGCGCACTGATT
>JACKZZ010016645.1_pt1 | contig 12523 bp, 8 predicted proteins | sample 8027871 | NCBI WGS metagenome assembly JACKZZ01 (sample SAMN15724774, study PRJNA655200) | protist metagenome | isolation source: fluorescence activated cell sorting (FACS) single amplified genomes of... | place: USA: West Boothbay Harbor, Gulf of Maine | collected 2000-07-19
TTGAGGTCCCGACGGACGTGATTTGCGGATGTTTTAGCATTTGTTGAAACTGGATTTTTGAGATATTATCTAGCATGGAGTTAGCACTAGCCGGATCTGCTAACATGTATATTAACAAGTATAAACTACTCTATATAATCCAAAATACGACAATTCCATGATTGGTCCTATTTCGAAGCTCCTCGCTTCTATTTAAGTATAGTGCCAATAATTTATAAAAATAGATAAAAAGCTCCTTTTATGTCACAGATCGATGTAAATCCATTATTAGTATAAATTATTTGTATACTTTGATAGGAAAAAAACGTGATAAATTGTATGAAACAATACCAGAAACAATATTGTACTTTTTATATTGTATTACTATTAATATAATATGTAAAATGTAGCTGTGGTTCATTTGTATAGTGAAAAGTATAAACTACCTATATAGTCAAAGTACAAAAAAGCGTGTTTCGTTAATGTTTTTACATCTTTTTTATGGTTTTACCTATGAGATGTCAATATTTCATATTCTTATACTCATACTTTTATTCGTGATAAAATCGTAGTATTAGTGCATTATTCACTGTTTTCTATAAAAGTGTGTCTAGTCCACCTTAACATACATATTAAAAGTGTCTTGAAAGTAAATATTATTAAAAGTTATAAATTTGTATTTTAAGTTCTGTGTGTATCGTAATATTATGTGATTACCTTCAACAATTTCACTTTCGTCTATTTTCGTTCTATTTTTAGTTTGTTTGAATGTTTTTTGGACAAGAACAACGTTTGCACGTTTCTTTACCATAAATATTAATAATAACAGCGAGCTGTCCTGCTGGTGCTCCTCTTCTATTATATTAAAATTAATAAATGCATCATTCATTGTTTTATTCATCATTATTTATTATGAACTATACCATTGGTGTAATATTTTACGACCGTAGCTAAAGGATTATTACCAACAACTGCGGCAGTGGCTTACCAAATAGAGATGTGATTACTCTTTGTAAAAAGAATAGCCACCACGCGAGCTTATTAAATATGATGCTTGATATCCGACCACAAACAGACCCCAAGAAGGTGCCGTTGGTTACCAGCATAACTTTTTTCATCATAATATTCTTTTTTCTAAATGTAATTGGTGTTCCGTGTGAAACATATTTATCTCTTATAGCAGCAAATACATTTAGACATTTGAACGTATGGAATATCATAACAAGTAGCTTTTTAGAAACAAACTTCGTTTCCATGGTCTTAAGTGTTTGTGCATTTTATGTGCTTGGCGGGCATTTGGAACTGACATGGAATAGTAAACAATTGGCTATGTTTTTGTTTACTGTGCAATTGTTCGCTGGTTTATCTACATTTATTTATCACGTAATATTTTACATATGTTTTGAAAATGAAGGATATTTGTACAGCAGTATGCATGGCACATGGGGTTTAATTACTGCACTTATGATGGGATTGGTACAATTATTTCCAGAAAGTGCTGCTCCATGTCTGAAACAACTCAAGTTACGTTATATACCCGCAGTATTTGTTGTGGTATCAACATTTTTAAGAGGAGTCATGATGGTCGAACTCCCATTTATATATTTTTCATTCTTTGGCTCATTTTTATATTTGAAACGATGGAGATTGGGCGATCATCTTGGCGATGGCAATAACAACATGTGTCCAAAAATTGAGTTCAAATTTGAAGATTTGTTTCCTCCACCACTCAATATCTTGGCTAGATTTTTTGGTGAGTTTTGCCATGCTTTCCAATATACATTGTGTAAGTCTGGCCGTAGCAGCACTTCATCTTACTCTGGAAATAATTATTTGACTGTACCAGCTACATCTCATCAAGTAGCCGAACGCAGACGGGCAAAGGCACTTGAATTACTAGATAAAAAATTGTCTCAAATGGTAGGCTCTAGTCCAACATTAACAAATAGCAAAACCGGAACTATCAAAAGTCAACCAGTCATGGTTTAAGGGAAACAAGGCATTCATATGCCGTATATATTTAAATAGGGTTTTGTTACTCATATGATATTTTTTAACTTTAAAGAGCGCTGAGCTAAGGGTCAATGGTGGGGTTAGAGAACAGGGTTTAAAATTAACAATATACGTATAATTGATTTAAGTCATTCATTTACTCTCAAAACAAAGTCAACCATGCCAAAAAATGGGCCAGTTTTAAAATTGATGTTTAAAATGAGATAAATCTTGGTATTAAATATGAAGAACTGGCTTATGGCAATGTCATATATAAAAATTTTATCAATAGTTTGATTCATCAAGTGAAACTTCTTTAAAGTTAATAAAATCTAAAAAGTTTCGAACGGCTGAATGTAAATAGAATTTCCATACTAAGCCGTTGCAACGGGAGACATGTGTCCTCACGTTCCTACAGAGAGCTTTTTTTGATTTTTTTGTGTATATATATATATATGAATTTAACTATCTCACTATAAAGTGTTAATAAATCTTCTCAAAAGAAATATTAATAGAGGTAGATAGGTCAGCCTTCTGATGAAGATGATATAAAGTTCTCTGAATAAGATGGAGGATTAAAAATTGATCCAGGGAACAATTTATTGTAATCCATCCCAAAAGAGGACTTCAAAGCCAAACGGTTATTAAAAGCAGTAGTTTTAATAACCTGGACTTGTATGTTTCTACAAGTTTCACTCACCCAATTTGATTGCGCAAGATCTATCGTTCGTTTGTCACCAGGCATGTCTTTGAATTTCAATTTTGCGATTGATTTCAAAAACAAAATAGCAACAGAACAAAAGTTCCCTTGCGTATCAACTGCAAATGGTACTATATATGAATATCATTTACAGGGTATAAATTTTTTTTTAACTTAATGAGTAAGAGCATATTATATTTAATATACTTCTCGTATTAACTTAAGCTTACCCCATTAATTATTTATAATAATTCTCGTAAAATTTATCAATGTGCAATGTGCATATATATCATACCCCATAAATTAAAATACAATTTTACAAACACGAATTGGTAATAATAGTAATACTCATATCTTGGTTCGCATATACGTTAATATTCTCATTAACAATTATCTCCAATCAATTTTTTGCGAATGTTGTGCTAATGCAAGTTCAAACACGACATCCATCATCTCCTCTGTTAATTCACCACTATCTGAGCCATATGCAGCTGCTTGCCAAGCTATACCTAATTTTGAAATTTCACGACCTGAAAAATTTTCTAACTGTTTTGCATAATGTATTAATTTACTTTCAACATCAAAATCTCCCGTCACGTTAATTTTTTTCGCATTGTTCCCGCCAAACATACTTTGGCTTGCTGATGTTGGATTTCGCACATACATATTAAAATATTGATTTACCAGGGCAATTCTTTCATCAATACCAGGTAGTGTAAATTCAACGATTTCATCCAAACGATCTTGTACTGCCCAATCCAATTGCTCTGGTTGATTGCTGGCAAAGACGACCATGAAATTAGTAGATGCTTCACCAGTGCGATATAAAAATGCATTTAAAGCGTTTCTCATATCCTCTGATATTTCGCCATCTGCACCTGTACGCTTGCGTAAAAAAGCATCTGCTTCATCGACAAATAGCAATAAACCCTTTTTCGATGTATTTGCCCAGTCGAATATTTTATGCATTTCTGTTACTCCTTCCCTTCCTAATGGAGCAACATCACCCCCAGTCATAATTGCATAATCTAAATTACTATGTTGAGCTAAATTTTTGGCAAACATCGTCTTCCCAGTACCTGGATGACCATATAAAAGCAAATTACGGTATGGCGCACCGTTTAACTTAGTATTTTGTGTAGAAGTTGCAACTGTTTTCAATCTTGATTCCAATGTTTTATCTAAAATAACACCATCTAGCGCGTTACCTAATTTATTGCTAAATAAAAAAGTTTTTGTAGTTTGGATCGGATGCTTTACAAAATCTAAAAACGTGCGTTTTGACGTATCACGAACCAACGATGGTTTACCCAACCTCGCCTGAATGTAATTTCCCGCCACTGATGTTCCCGCCTTGGCTGTATAGATACCCAGTGCAAGGCAACTTAAACCAATGACTGTACGTGAAATTTTCTCTTTATCATTAATATAATTAGACAAACCTTCGCCGATTGCTTGTGCTGCAATTTTAGTTGCTTCCAATACAGTTGTACGATTTTCTTCAGCTTCCGCACGTAACTTTTCCAAATGCAAATGATGATTTGCACGTTCATGTTTAATTTTGCCGGCAGTTTCCGCTTCAACCCGATCTATTTCTGCTTGACGTTTGGACTTTAGTTCCTGCTCCAGCGTCGCTCTTTTTTGAGCTTCCATACGCAAAGTCGATTCTTCTTGCTTCCTAACTAGCTCATCTTGCATAAATTTCTTTGCAGCCTGCTGTTCTTTGAAACGATCGCGCTCTAGCTTATCTTGATAACGTGCTTGTTTCTCTTGAAGGTACGCTTCCTGCTCGATAGTTTTGCGCCTCTCTTCTTCCATAATGGTCTGTCGCTTTAACTCCAGTTGTTTTGCTTGTGCATTTCGCTCTGCAATTACAGCTTGATATTCCATTTGCTTCGTCCTTTCTGCCTCTCTTGACATTTCAATTGCCTCTTTTACATACTTTGATTTATTTAATTCTTTTGATGCCTCTGCAGCACGCTCAAACCCACGGGGGTCAAATCCTTGAAAGTCGTTCTTTTTCCCGCTGTCATCATCTTTCTTATCGTTGTTGCTGCTGTTATTGTTATCATTATTGTTATTGTTCGGTGGTATTGGTATGTTTGGTATATTGTTATTCCCAGCACCGCCAAAGGAAGGAATTTTGAACATATTTATACTTAAATAGTAAGATAATCAAACAAATGAGACAAAAAATGACCCGCTACAGTTAATAAAGTTACACGTTGATGCACACACCCGCGTCACTGTTTGTTAAAGGAAGTAAACATATGAACGGCGGCGTGGCAGGAGACGGCCGGGACGGTATAGTACGTAGTGCTACATTATACATGATGTACATAATAATTTAGTGTGTGGTAATAACAATTAATAATAAATAATAAGAAGAATGTACATCGTCGTAATAATATACACGGTTCTAGTGGTATTAGCATCGTATCAGCAACTTAAACTAGTAAATTAATTAAATAATTTTGGCCATAATAATTACCATCAAAATAATATAGCGATGTAGATGGTACTATTATAATACTTTTTATTTATTCCTAAGTGCCTAATAAAAAACTCGCAAAAAAAATAATAATAAAAAAATATTATAAAATGTGAGGCTTTGCGGTGTTGTTGCGTTGTACCTTAAAGTGAAGAATGGAGAAGAAAAAATTTATAATATATAATTTCAATAATTAGAATAATAGTGCAATAGTCGTCTATAAAAAAAAATAATTATATTATTATTATATTATTATTATAATAATAATTATTAATTATTTATTATTATTATTTTCAATTTAAATTATTAAATAAATAATTAATAACTAACAACGACAACACAAATTCAATTCAACTAATCTCTTCTGGAAAAAATTTGGCGCAGAGCATTTTATTACCCTTTAGACACCATGACGTCATAGATAACTTGTAATTTGGATATATTTACACGATGTTACCCAAACAGCTTTTAACACCAGTGCAAGTTGCTGTTGACCTCATTAATAATAATAATATATTTTTCTACGCAGTGTCAATACTTTCTAAATTATCATATGACAAAGAAAGAAAATTCAACTACAACTATCAACAAGCTGTAAATATATTGAAAGATAAAAAATATTTGAATGTTATTTTTTTAAATACTTTATCACAAGTAGCGCCTCTTCATGCTTTAAAAAATGCAAATCAAAAAGAAAAAATTCTAAAAGCGTTTAGTGATAATGTATTACTTGCCAAAAGGAATAGACAAATAACAGAACCTGTAGGTGCTGTTCTATTATTATTATCACTGAAAGACCGCTTGTTGCGAGTACACACTGCCGGATCGAAGCATTTAATAACAGATTCCCAGGGAAAGCAGGTAATTAAGACGATGGGTCCATATTTACAACAAGAACGGTTCGGTAAAGCAATAGTCGCGGGCCTTGAAGAAATTGAGCGTTTAATACAAAGAAACAAAAGTTATGAAGCGTGGATGATGTGGTTCCGTATTTGGAGAGGAGCATTTATTTCCCCAATATTGATATTGCTATGTTTTTATATACTAAAACAAAATGTTATTGCAAATTATCAAAAGGAAGTCAACGAAAATTTGGAAAATGAAAGAATTGAAGAAATTGGAAATAGTTCCCATAATGTTGGGGTAGGCAATGATCAAGAAGACGTACATGTAGATGTGGACGATAATACTTGTGGGATATGTTTAGAATCACACCAAGAACCATCTACATTTGATGCAATAAATATAAATGGTTACGAGCGTCGATGGTATCTAAGCGACCTACTTGGTTATAACCACTTTCTATCTAATGTTTGCAATATCTCCAGCTTGTTTATTATTTTTTATTATAATGTACTAAAAACAAAAGGAGCAAGGACAAAGATTTCATCTTTAATAGCGTTTTTATATTGTTATTGGAAATATCGTAGGAATCGGCAAACGTTTATAAATGCGCGAGGCAACAGCAATAGTCGCATCCGTACACTTGCATGCGGCCATTCTTTCCATGCTTCATGCATTAATCGTTGGATAGAAAGACGTGCTTCTTGTCCATTATGTAGAGCAATTATAGCACGGCAAAATGTTCCAGAATTGGATGGTCTACCAGTTCCACCAGCAGTTGGTGTGGGCAATAATAATCATAGACGCAATACGAGTTATAGGATAGGTGACCGTGTCTACGTTCAAACAGATGAACATTCCGTATTGGGTGTATTGGAAAACTTACCAGCAACAGTTACTCATGTATCAGATGGTGGAGAAAGTTACGATATACGTTATCATTCACCATGGCGGGTCAGAAATGTATATCCTATGGGAATTAGACACAATGTACGCACAGCGTTATTGACATCCTGGGCATGGGGTAGTATTTTATATGGAAGACATCGGCAGTATCGATACAATCGCATGCGTCGAAGATACAGAAATGATTCTGCTTTTACTGATATATGCAATTTTTGGGACGAAATATCATATGGAGGAAGAGAAAGTTCATATAAATTTGATAGTGATAAAGAAGATTATAACAGTGCAGTAACAAATTACAATATGAAAGTTAATAATACCACTACCATTAGTGAATCAACTATTACTTTAACGAATGTACCTCCTGTTTTAAGAGGCCGTGATCCATCATCATCATGGTATATAGATGCATTGAATACGTCTGCTACCAAATCAGAAAAAGCGATATCTAAATCAAAAAGTTGGTGGGAGCAAGTGACATCATCCAGTAGTAGAGCAGGATCCAGTAGTTCTTCTAGTAGCTCACCATCATGGGGAGGAGGAGGAGGAGGCACCAGTGGTAGCTGGTAAATAGTACGAGATTTATTTCGAGGATATACTCCTCGTAAAATATACGGAGTAAGTTATTTTTTACTTTTTATATGAAAAAATGAAGAGAAAACGGAAGGAAGAAAGAGAAGAAAAAAGGAGAGAGAGAGAGAGAGTGAAAGAAGAAATGATAGTGTAGTTACAGACGAAGTAGACGACACAATAGCATCACGAACGAAAAGAAGAAGAAAACAACAGCAAGATGATGACGACGATGAAAACAACAGCTACGAGTATTAGAGAGAGCGAACGAAAGTAGAGAAAATCTACAACTATCACACATATATAACATGTTGTATGTAAAATATACACTCGTTTGGACCGGTATAAAAATACTTTTATGTTAAACGTTGTATCTCGTGCATTACAAATCTATGCTTCCAAGGGAAATTTTTTTTCGATTTCCTAATTCAACACTCAAAATTTCGACATGTAACACATCACCAACACTAATTGTGTTTTTTAAATTATTTGACATTTTACTATTATGCAATAATCCATCGACACCAACTCCTATATCTACAAAAGCACCAAAATTTGCCACATTTTTTACCGTGCCAGTCAATACGGAATGTACTTCTAAACTGTCTACTGTTTTTGGACCTTTTCGTAATACTTGCTGAGCTTTATTTTCCCGTGGATCAGCATTGGGTTTTCCAAGCGTTTTCAATATTAAACGTATTTCTTCCTCTGATTGGACTTTAAATTTAAATTTTATTTTTTCTATTTCCGACTTCGATGATAATATCTTTGATGCCTGTGCCATACTATTTTTACCACCAAACTGAATGTTATACATTTCACAAATATTATAAGTCAATTGGTAACTTTCAGGATGAATATTTGTCTCATCTAAATAACACTTACCACCGTATATTTTCAAAAATCCAACCGCTTGCTCATATGTTTTTGGACCGATACCAGAAATGTTCAAAATGTCTCTCCTTGACTTTAGTTTTGTAACATTGCGTACATAATCAAATATTGCAGTCGCAGTTTTGCGGTTTAACCCTGCAATACGGCGCAATAATGAAATGCTTGCATTATTTACATCAATACCTACATCCGATACAACTATACTAACAACCTGATCCAAATGTTTTTCTAAATCTTTCGGTGATAAATCGTGTTGATACATTCCTACTCCTAATGACTGGGGCGGCACTTTAACTAGCTCACTCAAAGGATTTTGCACACGCCTGGCTAATGTTATTGAACCAATTGCTAATGGATCCAAATTTCCAAACTCACTTTGGGCTTCTTTTGAAGTTGAATATACACTTGCACCTGCCTCATCTACAACGATGTATGATAATTCTTTAGGTACAGCATCACGACAATTTAATATATTCGCAGACAGCCATTGTTCAACTTTTCTCGAGGCAGTGCCGTTGCCAAGGGCTATTAATGTAACTTGATGTTTCTGGATCAATTTTAGTAATATACTTTTGCTCTTATTGTGGTTGCTGTTACCATCTCTGCTAATACTACTGCTCGAGGAAGGGTTTAATCGCGATTTCTTATTATTAGTGTTATTATACCCCCTTTGTTGGAATTTGGGCCATATAGTAGTTGTATTTAGTACAACACCTTGTTTATTTACCACTGCACATTTACATCCAGCGCGATATCCAGGATCAATACTAAGAACAGTATGGCCATAATAGGGTTTCGTCATTAATAAATTTTTGACATTGCGTGCAAAACATTTTATTGCATCTTTATGCGCTTTAGCACGCAAATCCTTTCGAACCTCACGTATTAAACTAGGTCTTAATAACCTTTTCCAGGCATCTTCACATGCAGCATCGATGATTTTCTCACGTGCATAACACTTGTTATTTTTGAAATGATTTTGATATGAACAATTGGCATGTTTTCGTATAAGGCTTACAAGATAACGCATCATTTTATTCTTTCTTTCCGCGACAGTTAACGTTTTTTTATTATTTCTTTTATGACTATTGCTTCTTGAACCACCTTCAAAATGTATTGTTAACGATAAAACCTTCTCCTTAACACCACGCTCAATCGCTAGTAGCTGATGAGGTTTCACATTTTCAAATAAACATTTCCAATTATGGTAATTATCATAGATACCATGTTTATTGGTATTTTTACACACGTGATTATGCGAATCTCCGCCACGTTTACGTTTATGACTATTTCCGCGGTCCATTTTTTCACCTGGTGATCCTTTTTTCAGCGATACATGGAATTGACCTTGACGTTTCACGAAAGATCTTAATTCTTTTCTAATATTTGACATTTCATTAAACTTTGTTGCTACGATATGCGCAATCATTTCATAAGCTTTATCACGTTCGACGGATAAACGCAATTTCTTTATAGCATCATTTATATAAAAATCATCACATTCTTGTTTAAAACATTTTATCGCCAATGGCTTTAAGCCAAATTTTGTTGCTTCTTCAGCTTTTGTACAGCGCGTTGTTCGAAAAGGTAACCATAAATCATCCAATATTTGTGTGGTCCACGCATTTAAAATACTTTTTTTTAACTGTGGAGTTAATATTTTAGTTGAAGATGACGCATTACCATTAAAGGAGGATGAAGATTTATTACCTTTATCGTCCCTCTTTTGCAGTTCCTGTATCATTTTATACTTTTTATCCTGTACTTGTTCGTACACTTCGTAAGATTCAAACCATATTCCCAATAAATTTGCATCCGCGTTATTTGTAAGCGCTCGTCTATAGCGTGCTATAAAAGGTATTGTTGCTTTCTCTTGAAACAATTTGAACGTATTCAATATGTATCGTTGTTGCGATGGTTGATCATTGTAATGAAATTTAATAAAAGACTCCATTGAAGCCCTTCTTAACCTAATAGTGTACTCTGGTATCGACCAAAGTTATGCTGATTATGCGGGTGAGTAATATAAATGTAAATGGTGCGTACAACCTAAAGATGACATGCGACGCACATTCAACGTCGATCATCATCAATCCCATTTTACTAAATTTATTATTAAAATAATAAAATTATTATTATTTTTTATTATTATTATATTATTATTGTTTATTATTGTATTTTATTATTATAATAATAATTATTATTACTATTATTATTTTTTTATATATATTATATATAATATACCAGTATACCTGGTAATAATTATTATAGTAATTAATAAGGTGTAGTATTATTATGGGTGTGGTGGTGTGGTACTTCTTCTTCTAGTAGCACTAACACCAACTACTGTTCATACATACATAGATGTATAGTTTTTTACAAGATTATAATTTATGCATTTAAAGGCATAAAAATGCTCCTGCTGTATGCAGCTATCCAATTATTAATATTCCTTTTCATTCATACCAATGGACTGGATTCGCAAGTTGGCGATACTGTTCCCGCTGCCATTCATTATATTGAACAAGAAAAACGAGTTTCGTTAGGTTTCAAAATTTTACATAACTTTATTATTTCAAATGAAAACTTAGGTGTACAGATAGATTCAGAAGTTTATGGCAGATATGCTGAAGCATTTTGGCTTTTAGGCAAACGCGGAATACCAGAGGATATAAGTATTGATGTTGATCGAATTATCAGAGCTTGTGAAATATTTTTGAATGCCGCAAATAGTGGAAATAATAACCACTATATAATGTTAGCATTGCAAACATATTCAGGAGTTTTACATGCCATCGGCGAAACAGATAAAGGGGCAAATATATTGAATCATTTGCATCAAAATTATATAGTACAGTCTGGTTTTGTGTGTCCAAAATTTAAATACTATAAAAGCAATGTAGAAATTTCAAGAATTGTTGGCGCAATTTCAAATGGTAGGGAAAGTTTAAATACCAAATATCACGGTAGTGATGGTGGCACTGTTGATATATGGGATACAAATGATTTAACGGTGGATGAATTTAAAAAAAGATATTTAATACCACGACGACTTGTGAAAATTACAGGGGTAACAAACGGATGGAAAGCAGTAGAGTCGTGGTCTTGGAATAATTTACCTACATCATTTCGAGACGTTCCTAATTTTGTAAGTTGGTATCGTTCATCAAATTGTATACAATCGTTTATTATGTCTGATTTTTTTTATCATTGCCCAAAAAATACATACCAACAATTCGTTGAACCTAAATATTTTAAATCTTTAAATGACATCAGTTATGCATTTGGACTGCGTTTAAGAGGATCATATACAGATTTCATGGTCTTTAGCCACCGTGGTGGAGGCGCTGGATTCCATAAAGATGCATACGATCAATCTTTTTGGAATATGTAAGTTGCATTTCTCTCTTTTCCCCAATTTTTTCTTTCAGTTTTCATTTAATAACATATAAACATATATTTATTTCAATACATTTAAGATGTGTGCATGGTTATAAAAAATGGGTTATATTTCCACCTGACATTGATGAAGAAATTTTATTTTTAATATCCGGATCATTTTTATTCCCTGATAGAGTTTTAAGTCAGATTGAATGGTTTGAACACGTATATCCTCGATTAAATGAATGGAATATTACGGATTGGTACGAAGTTGATCAAGGTCCAGGTGATTTAATTTATGTACCAGGTGGTGGTTGGTGGCATTCGGTTATTTCATACACCGATACAGCATCAATTAGTTACAACATGTTCCATGAGTATGATTACAAAGTATCGATGGATGCTTTATGCAAACGTGGTAAAATGCAATCCAAATCAATAAACGCGTGTAATGTATTAAAAGAGTTGAACACTACATGGTATGAAAATAGTTGTTGTAAAGAATTCCACCTCCACCCAGAAAATTTTCCTTTAATGACGGATTATCATGCACGATATGTATTTCCTGGTTTAAGTAGTAGCATAGGCTCAAGCACGTCGTCGAGTTGATATAGAGGCCTTTTGACACGTGGGACAAGATGTACACTTATGTATATATATATTATTATTGAGTAAGTGCATAATATGATACGTATATTATATAATTAATTCTTACTCATTTATTTAATAAAATTTTACTCCCTGTAAATAATACTATATATATATAA
>JACKZZ010011746.1_pt1 | contig 12515 bp, 29 predicted proteins | sample 8027871 | NCBI WGS metagenome assembly JACKZZ01 (sample SAMN15724774, study PRJNA655200) | protist metagenome | isolation source: fluorescence activated cell sorting (FACS) single amplified genomes of... | place: USA: West Boothbay Harbor, Gulf of Maine | collected 2000-07-19
AGCAAAGCATAAAGCTAAACTAAAAGTAATTGAGACCGATGCTGAGTGGGAATCTAAAGCTGTTGATGCTACTCAAAATTCTTGGCGTGATGAATTTTGGACTATAGTTTTGTCGATACCAATTTTCATGATCGGCTATTCCATAGTTGTTGGCGATCCAGAGATTGTTATTCGGGTTGAAGACGGCTTTCAGGCTTTAGCTCAACTGCCTGAGTGGTATCAGTATTTATTGTTCATAGCTATTTCTAGTAGCTTTGGGATTAAGGGTGTTAGCAAACTAGCGAGTCTAAAGAAATGACATTTAAGTATTTTAAGATAGAAGAGTTTGACTGCCAATGCACTGGCAACAACGATATGAACGAAGAGTTTATTCACAAGCTCGATGAGTTGCGTGAAGCCTGTGGTTTCTCGTTTCACATTACATCTGGCTATCGTGATCCGAGCCATCCCATAGAAGCCCGTAAGTCTAAACCTGGTACTCATGCCCAAGGCATTGCTGCAGACATATCGGTATCTGGTGGCGCAGAGCGTTATATCATTGTGCGTGAAGCGATGCGATTAGGGTTTACCGGGGTGGGCGTGGCTAAAACATTTATACACGTTGATATTCGTGAGACTACGCCAGTTACTTGGCAATACTAATCAATTCTGTTGATACATAAACAGCAATAAGGTATATTGTTTCTTCCATAGGAGGAAATAATATGAAGTCTAGTGAGTCAATAAAAGCCCTTGCAGAAGCATTATGTAAGGCACAATCTGAGATGGGTGGAGCGGTCAAAGAATCGTCAAACCCTTTTTTCAAGTCTAGCTATGCGGACTTAACATCCGTAATTAAAGCTATCAAAGAGCCATTCGCCAAGAATGGTCTAAGCTATACACAGTTCCCTATCTCTAATGAGCATGGTGTAGGAGTCGTTACTAGACTCATGCATACATCTGGTGAGTGGATGGAGAATAGTTATAGTTTGCCCTTGGTTAAACGTGATCCGCAAGCTGCAGGTTCAGCAATAACATATGCAAGACGTTACGCTTTGCAGTCTATTGCAGGTATACCTACGGCAGATGATGACGCAGAGTCAGCTATGCTAAGGACAGAGAAGTCTAAGCAGGATGAGTATGAGGATATGATTGTTGACCTTATGCCTGTAATACAAGCAATTAAGGATGGCATCGCAACTCAAGACTATTCCACAGCTAATGAGGAATGGAACTCTCTCAGCGATACAGAGAAGCAAATTGTATGGAAAGCCCCATCAAAAGGTGGAAAATTTACGACCAAAGAAAGGGAAATCATGAGAACCCCTGAATTTAGACAAGCTTTATAGGAGAGTAATATGAGTCAGTATGAACAAAAAGATAATAGCGGTGCTATGTTTGTTAACGATAAAAAGGAATCTGAGACACATCCTGATCGTAAAGGTAGCGCAATGATTGGTGGTGTTGATTATTGGGTTTCAGGTTGGATTAATGAGTCTAACAAAGGAACTAAGTATATGAGCTTAAAGTTTACACCGAAAGAACAGGCACATAGCCAAGGCGTTAAGCAGGTTACAAATCAGGTCGAGCAAAAGCAAACTTTACTAGAAGATGACATTCCGTTCTAGCTAAAAACCCCCCTCCGAAGAGGGGGTAAACCATAGGAGTTTGTGAGCGGGGAAACTCACCCGACCGATTTTAACATATTTAGGAGTGTCATATGATAGATGCAGGAAGATGTCTGCGAATGGCTCAGAAAGAACTAGGTATACCAAGTGTTGTATTAGCCAAGAAAGCCGACAGCACTCCGCAACAAGTAGTTCGATGGCGAGCGCAAAAGAATATGAAATTACACACTATAGAGACAATCTGCAAGGCTATGGATATATCTATAAATGATTTCTTAATGTACTAGAAAAAACAAAGCCCCAATTAAGGGGCTTTACTTTAAGTCTAAGGAAAGACTATACTTGAGTATGCTAATAAACAAGAAATGTAAGTATATCATACTTTACTGTCTAGTAACGTCTTATAACACTCTTTCTTGTAAGTATTCCGCTTGGGGCTGACGAACTCCTTAAATGAAACGTCAGAGCGTGGTTGACCCTCCAGACAAGGCGCATGATGCAGATCGGTTTCTGCTGATTGATAGGTTGGATATCCGATAGAATACGAATGTAACCGCAAAGTCGCATAGCCCTTTGTTCTTAAATTTCGCTCCGAGCAGTGAAAGGGTTAAATGTGTATTTAAATATATATTCTAGTATATAAGTCGCTAATAAATAATGCTTGTAACTAAACAAATATGTGTATATATTAATATTTCAATTAATCGGGCGAAACTTTAGTTGAGCCAATAGGAGATAAGAATGTGGATAATACCGAAAAATTACCAACTGTACTCAGTTTTTGCTCAGGATATGGTGGAATCGAAAGAGGACTTGACCTTGCCGGGTTTAGACATCGAGTCCTCGCTTATGTGGAGATCGAAGCCTACGCCGCAGAAAACTTGGCAAGGAAGATGGAAGCGGGTGTCTTGGATGCAGCACCTATTTACACGAATCTTAAAACCTTCCCATCAGAAATCTTTCGAGACAAGGTTAGCCTTATTACTGGTGGATATCCCTGTCAGCCATTCTCAGGGGCAGGAAAGCGACAAGGAGAAGAAGACCCTAGACACCTCTGGCCCACAATACGGAGACACGTTAAATCAATTAGACCTACTAGATGTCTGTTCGAAAATGTCGAGGGACATATCTCGCTTGGACTCAACACAGTCCTCAGCGATTTGGAAGAAGATGGTTATAGATCAACGTGGGGAGTATTCTCAGCGACTGAAGTTGGAGCAAGACATCAGAGAAAAAGAATATTCATCATGGCCCACTCCGACAGCATCAGCAGGGGGGCCAGGTAAAAACCCTGATAATACTCGTGGAAAGCATCAAGGCAACGCTTTGGCTAGTGCAGTTAGAGATGCAGAAACATGGCCCACTCCAACGGCATCGGATTACAAGAACATGGACACAAGCAATCAAATAATGCTATCGAAAGTAGCTAAGTGGGCGACACCTAACACTATGGATCACTTACCACCAAGATCGCCAGAGGCAACTGAGAAAATGGCTACTGGTATAAGAAAAGGTAGAAAGCGACCATCCAACCTAAGAGAGCAAGTTGATCCTGAAACTTGCGCTATCTACGATTTACTATGGCCCACACCTAGAGCCTGTGATTCTACAGGTGGCCCAGTATTAACTGAATACAAAAACGGCTTCCGCTCTTATCGGCATGATTCGGGCAAGTGGTTTGGTGCTAAATTAAAGGATGCAGTTGAAGTATTTCCAACGCCTTACGCATCAGAAGCAGAGAAGTATCGTCTTGATGGTGATAGCCAAGCAACTAAATGTCTGTCCGCTCTTGCAAGGCGTGGCGAGCTAGAGAAGTTTCCTACTCCGCTACTCAATGACTATAAGGGAGGCTATACCACGGAATCTATTATTAGAAAGGATGGTAAGTCACGCGCTCATGATCAGCTATGCAATGCTGCCATTGGAGGTAAGGGCGTGGATGAAGTAAAGGGTAGCCTTAATCCTAATTGGGTAGAGGGACTTATGGGTATTCCGCATGGATGGACTGATTTAGAAGTACACGATACTGATCTTGGTTGGAAGCAGAAAGAGGATTGGTTGAGTGATAAATGGGAAGAAGCTATCCCACGGGTAGTTGACGGATGCGATAACCGAATTGACCGTATTAGATTATTGGGCAATGGTGTTGTACCATCTACAGCGTGTAAAGCATGGCAAGTTTTATCTAGGAGGCTAGAAGATGGGTAAAGGATCAAAGCAAAGACCAACTGACACAAAAGCATTTGACGCTAATTACGATGCTATTTTTAACAAACGAGAGGAAAAGCCAATGACACAACAAGAAAGAGTTTTAGATTATTTGCAGAATGGCAACAAACTGACCTGCTTAAATGCTTTTAATGAATTAGGCATTACTCAAATAGCTAGTCGTATATTTGAGCTAAAAGAGCAAGGGCATCCCATAGATAAGCGATGGATCAAGGTTACTAATCGTTATGATGAAAAGTGCAGTGTAGCTGAATACTTTATGGGTGTTAACGATGTTGTGTAAAGACGGAAGCACCTACGAGCCTAAGCAAGAAGACTTGATTGCATGGGAAAGAGCTTACTCTAAGCGTGGCGTTAACGTACAGCAAGAACTGTTATCAATGGAATCTTGGTTGGATGCAAACCCAGTTAAAAGAAAGACAAAGGTTGGCATGAAAAGGTTTATTGATTCATGGCTAAAAAGGGCTGCCGAGTCTGGCGGCTCTCCCATGGCTAAGTCTCGCAAGCAAAGTTCGCGAAACATTCCAATTGAGCATAAACTATGCGATATTGGCTGGGTGCAGAATGTAGAAACAAAGCAAGATGCTAAACAGTTCTACTTAAATAAACTTGGCTACTACTTTGACGGAGAGTTAAAGAATGGCAAAGACGAGGTTGTTACAATTTAAAGGAGAGCATCAGTCGCTTGTAGATGAGGAGTATTACACTTATCTGCAATTGGCTGAAGCCATAGACGCGAACTACAATTGTATAAAAAACAGATTATACAATAAGAAATTCGTGACCCCTGAAGATTTGTACAAGCCCAACAGTAAGCGTAAAGGCAGAAAGCAACCCAACAGAAGAAAGCCAGAAGATATAACAAGACTAGAATGCAGATCATCTATCATGATGGATAAGTATATAAGGAGAAAGTTATGAGTGATGGTGAAGCATTTATCTGTCGTAATGAGCGTGAGCTAGACAACTTTATTAAACACGCAAAAGAATATTATAAGAAAAAGAACTACGCTGTTTTTTCCTACCGAAACAATCAAAATATCACAATGAACCAACACAACTCTATTTATAAGTATTGCGATATGCTTGCAATGCAATTAAATGAGTCAGGTCATGATATGAAAAAAGTATTTGACGATAGCTTTGATATTCCGTGGACAAAGGCGAGCGTAAAAGAGCTTATATGGAATGTAGTACAGGAAGCGATGTTTGGAACAACATCAATTAAGGAGTTAGAAAGGGCTAAGGTTACTAAGGTATATGATGTAATTAACCGAAAGATAAGCCAAAAGACTGGTGTATTTGTGCCATTTCCTAACAGAGACGATATGCTTTAAAATCATAAGTATAAACTAGAGGGAATAACTGTGAAGATTAATCCTGAATTATTGTTAGAGTTTTGTAAGAGCGAAAGACAGACTGAAGTAGTCAATGCAATTATTGCTAGTGGCACAGTTATCAAGGCTGCCAAGCTACTTGGTATTAATCGCAGATCAGTTTACCGAACACTTAATAAGTTAGAAGAAAGAGCAGCAAGTAAGGGTGTAGCACCTCATCGTGATTTAGTTCACCAGACAGCCGAGGGCTTTGATGTTAAGCGCATATCAACAGCCTACAAGGGCGATGAGCCAGTTTTACAATGGGTCATTCAAGAACCTGAGAAACGCGACCTAAGAGAAAAAGTAGAAGCAATGGTCGAGGGTCTGACAGATGACCTAACCGGGCTGAGAAAGTCAATAAAACAACCTGATACCGTGGATACTGATTACTGCGCCTCCTATTTTATAGGCGATCATCATTTCGGGATGCTTGCGGACAGTCAAATGAAGCTGAGTAACGATGACTGGGATATAAAGATAGCAACAAAAGCTTTAATTGATGCCGTGGATAGGCTGTCAAACCGTGTTGGCAATGCACACACTGCTGTACTTTGTAATGTCGGAGATTTTTTCCATGCCGATTCTAGCCTAAACACTACCACTAAGGGTACACCAGTTGATGTAGATTCTCGTTCATCTAGGACATTTAAGCTTGCTGGTCAGTTGTTTCAGATACTTATTGATAAGCTGCTAACAGTGCATCAGGAAGTTGTAGTTGTGAATGTAAGAGGTAATCACGATTACGATATGGCTTGTCATTTGTCTAGTTGTATTGAGTTAATGTATCAGAACGAGCCAAGAATAACGGTGCTAGAAAACTATTCTAAGTTTTTACACTGGGAGTGGGGCAACAATTTATTTGTATATCATCATGGTGACAGAATAAAACCAGAGCAGATATTGCAGACTGTCGTTAAAAATCTAGATGAAGAATGGTCTAATCACAAGAATCGATATTGTCATCTTGGACATATACATCATCATGTGGAAAGAGAATATGCTTCCATGCAATTTTCTTGGTGGGGTTCACTAACTTCTACCGACCAATGGCATGACGATCAGGGCTACGGTGCAGAACGCAGTATGACTGCCGTGGTTTACCATAAAGACTATGGTGAAGACTCTAGAGTTAAAATAACAATGGAAGAGATCGATGGCTAAGATAATTAACTTCCCCGGTGGCAAGGACTACAAGCTGACTAGACAATACTGCGAGTGCGGTGGCGTATTAGAGTTGTGGATGGATGATGATGATAATTGCGTAGGGTTATGTACGCGCTGTCATCTTGGCGTTGGCGATGAGATGGTACAGATCGTAGGAGATGATGATGGCAAAACGCGCCACTAAGAAAAGAAAGACTATTGCCCAAGAGGTTGATAAGGCTGCTGTGCTATTGCAAAAGCTTGTACGCATGAAAGCTGCAGATGACAACGGCTACGCTCAGTGCGTATCATGTGGAAGAGTAGACCACTGGAAAGGAATGGATGGAGGTCACTACTACAGTCGTAGGCACACCAGGTTAAAGCTATTTTTAGAAAATCTGCATATCCAATGTAAAAGATGCAATATGCTAATGGGCGACCCTCAAGTGCATGATGCTTATAGAGACTACATGATTGATATGTATGGTGAGCGAAGACTTAGAGCAATGAAGAAGCTTACCTATCTGCCACCAAAAAAGTTTGACCGAGATGAAGTCATAGCATTTCAGCAAGACATAAAGAGACAGATAAAAGAACAAGAAGAAAGATTAGGTATATAGTTTACAGTTTTGTTTATTGTGTGATAGGATACAGCTACATTAATCGAAAGGGTGCAAAACAATGCAAAATCATTACGCAGTTAAACATATGGGCATTACCATATATGACTTTCATGCAGACAACGATAAAGCAGCTAAGAAGATTGCTGTAGATAGATTCGGTGAGTACGACCTATTAGTTTGCTTCGTTACAAATGGTGTAAGAACAATAGGCGGGTCTAATGTCTAAATACTTTTATGATGATTTTATTTATGAGCATATTGATCTGCTCGACAAGGCAGACAGATTGTCCGATCTGCCTGATACAGTAATTGATGAGGCAACTTATATCTGGCTAAACAGATACACCAGTTGGCATACAGATATTTATCCTGCTTCATTTAATGCGGGGGTGTGTAAATTAGCAACAGAGATGTTGTTTGGAGAAAAGCCATCCCATAGCTACTTAGTGTCAAACCTATTTATTGCTATGGCAGAAGATTCGCCAGATTCAGGTAGTAGAGATGACACTTATATGAGCGAAGCACTAGGATACTTTGACCATAGAGTTAATCTTGGTAACTTCGCAGACGATGTAAGGGACAGCATTTATCTTTATTTAGAAAGCTCAATGGAAGATGAGTTGTTCCAACAATTAGCAGACTTAAAAGCGAGGGATAAATATGAACACTTCGAAGAGTGAATGGGAGCGATTACGCGACCAGTATCCACCACTGGAGAATGAGTTTGATAAAGAAGAAAGAACTGCATTCAACAATTGGGTTGAACAAATGGGATTTGATGGCATAATACAAATAAGTGGAGATAATAATGACAAAAACAAAGCAAGCGATAAAAGAGGCAAATAAGATGGCTGATAAAGAACTGTTAAAGGCAAAATTAGACGGCTATAAAGCAAGTGCAATCAAGTGGCTCGATACTGAAGTATACGGCTACAAAAGAGGCAAAATATTAGCAATTGCTGTTATCGTAATCATAGCAGTAACGCAAGCGAACCCCTAGTAAGATAGGCAAGGAGTCCTCCCTCCTGATTAAGCTGGTCTGGCTCACCAGTGCCTAAAACGAGCCATTACATATCTTTATTACCCGCATGACAAAATATCACTTCTAAGCAATACAACAACTCATTAAAATGCCGCCTCACTTAACAGAGGTAGCAATGAAACTTATAATTATATTCACTATATTCATCCTTTCCCTAATAGCGTTTGACGACCTAAAGCTAGGCGTACCGCGCCCATCGACACCTAACGACCCAGAAGTAAACAAATAGTGGTATAATTAGCAGTAGTGACTATTCGAGAGGTAAGGATATGATCAATCTGCAACTTATAGACAGAATTAACGAGTGCAAACGTAATGGGTGGAATGACCTTTTGACTAAGGTAGATTCCTATACGCAAAGTTTACTGGATACTCCAAGTGCTGCTCCTTGTATAAAGACTGCACTATTAAACTGGGGTAATGAAGTTGAGGTACGCAAGAGTAAGCTACCACCAACTGAAGAGCAGTTAGCAATGCGTAACCCAGCTATGATACGTCAGTTAGGTGCTATTGATTAAGATGTTATAATCGACTCTATGATTAGAGTTGAGAGTGACGAAAACGTACACGAAGCGGACATCGACCTGGTAGAGCGATTTGCTGAAGCCTTATTAGATAAAGATAAGGTGGCAATGCAAGAAGTTCTTTATATGCTAGAAGATCGAATGTCTGGTGGCTGCGTATGTTTAGAAGTCGATTGCATCTGCGGTAGCTGGTAAAAGCTATCCCACGGCTATTCCACGGATATCGTATGGCTATCCCACGGCTATCCCACGCATACTATAAGGCATCCCTATGGAAATAATGACTGATTTTTCTAAAGCTTATGAGATGATGAGCGATATACAGAAAAAGGAATTTCCCTTTGCTGCATCGGTGGCAATGAATAGCACGTTTAAGCAGCTAGTAAAAAAAGATGGTCACTTGGCAAATACAATGGATAGGCATATTGATTTAGGTGCTAACCCATTTACAAAAAGAGGTTTCTACGCTTACTTCACTAGAAAGAACAGATTGTCGGGATTTATAGCAGTAAAGGATAAAAACAGCTACCTGGATACAATCATATTTGGCGGTACAGTAAAGCCACTAAAAGGCAATCAATTCTTAATACAACCTGTTAACCAAAAGAAAAATAAATACGGGAATATTCCAAGAAATACGTTGGCCCGAAAGTCTGCTAATACTAAAGATTACTTTAAGCCCAAAAAGCCTATGGTCGGCAAGTATGGCGTTAGACCATATGGACTTTATAAGCACAGACCAAAACGCGCTCCACAGTTAATAATTAAGTATAGCGAAAAGACCAGAGATCAAAGAGGGTTCTACCCGGCTGGTCGTGACGCTGCTCGATACTATAAGAGACACTTCCCAACCAACTTTAATATTGCCATTAAGAATGCAGTAATGAGCAGTAAGCATAGAGCTGCAACCGGGTTCTAGTGAAACTTACGAAAACAGCAAAAGCGTATAAAGATATGATTGCTATAGGTAAGCAGTTTGCTAAATGCTTGCATGGCAATACAAAGCCAGTTTTATTAACGCTCCAAGGTCAGCCAGATGCTGGTAAAACAAGTTTAAGTCGCGGAATTATTTTAGGTCTTGGTTACGAAAAGCCAATTATTTCACCAGGTTGTTTCCCTAATGAATACAAAACGTCTTTTGGCAATATATATCATTGTGATCTGTATAAAGTTAAAGATGTGCAACAGCTACATGATATAAGCTTTTATGAGAAAACTTCTGCTTCTGCTTTAAGTATTGTTGAATGGTCTAATAGATTAAAAAGTCTTGGAGTAAAGTCCGATATCTTTATGACAATTAATAAAACATCTGAGCATAGAGTTATAGGATTTAACTCAAACAGTAAGCTTGGCTACAAACTTCTTACAAAGTTAAAAGCTATTCCATAGCTATCCCACGGCTATTCCATAGCTATCCCATGGCTATTCCACAGATATTCTGCAGCACGGCTATCCCATGGATAACACAGACAACGGCTATCCCATGGCTATTCCGTGGATATCGTATAGAAAGGCTATCCCATGGCTATCCCACGGATACCCTATAAGACCCGTATAAAATCCAAAAAAAGGGCAAAAACTGGTTAAATATACAGTATACCGGCTGAAACCCTTGCTATCACTGGGTTTGCGGGTAGATGGGACAAGCAAGGGCAAAAAGGGGGGCGCACATTGTCCCTTTTATTTGTGAGTTATTTAGCGTTTATGCTGATACGTTGAAAGGGTCAGTTATTGCGTTAAATGGGATTGTAAAAGTAAACATAAGTGCCTATTATTATCAGCGTTAATTAATCAATCGGAGCAACAAAAATGAAAGGCATTGAGAGACAAATAGCAAAACAAGCAAATTTGGTTTATATCCTTAACAAGGTTAAAACTAATCCAATCAATGAAAGAATAGAGCGCGCGCTTTTAATCGCTCTAATAAATATTAAACAAGATATAGATAAAGGGGAATAATTATGAATTTAACAAAAAAGCATAAAGCAAGAAGAAAGGCGCGAGCTTTGCGCGAGTTTAAACGCAAGCATGATGGCTTGAACATTTGGCAAGTATCATCAATATATGCCGTTTTTGGTTTATGTGGTGGTGGTGCTTTGTACTTTTGGTTTTGGTCAATTTTATCAGTGGGGGTTTAATCATGTTTATTGAAATTAATTGGTGGGACTTCAAAAGTGAGTTTGACAAAATCAGACCAGAGCAATTTAGTTATGAGGGCTTGGGTGCAATCTTTGACTACTTAGAAGAGGTAGAAGAGGAAACGGGCGAACCAATGAAATTAGATGTGATTGCGATCTGTTGCGATTTTGCTGAATACGAAAGCCTTGAAGATATGCAAAGAAGCTACCCCGACTATAAAACTGAAGAGGCGTTTTCCGATCAGACCTTATTGCTACCTTTAGACAATGGTGGCTACGTCATACAACAATTTTAAGGGGGCATTATGACTTTATATCAAAGGGCAAAACAGAAAATCAAAGAAGCTAAAACTATTGTGAGGCTTGAAGAAATACAAGATTGCATTGAATACTTTTACGTTAGTGAAAAACTGACGGCTAAAGAATATCAGAAGCTTGATCTTATATGGTGCGATCAGTGGATAATTAACGATCTAGGAGGTCATTAAAATGGCTTTTATTGAAAATGATAGATTCATGTTATTAGTAACAGATTGCGTTGATAAGTATCTTGAAAATGATTGGAACGTTTTCGAGTTAGATAACTATTTAGCGAGCCATGGTTTAGATGGGGACAATATTGACGATATTTTGTCCACGGCTAAAGAGATAATTGAAATTAGAGTAGAGGGTTAAGAAATGAATAGGTACGCATTTACAGAAATTCCAAACAATGAAGAGGGGCGCGAATTGGTTCGCCTTATGCGTAAGTATCTAAACAGAGATACCTACGCAATGCGCGTGAAAGGGCAATACCTCAAAGAAGAATTGAAAGGGGACAAAACCTATTGGTACAAAAATACCCACGGACAACCAGTCCAAGACTCCAAGTGTCTGAGGGTTTATCTAGATTCCAAGCTAGTCAAAGCGCAAGCAGATAGCACCTATCTATTAAGGGCTGAAGCGAGAGAGGCGAGAGAGCAACACAATCGCCTTTTGAACGATCTTTTCAAACTATTAGACAATCACGAATAGGAGCAAGGACAATGAACAAGCACGACTTTCTAAGCGAGTTAAGCACCCAAGGGAGCGCAACGCTTGCAACCCATTATGATCAGAAAGAGCAAATGCCAATTGATAATGCAATCATGTTGTTGGCTGCAGGCTTTTCCGACTGTAGTTATTCCAATGATGAATGCCCGTCTTATTGTATAGATACCCCCTCTCCGTTGCCCCTTGATTCCTTGGTGCTAATGTATTGTCCACGCACTGAAGAAGAGAAAAAAGAGCCTATTATCTATGGGGAGCATAAGCCTTGGACTGTCTTTGTCTATGGCTCAGGATCGCACGAAAAAGCCTTTCTATGGCTTAAAGATGCGATTGCCTATTATGTAAAGATAAACGCGGAACAATTACATTCTTTAACGGAGGTTAACTAATGTTTAAATATCCTGAAACACTGAATGAATTTAAAGCGTGGTTATCAGATCTTGAATCTAGATCTCAGGAGCAAGCACCATACTTTGATGCAAGGTTGCTAGATAAAATCAATCAAGTTAAAACAATTATTCAAAATTGGGAGGCAGAATAAATGCCTAAACAAATAAAACAATACGACCAACGCTCAACGCTTCAGCTTCAATTGGATTGCGTTAGAGAGTACGAGAGAGAGAGAAAAGAAGAGCGTGAAGATTGGATAGTAGCCATTATCGGAGCAACGTGCGCCATAAGCCTTGTGTTCTTATTGGGGCTAATCATTCAATAGATAAACCCTCAATACTACGCCCCCTTAATTGGGGGCTTTTTTTTGCCTATAGAAAAGCAACCAATAACCACCCCCCCCCCCTATTC
>JACKZZ010013854.1_pt1 | contig 12514 bp, 15 predicted proteins | sample 8027871 | NCBI WGS metagenome assembly JACKZZ01 (sample SAMN15724774, study PRJNA655200) | protist metagenome | isolation source: fluorescence activated cell sorting (FACS) single amplified genomes of... | place: USA: West Boothbay Harbor, Gulf of Maine | collected 2000-07-19
GTTCGGCGTTGGTATGCATTGGTTTCACCAGTATTGGGCAGTCGTGATTTTGTCCCGGATTTTTATGAATTTAGTTTATTTAATTAGTTGATCATTACACCTTCTTTTGTGTGGCGTGATTGGACAGAACTCAATTAGTTTGTTGTTTTATTTTTTTTGGTTGCAGGTTGCACGATCAATTGCCAGGAGACCGGGACCGGGCTAAGGTAGGAAAGCGCCTGCAAAAGAAGTGGGCGGCAAAAGAAAAGTTGATGCAGATCGAAATCGAAGAGGATGTAAAGATTCCGAGGTCATATATCGACTTCCAACGGGACCGGCGCAAGCTTCCGGATTGGCTGGTTGATTATATTGACGTACCTGAGGGAAAAGGAATGTGGCAACGTGTTGCTGAGATGCAAGTCATTCGATCGTAATAATTTTCATTTTCTTATTTCCTCATCACAACCAGAATATGTGTCCTTTGAAAAGATGATTGAAAATGGTTTCGAACGTTTTTTTTTGCACAAAGGCATGGGTATGCTTTGAAAATGTGATGTATTTTTTCAAAACGTTTCATGATTGTCAGTTTATTGCTTTTGTGATTGTCGATGTCAGATCAAGGGAAAGAAAGATTCCGCAGCAGTCATTACTTTCAGAAATACGGAAAAAGCATCAGGTCCCATTGTTGGCATATCAATCCACGAAGGTCAACGAAATTCGGCATTATTACAACACCGGAAAATTCTTGCATGAGACAAAGTTCAAGCATCAGAAACATTGATCCTTTTCTGCGCAAGCAATTTTTTCCATAATTTATTGCCATATTATGATTTACTAAGTGTTTGCAGATTTGTTCATTTTAAATTTATTTTTTCAGTTTTTTTTTTGTTTCCGGGTTGACGTTTTTAATTTTTTGTTTTGAATCAATATTCCAATTTATTCCAATTGTTCATTTCAATCAGCCGTTTTGTTTTGGCAAACCATTTCGTTTGGCGTGGTCACAGAGTCAGGTGGTTTCGATTTTCAATTGATGTGATCACTATCAGAATATTTTATATTGGCCCGAGAGATATTGTTTGATCAACCTGTGTCTCAATTGTTTTTCCATTCTGATCATTCCTGAGGTTTGGATTTATTGTTTTTGAATGGTCACCGTTTAAAACGCCAAGCAAACACAAATCGAAGAACATAATGAATCAAAATAAGAATGATATTTCTTAATCAGTAGGTTGTTTCAAATCAAAAGTTACGTGGTTTTTAATGTTGCAATTGTTGCGAAAGTTGATTTTTATTAATTAATTTTAAAAATTTTAATTTTTAATCAATCATTCATTAATTTTTATATTTCGGCAGTGCATTTTCTTTATGGTGCAAATTGTGGGTTTTGGCCAAAATGTTACTAATTCTGTGAGTTTTTCGATTTTTCATTTCGATTGACATCGGTTATTCAGTTTGTTTGTCAAACATTCCGAATCAAATCTGTACAAACAATGTGTGTGTTCGTCACTTGCTACGCATTTTATCAAGTTGACAGTTTGCGCGTCTTTCCCATATATTCATGTAAATGTTTTGGTAATTCGTTCTTTTGTCTGTGCGTTTTTTCTCTTCCCAATTGTTTGATCATAATCCAAATTATTTTAATTTTTTTTGAATTGGTTTTGACGAATTCAACCAGTCGATTCAAAATCATTAAAAGTTTAATAAATATATTTTTGATGGATCTCAAGAATTCTCATCGGATTTATTTGGTTTTATTGTTTCAATTTATTTCGAGACCCATTGGGCGTTCAGATAACTGAATTGTTCATATTTTATCCTTACATTTGTTATGCGCGCTATTTTGTAAATTATTCATCCTAATTATTAGTGTTGATTTTTTCAGAATTGTTTGTTCAACCAAAAACAATTATTGGCATTCAAAATTCTCATGATTCTTTCGATTTTCAATTTTGATGTTATTTTAGTGGTTGATTTGATATTTTCATTGTTTATTAATTATCATTGGTTAATTTGATACGATCCGCGCGATGAGTCAAGCAGCGAGCAGCAGCACTGGTTGGCCCGATTTCGTTGCCACTAAGAAAGCGCGTTATGACCGAAATTTAAAAGCCAAGGTGGTATCGCTTTTCGACGTCCCGCAAGATTTCCAAGAAGTTCTTTCCCACCTCGTCCCTCCGGCGGCGTCGGTTGAAGCCATCACAAAACAAATTCAGCAGGTCGGTTATGCAAATAATGAGGTCGAGCAGCGTGCTACAGGAGCAGAGGAGGGAACGGCAACAAGAACAGAACGGCGTGGCAAGTTTTATTGTAGCAAGTGTAATGTTTATTTTCAAACAGCAGCTGAATTTCGTGAGCACGGGCGATCGCCATGGCATGTGGCAAATGTTAAGTTAGCTGTTATGGGCAAGCCTCCCTTATCAGAGGAGGATTTCCTGGCCATACAGCAGCAGAGACAAGAAACGGCAGGTGGTGGTGGGGATGGCAATGATCCTGTGTCATCCGACGACGACGAGGAGGAAAGCGAGCCGGACATGACAGAGAGTGAGGCAGAAGACGACGAGGAGGAAGAGGAGGACGAAAGCAGCAACCCCAACGCCGTTGGGGCGGACGGTTCAAGGCGAGCGGTTGTGCACGGGCTGGTGTACCGTTGCTGGGACGTTCCCGATAAATCGTACACGTTTGCCCTCCCGGCGTGTGTGAATGATGAGATTGGCTACTTACCTGCCTATTTTGATTCCTGTCACCAGGATCTTGTGGGAGTTATTTTGTTACGCTCTGGTCGGTTTGCTGGTGCGGTCTATGCTGGTAGTAAGTTGGTGTACAGCAAGACCAAGAAGCGGTACACCGTCCGCGCGAAGGCGGGTGGCGCGCAGAGTGCGCACGATATGAGTGCCGGCAAAGCCCGCAGTGCAGGTGCTATGCTCAGGCGCTACGGCGAAAAGGCTATGAGCGACGATTTGCAGGCCATCTTTTCCGAAGGTAAAAAAGAAAACGAAAAACATAAATTTGACAATCATCGAATTGTTTCAAAGGTATAATCAATTAATTTCTTCGATTTATCACAATTTTGTTGAAATATATGTAAATTAGGAACGCAAACGGTTGGCCAAAACAACATGTCATCTTTTTGCAGTCATTTGCTTTGCCCAATTATCGATTTCAATTTTCTTCATTATGCATTGAAGTTGTCAACAAATGACGTCCTTTCGCAAATATGTGATTGTCATACTACGCAAAAGAAGCGTAAATATATCGCCTTGGATTTTTACCAAATTCCAAAAGGGTTTTTGACATTTATGTCGGGAAGCCGATTCTTGAATTTGAACTCACTGAGAGTGTTTTTGTTTCGTTTTTTGAATTTTACGATTACATAATGTTACCATTCTTTTTGAAAGCAAATCCATTGTAAAATTAAATTCAGTGACAACGAACAATAATAATCTGGCGTGTAATTAATTTATGTCATTATTAATTCATTATTATTCTTGTTTTCAGGGGAGTTTGCCAATGCGCTGAAGAAGTGTTCCAGAATTTATCTGTCGGTAGGCAGGTCCCTAAAGCATCTAATCCAGCAGCCGGGGTCCGTTCTCGCGAAAGACGCGTCCCCACCGCCTCCACCCATAGTCCGATTGCCTGTGCCGGTGCAACGCCCTACGGTAGAAGCCGCGACACAAGCCTTTGGCCAGATTCATAATTTCATTTTTGCTGACCAGCCCGGCTGGCAACTTGTTCAGAACGAGAGCAGCAGCAGCAAAAAAGCTAATAATAATAATACCAAGAAGCCAAGCGCAAAGCGTCAGGATGGTGGAGATGGTGTTGTTGATGCTGTTCAAAAAGTGGTCTCGCCGGAAGAGGACGAGTTTTATACGGATTTGCATAAGGCCGCGGAGGAGGGTCAAGCGGATAAGATTATAGAATTGCTCGATGCGGGCTTCAATCCCGCGTTGTCAGACGTGCGCGGGCGGAAGCCGTACCAACTGGCGCAAACGAAAAACGCGCGTGATGCGTTTAGAACATGGCGTGGCGCCCATGAGGAGGACGACGACCTTTGTTTTTCCTGGGAGGATAGTTTGATCCCGGAAGGCATTACTGACGATACGCTCGCGGCGAAGCAGGCTAAGGAGAAGGAGAAGCAGGCCAAGAAGCGCGCGCGGCAAAAGGCGAAAAAGGCAGAGGAGAAGGCAAAGGCCGAGGCGGAGAAAAAGAAGGAGGAGGAAGCGGAGGCGAAAAAGAAAGCCGCTCACCCTTCGCAGAAATGCGACAATTGTGGCAACGTTTTGCCCAAGAAACCTTTTTATGCAGCCAGTTTCGCGTATTGCAGTACAGAGTGTGTGCGCGAGCACAAAAGAAAATTACAGCTAGCACGATTTAGTTAGTTAATTAGTTTTTTCTTTCTGTTTTTGAGTCGGTATAGATTCGTCTATTCAACATTGATTCTCCATCGTGCGATTGTACAATTCTATTTGAATATAAAATTAACCAAGCGATTTTTGCACATTTGAAACACATATTTCATCGCCATCATTTGGTTCTTGGTTGTAAAAGCGTCATTGGTTTTTAGTTTGGGTATGTACGCGTTTGGCTTGTGCGTTTGTGTTTTTTGTTTTCTTTCTGCATCATCATCATCATCATTCAAGCGTTTTCGTTTGTTGAGTTGTTTTTGTGCATGATCACTGAAAAATATTTCTTTATTTGTTCATTGGGCAGTGAGGTTTAATTAATGAATCGTTTACACATGTATTACAATTGCAAATTCGAATCCAGTCATTAATTTCATGCAAAATAATTAATTACTTATCTACGTCACTATATTTTATTCAATATCCAATAATTTGATCAATTTGTTTAATATTATTTGTGGCTAAGTTTTATCATTTTGTTGGTTTGTTTTATCTATTGGCGCGAACAATTGATGCCATCAATTAAATCAAAATAATTTTATAGTTCATATTCTCATTTTGAAGCCATGGTGCAGATTGCTGAAGTCGAGAAGGAGGAGCAGCAGCCCACGTTCTCTCCCGTTTTTGAAGAATGGTTGCTCACAATCCTTGCTGGCTACGGCACTTTCGACGCCGCCACCAAGAAGGGCGTAGAAGATGGCATGCGAAATGTCTATTCCAAGTGCAAACATCTCGAGACCATCGCCAAGATCTCTGACAACGCCATCTCGACAGAAGATGATTACCGGACGTTCTTTTTCTTTCCCGGTGTGCGCCATATGCAGCATTATTCCAAATTATTTGCAAGCGAAGACCCCGACCATTTGAAAGTAATTAATTACTCATACACACACCTCAAGTTGGTATCCCAATTTCGTTCAGTGTTTTTTTTTTTTTTTTGTGTGGTGAAGACATGTCCTCAGGGGATCAAAGAAATGTTGAGAATGTCATTTATCAAAAGGCATCAAGGCACAGTTAATCAATTGTTTTCGAATCGATCTTCCTATAATTGTTTTGTGAAATTTTTGCAGTTGAAGTTCAACGCGAGCTGTGTGTTTTATCTCGCGCATTCTCGGGATGATATTCTTCTGCGCCAGTTCGTTCTTGACGGAGGCATCGCCGCTGTACGTCTTGTCATTCAGTTGCATATACCATCTCAGTGAATCAAACAACCGTGAATTATAATATTATTTTGAATTTAGAGAATGGTTAATTTAATAATTAATCATTTATCTTGATTTGTTTTTTTTTTGGACATCAATAAGCCGCCCCAAATGGGAGATTCTGAAAATGTTCAAACGCGATCCATATACAAATGTTGAGAAATATCGTTGGTGTTGTGAATTTCTTTTTCGTGAATATTCCAAAAGCATGAACAAAGCGTTGGTTTCGTCATCATTCAGGAAAATCATTATTCTCATCCAAGCCAACATTTGAATTCGCTTTTATGAGTCATCAATCATGCAGTCAAAAGTATATGTTTGTATCGTGTCATTTTTAGGTCAGTAAGAATTTGGAGGATAGCAACATGTTCGCTCGCAGCCAGCATTTTGACATTTTGATGCGGATGTTAGCGTTGAAAGCGCCTGGAAGTGAAGAATCGTCCTCTCTGTGGTACATACCACTATTTTGTTTTTGCTATCGTTTGGAATTTTTCCGGCCTAGTGTTTTCATTTACAATATAATTTCGTGTGAGATTAAAAAACAAATTATTTATGTTCAATTTAATTGTGAATCAATCCTGCCATGAAAACATTTTTCTGCTGTCCAATTGCACTTCTTTTTTTCGAAGTGATGTCTCTGGGTTTTGTGCAAAATCAAAAAACATGTTCAATTTGAAATAATCAATCCATGAAAACATTTTCGGATGTCCAATTGCACGATTGTTTTTAGAAGTTATGTCTCCCGTTTTGCATTACAGGTTCCCCACAGGACATGATGGCAAGAGGCCGAATCCTAAACACGACCCCGAAGAGGCTGCGTTTTTTTCGAATTTATACGACGCTTTATCGCGCGAGCATCTCCTATCCGGTTTGTTCAGTATGATCAGCTTGAAATCAGATTGCTTTCCAGACAGCATGGTGCAATGTCTACAATTGTTTCATATCACGTTAAATTGGCTGCAATTTCATTTTACCGAAAAGGACCAACGGCTAAAGTTACCCAGCTCGTGGCGGAATTTGATCAAAGAATTGACCACTTTTCCCGACCCCGTCATCGCGGACGCGGCTTTTCAGTGGTTGAACATGTTTGACTGCTTGGAGAAAGAACAGGACCATTGTAATAGCTGGCTCGGAATTGCTAAACAACTCAAGCCGCAAAAAGTTGTTCCCATGCCCAAGATTGCCGAGGAAATTTCTGCCCAGCAACAGTACATGTTTCAGAAAAACAAACACATCTCTGGATGATTAATCTTGGAAGTTTTCGCGTTCGTCGGGACATTTTCGTGAGGGAAATCACATTTTAGGTATGATTTGGCGCAGAATCTCTGGTCTTGTTTTCTGTAGTTGCTCAGGATTGTTTGGCGTGATTATCTGTCTCGATGACAACGTTGATTTCAGTCCGCTTCATTTTTTTGTCGTTGATAGGGCCTCACATTCCCAAATTTGACGATACCGTTTCTTATCGATTCATTATGATTTTTTATTTGAACGAACAAAATCATATTTTTGACATGGGCAAAATATCAGGTTTGGCACGTACAAGCAGTTGGGGAATGCGGCGTTCAAGGGGCGTCGATATGACAATGCACTCCCTTCCTGGGTAATCCAACCAAACCATCATGATTGATTTATTGAATAACAATTTCATTACACGTTTATAACACGTAATTTATGCACAGAAAACAAAATGTTTTTTCATTTGCACATCAGCCATCAAACTATATTTCAATTCAGAGTGATGTGCCTTGTTTTTGGTTCGAGTTTCATCGCATTTTATGATTTGTTCATTTTATTCTTTGTTGATTTCAATGCAGTGTACATCACAGAATTTGAAATGCATCGCTTCATTGTCTGGTGTGTTGCTCTTTTCAGGAAAAGGCATTGGAGCATTCATCATCGTCAAAGGACACCGCCATCCTTCATAGCAATATGTCACAAGTGTATTTGAAACAAGAAAAGTGGAATGACGCCGCCAGAGAAGCAGAGAAGGCAACAGTCGCAGACGAGATGAATTTCAAGGCGTTTTATCGATGGGCTCAAGCTGTAAATTGTTTCTTACCAGTGATTCATCTCTCATGATATCATGATTCGTTATTGCAAGATTATAAATATTTTATATTGTATTTGAGTTGGACAGCATTTATGTTTGTCGTTTTCGTTGGAACGTGTTACTATGTTGTTGTTGTTTTTTCAGGAGGAGAAATTGGGCAACGTGGAAATGGCAGTAACAAAAGGAAAAGCGGCGTTGGGCATTGATCCCGAAAATAAGGAAATTCAGGCATTCACCGCGCGCGTCGAAGCAATTTAGGTCAGTTAGTGCATCAGCCTAGTTTTTCTCATACCTGAAATACGGATGGATATTATGTTTTACATCAAATTAATATTTATATTTCAAATGTTATTATTTTGTTGATCATTTTTAATGCCCAGATAATATCATTTCTCGTTGTCATTATTAATAGTATCCATTTGCGGTGGCAAGATGTTTGAGGGATGGTGTTTTCGTATTTCCATCCCTTGAATACATGGTCTGGTAAATGCGGAAACCAACGCATTTCAACAAAGGTTTAACAAATCGCATTTTAATTCACAAATTTGCATCAATGATTCGTAATATACATTGGAACAATTACCAAATTGAAGTTTATTTTGTTGTATTTCCATTGTTTCATTTGTAATTGTTGAAGCGTGTTTCAATAGTTCCTTGAGAATAGTTTGGTATTGATGTGTCCTGTCCTGGTCTGCCAACAGAATTTCATCATTGAACCGCGTTGGGAATTCTGTGTGTTTGGTGGAGAAACAAATGTTTGTGTCTTGTTTTGTCTTTTTTCGAGCTTGAGCAATGGTTTATTTTTTGGATCAGTGGGGATGTTTATTCAGGATGATTGTTTCATGCCGTAGTGAATTAATTCATCAGTACGTGTTTGTTGCAAATTCCGTGAGTGTTGTGGTCATCTGATTCCTGGATTATTGGAAATGATTTTGCAATGTGGTTGAAATTTTTGTTTCCCTTTGGAAGTCATTTTGTGTATGTGTCACATCCCCTGTGGGTTGTGTTAGGAATGCGTTGTTATTCAATTCATGCAATATTGCCATGTCATAAGGGTAAGTCATTTACAATGTATGTTCACATTTCATGTGATTCTTTGTCTTCCTGTTTTTATCATGATTGCTCTATTCTTTCTCATATTGTTTCATTTTTGCATTCATCTTCGCGATCAATCCGGTTGTATTGCTCCGTGTTCACGTTTTATCAAAATGTGTTGATAATATTAAATCACATATTTTAATTAATTCAAATATGATCTATCCACGATTGATCAACATTTCATTCTAAATCGTATCATTGACATTAATTCATACATTTAGTGTGTGTATTAGTTTGCAGTGCTTTCTGCACGTTTTTCTAATTTAAATTTTCCTTCTTGGTTTTGGTACGCGCCATCCAGGATTGTTTTGGTTTACAAAGGATATCGCCATTTATGTGTTATACATTGGTGATGGTTTCAAGTAATTGTTAATTTCTCTAAATCGAATTACAATATAGTTATTTACATTAGAATGTGAACATTTGTTATCTACAAGAAAATTTCCATTGATACATTTTCCATTTACAGGAATTAAGATGCCATTTTAAATCTATCACATTCTGGATTTACATTATCCATTCGCGGTTTAGTTTCAAGTCAATATTTCCATTGATGTTTGAGACATAAATAAATTATTATTATTTATGATTCTCTTTTTAATTGTGGATAAAATTTCTGTTGAGAAAAATTTTAACATATCGTTACTTATTGTTGAGAAATTTTCTCAACATTAATTAATTAATTAATTAATTCATTGATGAGTTGGAATTCCATGGAGAGTGGTTCCAGTATGAATCCATTTTCGACAACCAAGGTCGACGCGGCAAAGGCAGCAGTTGGGAAATCACCCAGTTCTCCCCAAGTTGTCCGCTTGCGCTCCAAATTTCGCTTGCGTCTTGTAGTACACATATTTTTGTCCAAAATAGTAATGTGTGCATGGTGTGTATCCTTCTTTTTTGGCAAAATTTTATTCAAACACCGGAAATGATTGCAGCATTTCCGGTGTTGTGAGTTGTGTTCTACAGTGACCAAAATCTAATTTTCAAAGCCGATCATCGTGTTTATGAAATGAATGATTTACATTTGTGCGTGTGTGTGTGTTTGAAGGACCAAGCAAATAGAGTCTATCCACGCCCACAGTGAGGATTTGTTTTGAAAGCAGCGGATTTGTTTTTTCAATTTTTAGGCATCCGAATTTGAAAATCGGACCAATGTGCCAAAAGTGCAACAAGCATCCATCCTTATCCCTGCTCATATTTGCCATTATTTTTTGTTTAATACACAATTTGATTATGATGCAATCATGCAATATTTTGTGCTTTTGAGGTCCCCGACAGGTTGCTTCTATTCCCGCTCGTGTTGTGTTTTGCATTGGCTTTAATCTGCGTTCAGTACGTTGTTTTATTAACTATTATGAGTTTGGAAAGCATTCATTATTTGAAAATATACATCATTATTTATTTGAAAATATATCGGAAATGAACGTAATGATATTTTCAAATTTTAATGACCAAAATTCTAGATCCATCATTTTCCCATTTGGCAACATTTTCGAATTGTCATGACACGATGATGATCCAAAAGCATCGAAAAGTACGCACATGTTCGGTTTGTTGGATTTTAGCAGTTCTATTTCTTCACCGATCTTGCAGACACGGTTTCCTTATTTATTACCAGTATTTGTGCCCAGAGATATCCTCGAGGTCCACCATTCCCAAACAGAAAATATCACCGCTTTCATATTAGTTATAATTTATCAATTTTGATCTTCTTTTTTGTGCACAATGCCGTGTTTGTTACAATTATTTATATCAATTCTACAGGCATTTGATTCGACAGCATGCCAAGCTACATTTCGTGAATACTCAGTGGAACCGACCACCTGACGCTTCCTACGGTACGGTTGTTTTCGTTTTCTTCAGGATTTATTTTTTTGTCATCAATATTTTTTAGTTTTGCATAATTATGTACATTTTCAGCCAAGCATCCATCTACATTCTGTTGTTTTGTGTATGAATTAATTCATTATTTCCCAATTTATATTCAAGTTATTTTGGTTGTTGGTTTGGTTTTCTTGTTGTGGCTTATTTTTTCATTTTTTGTTTTTGTTTCCCGTCTCGATTCAAGGTGCTTTTGAAGGTTTTATGCAATCGTTTGTCAAGCGACGCACGATCGCGGTAGAAATCTTAGGTGTTCAAGAAACGACGCATGTTGCTCCTCGCGATGGTATTTTTCAACAATGTCCAATATTTTTTCATTGGAATTCCTAAGAATCATTCCAGGAATTGTGAGAAATCCCAGAAATCATATTTGCAAGTTCTAGGAATTTTGAATTTTTCATGAATTCTTTGTAAACAAATTACAATCATGCAACTTAGTTCACCCATTTGGACGCATGTGAATTTTGTTGTTTTGAGATAATTAATTTGTATCAGTTCAGCATGTTTTTTCCAATAATGTCAATTTTAATTTTTTATCACAAATTATGAAATCATTTGGTTTGATGCATCATTTTCCAGAATACATTGTTGACCAAATATTTGTTGTTCCACATTTTTTGTTTGTGAACATCGTCAACATTCGGGCCGTATTTTGTTTTACATTTTCTGAAATTTAGGCAATGAAAGTCATATAATTCGGCATGTCCAAATACATGTTGTTCCACATTTTTATTGTTGCTGAAAATCGTGAACATTCAACCCTTATTTGTTTTGACATTTTCTGAAATTTGGGTAATGAAAGTCTAGAGGATTTTTATGATATTGCGGCGCGTCCGCGTGCCAGTCACACATCCGAGTTCGAACAACATTTTTATTGCTACGAAAATCGTGAACATTTGGCTCGTATTTCACATTTTCTGAAATTTAGGTAATGAAAGTCTAGAGGATTTTTCTGATATTCCGGCGCGCCCTCGTCACACCACTCGCGTCCGCGTGGCAGTGTCGCATCCCAATATGACATTGGCGGAGGTATTGTTCAATGCAGGGATCCGGTACGAGTCGGATGTGCGCATCGATTTGCTCGCAATGGCGCGGGATCGAATATTACAGTAATTAAACAATTCATCATTCAGTCATCAGTTCAAATTCAAGGAGTGTCCATCAAATCACAATTTTGTTAATAATCAATATTATCAAATATTGCGAAAAGAACAATACGTTTCCAGACAATTCCAAATAAACAAAGATGTGGAGCTGGCTGTAGATCAAATCAGGAAGAAAAATCCGAAATATCAAACAATAATTTCCAAAAAAAATCTAACTTACATACAATATTGTTCTTTTCGCTATGCCGACCTCTCTCCAAAAACGCGCAATCACAATGATTTTCATACATATTGATTTGTTATTGGTCATTTTGATGCGTCCGGTGTTTCCAACGCGTGCCGTTTGTGTACTTGTCCACATTCTACGTTATGCCGTTCGCAAAAAATCATTCATACAACTTTATCCATTCGCGATCATTTGCATGCCCAATTTTGAAAAAGAAAATCCAATGATTGGTGACCAAAATTGGTGTTGTGAAGTTCTATTTTTCAAATTTGACTCTGGCTTCGTTTTGTTTGATAATTAATTAATTAGGTCTCAGCAAGGATCGTATTCCCACGATTTCTCGACCAAAGTTGTAGACATGCCCGACCTCACAACATTGGCAGTCTTACAACACGACATTAGCAGCAGCAGCGGCGTTAGTAGCAGTACCACCACGAGCACCAGTACAGATATTCCCGCGGCCTCTACGGAACGCTCCCCGGAACAAGAATATTTTGAGAGGCATGCTCGCCGCAAGCAGCAGGAGGCGTTTCCGTTGTTTGAAATGCTCACTTCATTGTCGGCAGGTATTA
>JACKZZ010024184.1_pt1 | contig 12513 bp, 12 predicted proteins | sample 8027871 | NCBI WGS metagenome assembly JACKZZ01 (sample SAMN15724774, study PRJNA655200) | protist metagenome | isolation source: fluorescence activated cell sorting (FACS) single amplified genomes of... | place: USA: West Boothbay Harbor, Gulf of Maine | collected 2000-07-19
CGTGCACACGTGATCGAACCTAACCTGCATATCCAGCGGGCGCTTGCATGATGCTGTGTGTGGCGCTTGGATTGGCCTACTGCTGCTGCGCCGCGATACGCTGGCTTCGCAGACGCCTTGCTTAGGCGTGATCGGCAGCATGTGGCATTGTAGTATTTGCGATTTGGCGCTGATTTTTGCAAAAAAAACCTAAGTGCCAGCGGGCTCTCGGCAGCCGATAATAGTTGACGCCCCGCAGTCTTCGTTACTCGTTACACACCTGAGCCAAGCCAGCACGCTGCTGCCCGCTTATGATGAGGCGCACGGACGCTGCGCGTGTGTGCCCTTAGGCATCTTAAGCTTAAGTAGCAGCACGCTCGCTTGCTACTGTACATGCACACATGCATAGCGGCCGCTGCACTCAGCTCGGCACATAGCTAACAATGTATTATGTGAACAAAAATATTATTCAGCACAGCCTATGGGCTGAAGTATGCTCTGCTATGCTATGGCTTGCGCGCAGTGTGAGACGTGCCGTGTGCATGCCCAACGCGACGCTTTGAGAGCTCTTGATGCGTTGTAGAGGATTGTTATTATCTTTTGATTTAGAGGGCCTGGGAAACCATGTCAAAGGAGGGCAGCAGGCGAACAAATTACCCAATCCCAACATGGGGGCAGTGACAAGGAATAAGATGATGGTTGCGTCCTTTGTGGCGGAGCTTTTCCGATGGTTGTTTTTGCAGCTGGAAAGGACGGGCAAGTGAGGCGGGTCTCACTGCTTTTCATCATCAGAGTCAGAGTCAGACGCCAAAATCTTGGTTTTCTCCCCGTGTGAGCAAGGCCTCGTACCAGAAAAACACGGCACACCATTTTTTGTTTTTCGCAAACACGTTGTCCTGAAAAACTGTTCTCGGAGGAAGAGAAAAGCTCCAGTCGAACTCTCGAACAGTGAGGTTCTCAGTGGCGGCTTTGAATCGCTTGCGAAACTTCGAGGCAGTGTCATTTTCATCAAATTCAACAAAAACCTGGAAGTCTTTTTCTGAGTCAGGTGGGCTTAAGACGATTTTTATTTTCACCACATTTTTCTCTTTATTCCAGCTTAGTTCATATGTGCAGTGAGGCCAGCGGTGGAACAGCACCCACTTGCCGAGTCCTTGCCTGTCCTCAACCTCGAAAGGGGCCGGAAGGACATCCAGACTTGCGTAATGGGCTTCCTCCTCTGCCTGTAGTCTTTTCCACTCTAGGTCATCGGTGTTTTCAGTCCCGGACTCCTCCTCACTTTCGGGGACTTTCTCACGCTTCCTCTTCCTTTGCCTTGAGCTTGAGGATGATCCATTCTTTGATCTTGGATCTATTTTCAGATTTCTGCACTTTTGACGGATTTGTTGCGCGGTCACAGGCTTGTCGTTGAAGTATTCCGACCGAATGTACGAGCCCCATTGCGACAGCTTGTTCGTCGGAACGTGCTTCACTGCATCTTTCAAAATTCTATAAAATAAAAGCACAAAGCTTCGTCAGTTTCAAGAAAATCAGTTCAAGACTGAGTGTGTCACTGACCTTATGTCTCTACTGGTCCAATGAAATGCCGGCATTCTTTGAAAGGCGATTGGGTTTTGAGATGAGAAGTTGAAGTCCGAAAAGAGAAATCCTTCCCGCGAGAAATTTCAACCTGGCCGGCTTGGCTTTGGAAGCACCACGCGACCTGCCATCTTCAGCAAAGGTGCTGGTTGATTAAAAAAAAAAGCATGATGCGGAGCTTTATTGTTTGATTCTACTTTGACATGCCAGAGCTTTCGGTGAAGCACTGCTTGGTTAAGCTCCTTTACTCTAGTTGTTGCTGGTGTGCTTCTTGGTCTGTGGAGAGGCTGAAGAATTGAAGGTAATTTTGAGTTTGTGTGCAATGCTTGTGGTTGAATGGTCTTTCCGAAGGTGTTTGGGCATTGTGTGTTACTTGCAAGCCTCAATATGAGCAATGATTTAAACCGTGTCAAACCGTGTTCAACCGTGTTAAACCGTGTTAAACCGTGTTTCATTGCCTACAGCGAAAGAAAAGACTCGCCATCCCACCACAGCCAAGGATATCACAGAGTGTTGCACGTGTGGCGCGAAACACGGCAAGGTACAGTGATCAGGATAGTGACGCTGTCGCCCGAGACTTAAACACGGTTTAAACACGGTTGAACACGGTTTGAACACGGTTTGAACACGGCCGCGATCTCCAAAAGTTGCCAAATAACACCCCATGTTTGCCCGTGTTTTTAATAGATTGGATTGTGAACTAATAGAAACACGGACAAAAAAGGTACGTTATTTGGTAACTTTTCGAGAACGCGGCCGTGTTCAAACCGTGTCAAACCGTGCTTCTTGTTCAAACCGTGTCAAACCGTGTTAAAAAAACACGTTTTCGAACGTCTCTCTTTCTCACGTTTTCGAACGTCTCTCTTTCTCGCAGATGTGATCACCACCATGTCTGCAGAGGGAAACCACCGTGTTTTTGGAGAGCATTCTTTCGCCAGTGACTAAAAAGCTGCTTGTTTTCAGTAGGCGGCTGCAAAGGCACAGGCACGATGCGAACAAGGCGAAGTCGAGTCTTGAGGTGCGAGCAGCAAGACCAAAGCTGTCAAAAGACATCCCCTTCTTTATTGTTGTCTACATGCTGGTGCTGACTTGTCTGTGCTCTCGCATGTTGTTGTCATCACAGGGAGGAGGAGGAGGAGAAGCAGTGGATCTCCTTGCACGAGAAGTACTTCCATCGCTTCTCCAAGATCGCCTTCAACGCGCAGTTCGGTCTGTCGCTCCAGGAGGTGATGTATATATGGACTACGTGTGACATCAGAGAACATGTGACCCGCAAACAACTTCTTATCGGTTTGCACTTCCTTTGGCGGTACCCCACGGAGGAAGACGGCGCGTCCAGATGGAAGATGCACCGATCTACCTACAGGTACAAGATCTGGCCTCCAGTCATTGTGCTGGGGGCCTACCTGGAAGAAGTGCGGATGGACCATCGATTTGCGAACAAGGTGACGACAACCGGGGTATCGAAGTATGTTACATTATTTGTGGATGCCACGGACGCGCCTGTCGGAAAGCCGAAAACAAGAGACAATCAAAGGAGGTACTGGACCTTCAAGAACCGCGCTTTTGCGGTCAGGTACGTTGCTGCTGTTTCGAAAACGAGTGGTGACATCTGCTGGGTTAGCTCAGCGTATCCGGCAGCAACAGGAGATTTGCCGATTGTGAGAGGTGAGAGGGGTGGCGAGTGTCTGGCAGACAAAATCGAGGCGTTCGAGCGCATAGGCGGCGACGGTGCCTACCTCTGCCGAACCGACCCACAGTACAAAGCCCCAAAGCGAAAACCAAAAAATAAACCATTACCAGAGGCAGACAAAAAGCACAACACCGAGTTCAGCAGTGATCGTGTCATCGTGGAGAACGCTTTTGGACGGGTTAAGCAGTGGGGGGTCATGAAGTCCTGGCGGCACAAGCGCGACTCCCACGAGACAGCAGCCCTGGTTGTCTTTCAACTTGCCCAGGTGCAATAGTAACAGCAGATAACCGGTCTTCACACTGTTTACTCAGAGTGCAAAATCTTTGTCTGAGCGCTTTGACTATACAGGTGAAGAACAAGTTTCGTCCAGTCCGAAAGAACGCACGGAATCTCCCAGGCACCGTGCGTAGTTGGAACAGGGCAAGGCGAACCGGCTCTGCAGCTGTGATACCGCCCCCACCGGACCGAAAGCAGAGGTCGTCCAGGAGTAGAGGCAGGAGCAGGTCGAGTGGCAGCCGCGGCAATGTGGCCAGGTCAAGATCTAGAAACATAAACCAAGACCGGCACCTTCATGACCAGGATGCTGCCATGCGAGAGTACGAGCAGCAAGTATACCGTGAGCATGCGCGGCTGGCCAGGGCTGACAGGGCCAGACAGCGATTGATTGCACGTGCGGATGGCTACGACGAGTGAAATGCGAGGGCGCTTAATGATCTTCAGAGCAAGAGAAATAATAAATACCTCACAGCGCATCAACTGTGATAAGATGCGTGGGGCACACGAAGTGCCGGCAGCTGACGAGCTTGCCATCAGCTCACAAGTGTCCAAAATTACTGAGCGCACTGCCGCACTTATGGCACAAAAATATTATTTAGTGCAAGCATATCCTCAGCGTGCAAGCTCTTGCACTTGCCTGCTTGCTACACTACTACACCTACGATACACGCTTTGAGTAGCTTTTGAGGCCTGTAGCGCACTCTACATCATGCCGCACGCATGGCGGCGGTGGCATCAGTCATTAGCGCCCGCACTGGCTCATAGAGACTGCGGGGCGTCAACTATTATCGAAATCAGCCAAATCGCAAGTACTACAATGCTAATGCACTATATACACTGCTGTGCCAAGTTGCTCAGCGCCATAGCACGTCACAGCATATATATAGCAGCTATTCATGTCTAAACTGCACTTAGCTCAGATTCTCCAATTTCAGACGCTTCCATGCGCCGATTGTGTTTCTCTGCAGCTTCTTTCTCGTCCGCACGGTCTTTTTCAACTTCTGCATCCTGCACTTTCTCCGCTTTACTGATCAAGTTTGGCCCCAAACGCACGCGTGTGTGCAGAGAAGCACTTTGGTCACCAACGGCGGTCGCATCCACTTCTGGATCTTCTTCGCACAGCGCCTGCTCTCCGGGGCTGATGCTATTTTTATTTTCCGTCCTCGTCACTGAAAGTTCCGCGTGCACTCTTTGTTCTGATTGCACAGAAGTCTCCGCATCTGCAACTTTCAAAACCTCATCAACTTCTCTGCTCTGTTTTCCTTTTATTTGCATCGCGCGTCCACCTGTGCTTTCATTGGTTTCTGTTTTCGCATTCTGTCGTGATTTGCTTTGACCCGCTTTGCTATCTATTTTGGCACATTTATCTTCCGTTATAGTATCTGTTTTGATTTTTTCACTATGATTTGTTTTTGTTATCTTCTTCATTGTTTTTTGTGTGTTTAAGTCGTCAGATGAAAAAGCGCTCAACACAGACGCTTTCTTTGATGTCTCTGTGCTCTTGAACTGTTCATCAGTTGTATCACCTGATTTCTTAGGTTTAACCGCCTCATTTCCAGAATCTCCTCGCACAGACCCAGCTATGCTCCCTTCTGTGAAAGCAGGTTTTATCTTCACGGGCATCGCGGGTGTTATCATTGTTTCAGCTTCCACAATTTCTTGCGATTCCATTTTCTTTTCCGCAGTGTCCCCCGTTGAGTGTTTGACATCACCAGCCTCCTCCCCCTCTGCCTCTTTCATGTCGACTTCTGGTTTCTGATTCGATAATTGTTCAGTCTTTCTAGTTTCTTGTTTGCTAGAAATTTCACTTCCAACTCCTTCTTCTCTCTCCACCGAAGATGACGACTTCACAACTGTTTCACATGTCACATTTTCTTGCTCATTTTCTCTCACAATGTCAGCAGCACTTTCTTTCTCTGTAGCCGTTGACTTGTTGTGTTGGATGCTTGCGGATGACGATTTTTGGTTTGTTATATTTTCTGTTCCAACTAAGTCAACTGTCAACGTTTCAGCGTCGGCATTTGCTTTTATGTCCATGTTTTCTTCTGGTTTCTCTTCGATTTTTTCTTCTGTTTTTTCTGCAGTAGTTTTCTTTTCTGAAGCGTTGACGAGGGAGTCATTGATGTCACTCACCTCTGCCTGTGCCACAGCCTTTTCTGTCTCACGTTGTTGCTTTTCGTCCGCTTCAGTTCTTGTTTTTGCAAACGCAACCTGACCAACTTCGACATGCTGCGACTTTGGGGCGTTGTGGTGAGCCGCTTTAGCGCTTGATGTTTCATTATCCGCCTTAGAATCTATCTCATTTGTATTTTTTGAATGAATTGAGCCTAAAAATACGAAGAAATCAGGTGAATATGTTTGAAACCAAATTTGGAGAGGGAATACCTGAACTTGATTGGTCTTTTTGTGGCAGTTGCGCAAGCGTTATCTTCTTTGTGAAAGCGTTTGTTCTGATTACGCCGATGTCCGCCGCATTTTTTTCAGGTGAAGGTGGTACCGCGGTCGTTGCTACTGCTGGGTTCCGCTGAGCTCTAGCCTCGTCGACATCCATGCGCGAAGAAGCTTTCATGTCTTCATTACTTGTACTCTTTGCGCTTTCGAGTACCTCACCCTTGGAGAACACATGAGTCTTTGGGTCCTTTGCTGGTTTAAATGCTTCTGTTGTATTTCTTTCTGCTTTTACTGCCTTTTTAGCCTCTAAGGCGTCACTAAATTCAGATCTCTTAGCACCTTCCACCTCCTTTTCAGAGGCAATCTTTCCTTTCCCAGGCTTTCTGGCGCCCTCTTTCCTCTTCAAAAAAGTCTTTCTGAGCAGTTTTCTTTTTGCTTCTGCTTTCTTAGCTGTGGACGCTTCCTCATCCCGGCTTTGCTCTGCTAGTGACGTCATTGCCCGTTCCTTCCCAAATTGGTATGCTTTCATTGATTTTGCTTCATTTCTAGCATCTTTCTCTGCTTCTTTAGCCTTCTTTTCGGTTTTCTTTGCATCTATTGCTACCCTTTTTATTTCTTTAGTCGCAGTCTTACTTCTGTTGACGTGCACTGCTGCATTTTCTGCCTTCAATTTGGGAGAGTCGGGGAGATTCCGCACCGTCTGAGATTTTTGCTCTTTGGAATGCAGCCTGCTTTCATTATCCTTCTCGGTAGGAATCTCAACCAATGTGTACACCTCGTTCATAAGTTTGATCTGCATTTTTTTTTTTGATTTTTCTTTTGCCGCTGACTCCTCTTTAACGTGAGCGGGTACAAGAGGATTTGCATCCTGCTGCCGCTCCCACTCTCCCATTACAACTGACTCTCCATCCACAATGTCTTTGAGCTGGGAGTCTCCGACTAGCTCTCCAACGGAAGGACGTTTCTCGGCTCTGATGAACCCAGATGCACCCGAAGAACTTCGAGGAAGATTTTTCTTAACTTGTGGGCTCTTGGGCTGGTAAAACTTTGACTTATTCTCAACAATTTGATCACTTGCATTCACGGCTCCCATCCCAAAATATATGCTCGAGGAACTTTGATTCCTTACGGTTGGGCTAACAGGCATATAGAATGTGCTCTTTTGCTTTTCTCGTCGCGGCGCCTGCGGCTTGTTGCCTTGTTGGGATAGAGTCTGGCTGATGATGCACTCAAGGCGGCGTACTCGCTTTGCCATCTCCATTTCTCTCAACTTTAAAGATTTGTTGTCTGATTTGAGCTGGTTAATCACGTTTGCTAGGGAATTCCTGTCTCCCGTCACAGCGTCATGAATATTTCGTACGCTCTTCTCCCATGCCGCGAACCGTGCGTCAGATTTCTGCTGCATGCTTGTCATGGAAGTCTGCATCACTTGAAAGAGGTCGTCCAGCTTTAATTTGAAATCATGTTCCATCTCATTCTTTTCGTGATTCAAAGCTTCGAACGCCTGTCGTACTCCTCTCATTGAGACAGAAATTTCGGCGGACACTGTCTGGAACGCCGCAGCTCGCCTTTGTTGTTCATTTCGGATTTCTTGTTCGACTGCCTTCAGTCTGTGATTTACAACCTGACGATCCTTTGCATTGGTTTTTGCATTGTTTGGGGTGCGAGCCCGCTCGGGTTCCAACTTTGCCGCATTGTTTCGAGCTGCTAACTTCAAAATAGCCTGTTGTTGGCCCTGAAGGCGGCGCTCCAGAGTGGCTATTTTGTTAACCAGACGCAACTGAACCGAATCTTGGCGGAATTGTCGCTGCTCCAGTTCATCGCTGCGGTCGTGAACAGATTTAACCACATTCCCGATGCTGCTGCGGAGATACCCTCCCTTCTCGGAGACCAAGGCTGGCAATAATTCGCTGCCGTAGGCAGATGCTCCGCCTGTTTTGGACTCACCAGTTCCGTACGTGAGCGACGGCAGCGAGGGCGATTGTGGAGAGGTCGAAATTCGGTTCCCGTACCCAATTTGAAACGTCTGCCGATGAACTCCTCGCCCTCGACTGTACGAAGGAGACGTGGGGTATCCAGACATGGCTTCGTGTGGCGGGTGGATTCGGATTTGGTTGCCGTATTTTAAGACCCCAGATTTCAAAAATCTTAAAGTTGCCCAATTTAGTTCGAATGTCCGACCGGGGTCTTGCCACCGTGTTGCCCCAGTGGGGTCCCCTCGGTTGAAGCTGGGGGCCTATCGGAGGGTAGTTTTTTGAAAGAAGAGCCAGGAGAGAAGACGAACAGCTGCAGCCCACGAGTCAAAGTGCACTCCAAAGTGTATCAAGATATTTTCAACACAACACACCCATGCTTGCTCGGACACTTGCAAGCCTTCGCATCCATCCCACACTTGCCATGCCCTATTCCTGGCGGGCTGCAAGGCGAAACACGATGCCGGCGAGACCAGTGCCGGCTTCACCGATTGCGCGCAGCTTCTCGGCGTCGTCTGCTGGCAAACAAGACGAAAAGAGATATAATACCAAGGTGTTTTGAGTATTCGAATCAATCGCTGTCGCAAATCGTAGAAAGCAGTTTGAGCTTGTGGTAGGAATAGGGTCAAGGTTAGGGTTAGGTCATCAGAGTATTTGTAGCTGCTTAAACTCACGCCACGTAATTCAGCTGCCGACTCCAGAGGAGCCATCCTTCAAGCAGCTTCGCGTCCACTTTCTTCATAGTTCTGTTCCTATGGTCGGTTTTGGTGCGATGGATAATTTTGTCATGATACAGGTACATTTGTCAAAAAAGCTTACATTGATCATCGGTCGTATTTGTAATTTCTTGTGTTTCCCAAAACTATCGCCTCCTGCGCCGGACTCGCCTGGCATCTGAAAACCGGCAAATCAAAACGCATGGTCAAGGCTGGTGACCTGATCGACAACACAATCGGTGTCCAATTTGGCCTGGCTACGCTCACCGCCGCCGCCTTTGGGCAGATTTGCTCCGATGTATCGGGTGTGGCGTTTGGCGGAGTCATCGAAGCGGCAGCGACCAAGCTCGGACTTCCGGTGGCAGACCTCACTCCAGAACAGGTTGGAATGGTTTACACGTAGAACTTTTCTAACGCGGGTTTAACGTGTTTTGCGTCCTCTGGCATGCATCCAGTGTCTTTTACACACCTGTTTCCTGAACGATCGCTTTTTCTTGGGTATTTCATAGCGAGTGCTGCCGAAGGTGAAAATGGTGGGAACGGTGGGGATGATCGTGGGGGTGGTTGTTGGCTGTGTGCTGGGGATGACTTGCTTACTATGGATGGATCTCGAGGTAAGAACCATTGCTTGTACTCAGATTCAACTCATTGAAATGCCAAGCCAATTCTTTATTCCCCACGCCCATCCTCCTCTCTAAGGCAGCCGAGCGCGCGAAAAAACAGAAGGAGTTGGACATAATGTTTGAAACTGTCATCACGCATGGCCACAAGATTATCGGCGCAGAAAGAGGTATATTTTTCCCAATTTCGCATGTGTAACTCTCTAAAACCGCAATCTAAAACGCAGCCCAATGTCTAATTCTGAACCTTAACAGCTTCGCTGTTCATCCTCGACAAAGAAAAGCACATGCTGTGGTGAGTACTTTTACTAGAAAACGATGAAAATCGGAAAGAGAGAGGGGTGGGCATTAATGCTGTCTAATGCTGGTAAACACCAAGCCCTGAGTAAAAATAACAAAAATGTCCGACGTTCCCAGGTCGAAAATTGCAACAGGTGTCGGAGAGGGGTCAATCATAAGCATTCCGGCTACTAGCGGTGTGGTTGGCGAGTGTGCTGCGACAATGCTGCCGGTTCAACTGATTTTTTAAAAATATAGAATGGTTACACACAAGACAAAACTCTGCGGCATCTCTTGGATCTAAAAGTTGTAAGAATTTTATTTATTTTGAAAATTAGGTGATGACAAACGATCCCTACAGACATCCTACGTTTAACGCCGACGTGGATACTGCCCTTGGATTCAAAACGCGGAATATTCTCTGTGCTCCAATTCTCAAGCAGGTAACGGGTGACAGCAATAGTGGCGAGGAAGCAAAGGGTGGCGGCAATGCGACGGGTAGGCCCGAGTTGCTGGGCGTGGTGGAAGTGATTAACAAGAGCGAAGGGCCATTTACGGCCAACGACCAAAAACTCTGTGAGATGCTCGCCGACCATGTGTCTATATTTCTCGAAAAAAGTGAAGGCAAGCAGTAAACGCGATGTCCGACGAAGGCACCTCATTTTGCGAAGAGCTTATTATTTGAGGCTCTAAGTGTGCATAGCGAAACACGCGCGCTGGCTTGCGGCCTTGCGTATAGTGCTTGTTGGTGAATAATTGTGCCGTAGTATAGTAAAGGGCCGTAAACGCACATCATCAGCACGTGCAAAATGCAGCGGTCGGCGCTCATATTCGATCTGTTGCGTTATTGCAACATTAAGCGATAGCCGTTATGTAGCTAGCTGCGCATATATATGCGCTCACCCTTGCTGTTGCTTATTTTCAAACTGCATCATAAGTAATCCTTTAGCGGACTGACGAACCCAACTTTTTGCGCTTCGTTTTCGGTGTCGGAGCGATCACTGTCCTGATTGTTGTCATAATTGTCAATAGACTGGAGGCCCTGAGATGTGGAAACCATCGCATTTCCTTCTGAAAACGTTGTTTTCTTTTTTCCCACATCATCAGTGCTATCTACACTGTCCTGCTGCTGAGCTATCCTCAAGTGCTCATCCAGGGACCCTAAAATTTCTTCTACCATTTTTGTGGATTTTATGACAGCGTTTGATCTTCTCGAAAGGAAACTGGGCTCTTCTTTTGTGCCTGATTCCTGGTTTTGACCTGACCAGTTTTGGGGAAACCCTCGGGTAACCGGCGTTTCTTTGGCCAGATCCAAGTCCACCGAAATAACAGGCACGCTTGCTGGTTGATGATTGGGGGCGCTGGTTTCATTGTCTTGATTCTTTTGCTTGCCCTTCGATGCCCGAAGTTGTTCTTTCAGACGTGCGACGGTTAATTGTAACCGTTTTTTTTCTTCCTTTGCCTCCAGCAGCATTGAAACAAACATGGCCTTGTCCGCTTCAATTTCGACTGCCTTTTTCTTTGTTTCACTGACACTTTTTCTGCGGCACACATCTTGTTCTCCCCTCAAATGGTCTCGCAGTTTCCATAAAGCTCCCCGAAGCATTCTGGCTCGCGCACTAGAGGCAATCGTGGCGACCGTTTTAGCTCCATGTCTGCGCAGTTCAGCCTTGAGTACTTGATTCTCTTTGGCTTGCCGGTTCATCACTGCGTCGTCCGCATAGCCTGACTCTGTTTTTTGAAGAGTCAGGGTCTGGAGTGTCTGCGACAATGCCTCTCTGTTTGAATGCGCTTTCTGAGTCTGTACAAGGCCAGTAGCAACCTGTACAGCAAATCCAGAAGCCAATTTGACCTCTTCATCATCAAAAGGGGACACGTGCAATCCGTAGAATTCTATAGCTCCGATTATTTTCTTTTCTTTTCGGTTCGTCGAAGACGTTGGCCTCAGAATCGGAATGCACATGAGGCGAGGTCTCAAATTTTGGGTACGATCTTTCAGAAATGTTAAATCTGCACCGCAGTCTCCGGACGCGCAAAAGTTTGGGTGTGATGTCGCATCTTGCGTGGTAATCATTTTGCCAGAGGAGCACACAAGTGCCGCTATGCTTGATTTATTTGAGAATCGGGTTGCTACGTTGCCGTCGCCGCCCACTAATACTACATTGCCACGTGACTCGTTCAAATAAAGTGCCATGTACGTGTAAAGAATGACGTCCGCATCGACTGCGGTGTCGAAATATTTCACCGGGGATATTAAAACGCTCGCCACTTTTTGCACCGCTCGTAAAAACCCCCTTTTCTGATCGTCCTCAAGCGTGGATTGCCAAATGTTCAAACCGGCTGACCAAAGTGTGTTGAGTGTTCGAATACGGCGTCTGAGACGCTGCTCTATGTTTTTACGCCGGATTTCTTCGAGTTTTTGTCGCCATGACTGAAAAGCGAGCCTTTTGTACGCATAGTTACATTTTCGTTCGGCACTTTTTTGCAACCATGCAAACATTAGTCGTTTGAGCTGCGTCTTCTGTATTGACAGTTTTCTTGCCGCCTTTGCAGAAGAATCACCTCCTATATCAAGTCCTGCGTACGCTAGTCCAAGCAGCAGCGAATCCTGTTTTTCTTCAACACCAAATAGGGAGCTGTAACCCAGATTCATAGCCGTCTCTGGAGGGTTTTTCAGCTCTTTACCAATTTTAGTTAACAAATCGAGCGCCTGCTTCTCAATATGATCTTCAGGCGCACACCCAGTTTTGGGCCGCGCAAGATCCTCAGACATCGGGCCACTAGGAATACTTACCTTTGGCGTGGTAAAACCGTTTTTGCGCCGCTGTGACCTGGGATCATCCCTGCGCTGGAAATCAAGCCTTTCGCTCATGGGACTATGGTCGAGACTTACACTCCGCGGTTGAGGTAACCCCCCTTCTTGGATTGAGCGGGGTGTATTCCAAGCTTTGCGGCGGAGTTTTGCATCCAACTCGTCGAGTTCCTGCCGGAGACTCTCCTGGGACAGA
>JACKZZ010007227.1_pt1 | contig 12511 bp, 15 predicted proteins | sample 8027871 | NCBI WGS metagenome assembly JACKZZ01 (sample SAMN15724774, study PRJNA655200) | protist metagenome | isolation source: fluorescence activated cell sorting (FACS) single amplified genomes of... | place: USA: West Boothbay Harbor, Gulf of Maine | collected 2000-07-19
ACTAAAAGAAATTATATAAAATGAAAGAAGTAATACTAGACACTGAAACAACAGGACTATCTGTTAGAGATGGACATAGAATTGTAGAAATTGGATGCATCGAGTTAGAAAATTTGATACCAACTAAAAATAGATTTCACTGCTATCTTAATCCTGAAAGAAAAGTTTCTGAGAAAGCCCTAGAAGTTCATGGTTATACGGATGAATTTTTATCTACCCATAAAAAGTTTGGAGATATAGTAGATGAGTTTTTGGGCTTTATAGAAAACAAGAGACTTGTAATACATAATGCTGAATTTGACTTATCTCATTTAAACAACGAATTAGCATTATTAGGCAAGGAAAAATTAAATAGTGAAAATGTCGTAGACACACTTGCTTTAGCTAGAGATAAATTCCCAGGCTCTCCTATAAGTCTTGATGCATTGTGTAAAAGATACAGAGTAGACAACTCAAAAAGAACACAACACACGGCTCTTATTGACTGTGATCTGTTAGCTAAAGTTTATATTAATCTTCTTGATCAAAAAGAACCAACTTTAAATTTTAAAAATGAAGATAATGAAAAAATAATAATAAACTCCAATGATACAAATCAGTATTATAAAAAAGTAGTTAAACCATCAGAAGCAGAACTTAAACTTCATAAAGAATATTTAAAAAATAGTTTAAAGAAGAATTTTTTTAATTAGCTCTTTGTTTATATAATTCAGTAAAATCAACTTTTTTTTCAAATTTTATCCCAGGATAGCCAGAGTCGGTTAATAAATTTAAAAATATTCTCTCTAAGTTAGGGTAAATTTTATTAGGCACGTCACATAGAATAATTTTTTCCATTTCTTTTTTATCAGAAACCTTTTCATCCACTTTAACTATAGATGTGTAGGTTATCTCAAAATGTGCTTTCTTTAAAATTTCAGGCTGATCTGAAAATTTTATGATTGTGTTGACTTCAATAATTCCGTTTTTTATTGCCTTTGAATTAATATCAATATTTAATCTATATTTGGAAATTTTATCTTTCACAAATATGTGTGTTTGTGTGTCAGGTGTTTCACTTGACATATCTTTTATAAAGCTTCCAATAATTTTATAATTTTCTGTCATTTTCATCCTCTATATCTTCAAATTCACCATTAATAAAATCTTGTTTTTTATTCATGGGCCTTTGTTTAATTGATACTTTTTTAAATATCAATTTTCTTGTTGGTGGAAATATTATTAATAAACCCAAGAAATCTGTAGCAAAACCAGGTAAAATCAAAAGTAATGCTGCAAATGCTAAAGCTGCACCAGAAATAATCTCATAGACTGGAAGTTCATTTTTTACCATTTGGGACATTCCTGACTTTAAAGTGTTGAACCCCTCATATCTGGCATAAATGATACCAAAAAAAGCTGTAATAAAGATAAGTAAAATCGTGTTAAAGGCTCCAATTTGAGAACCTAGCTTGATAAATAAGTAAATCTCAACGATTGGAATACCAACTAATAATAATAAAAATGTGTTCATTTGTCCTTAGTCTAAATTGCTAGTTGTAATTAATCAACATAGTAAATATTATTAAATTATGAGTTATAGTTTTGAATACATAGATATTATTCTTTTAGCAATGATTGCTGGTTTTATTTTTCTTCGTCTAAGAGGAATACTTGGTAAAAAAACTGGTTTTGAAGGGAAGATTCCACCACAATTTGAAAAGGAATTTCAAAAAACAAATATAGCTCCAAAACCAGTTAGTGAAAATTTTGATGAAGTGTCACAAAAGGAATTTTTAAAAGGTGCAAAAATTGCTTATGAAACAATTATTACAGATTTTAGTGATAGTGACAACAAACTGATAGCAAGCAAACCGCTTTTAGGTAAAAAAATTTATGATCAGTTTAAAGAGGCGCTTGAAGACAGGGCTAATAAAGGTCATTTTGCTGAAATAACTTTTATAGGGATTAAGTCAGCTGTAATTAAAACGCATAAAAAAATTGAAGACAGTTTAGAAGTTTCAGTGGATTTTGTTAGTGAAATTATAACATGCATAAAAGATAAAGATAAAAAGATTGTGTCAGGAGATAGTGAGAAAATCAAAACTGTTTATGACACTTGGGTTTTTTCAAAAGATATTAAATCATCAAATCCAAATTGGTTATTAATTAATACTATTACTTAATTGATTAAGAAGATAACAAACAAAGATAAAGAAGATTGGGAAAATTTCCTAAACAATAAAAAAAAAATTCTTAATAAAAATTCTGTAAAACAAAAAGATATAAATAACCCAGACAAAAACAAACAGGACTGGGAAAACTTTTTAAATAATAAAGATAAAATTCCAAATAAAGATTTTATTCTTAAAAAAAATATAAGATATGAAAAGATAAAAAAAATAGATCTGCATGGTTACACTATTGAAGAAGCAAATAAGGCTATAGAACAATTTATTCAAAAATGTTTTGAGGAAAGTGTTACTAAAATAATTGTGATCACAGGCAAAGGACTAAGGTCTAAAAATGTTGAAAATCCTTACCTTTCAAAGGATTTGAGCATACTAAAATATTCAGTTCCAGAATTTATTGAAAACAATAAAAGTTTAGCACAATTTATCATTGAAACTACAGATGCTAAGATTGAAGATGGCGGCAGTGGAGCTTTTTATATATATCTTAAAAATAAATTTAAATTAAAATAATTAATGATTATATGGTTAGCATCTTACCCTAAGGCTGGGAATACAATTGTTAGATCCTTAATAGCGTCATATTTTTTTTCAAGAGACGGCATTTTTGATTTTGATTTATTAAATAATATAAGACAATTTCCAGATATTTCTCTTTTTAAAAAATTGGAAATTGATATGACCAATGAAAAAGAAGTTGTAAAAAATTATATTAATGCTCAAAAATTAATAATTAAAAAAGGATCAATTATCTTTTTAAAAACTCATAGTTCTCTATTTAATATAAATAATAATCACTTTACCGATCTTCAAAGAACGCTTGGAGCAATTTATATTGTACGAGACCCAAGGAACGTTGTAAAATCATATGCTAATCATTTTCAAGTTACAGAAGAAGAAGCAGCAACACACCTAACGCAGGAAAGATTTTCTTATGGAATGAAAAATCCCGAAAATCAGGAAAATAGAGTTATAACACATGTTGGATCATGGAATTTTAACTATAATACTTGGACATCTTTTAGGGCCCATAAAAGATACCTATTAGTAAAATATGAAGATTTAATTAGTGATAAAGAAAAAACCCTTATCCAAATTTTAGAATTTGTTCATAAGTTAGCCAAAATAAATTTTGTTTTAAATAAACATAAACTACAAAATATTTTAGACTCAACTAGTTTTGAAAAAATGCAAGATTTAGAGATCAAGAAAGGATTTAATGAAAGTGTAATTACCGAAAAAACGGGTAGTAAAATAAATTTTTTTAATCTTGGTCCAAAAAATGACTGGAAAAAATCTCTTAATATCGAAATAAAAAAAAATATAGAAAATGCTTTTGAAAAAGAAATGAGTGAGTTAGGATACTTGTGATTTTTAAAGAATAAATTTAGATAAATCAGTATCTTTAACAAGTTCATCTAGATTTTGTTTTACATAATTAGAATCTATTATAATTTTTTCACCAGCCCTATCTGTTGCAGTAAAACTAATATCATCCAATATTCTTTCTATAATAGTATGCAGCCTTCTTGCACCAATATTTTCTACAGATGCTAAAATAGAAGATGGTGGAAGTGGAGCTTTTTATATATATTTAAAAAGAAAAAAATGATCATTTGGTTAGCATCCTATCCCAAAAGTGGAAATACGCTGGTAAGATCAATGCTTGCAGCATATTTTTTTTCTCAAGATGGTGTTTATAATTTTGAATCAATTAAAAATATTAGACAATTTCCAGCAATAAATTTGTTTGAAGATTTGGGTATAAATATTAAAGATGATGTTGAAGTAATAAAGAATTATATAAAAGTTCAAGAAAGTTTTAATAAAAAAAATTCTGTTCAATTTTGTAAAACTCACAGTTATCTTTTTAATTTTTACAACAAATATCCATTTACAAATTTAGAAAATTCTCTCGGTGTCATATATATAGTTAGAGATCCAAGAAATGTTGTTTTGTCTTACGCTAATTTTTTAAATTGTTCAGATGAAAAATCAGCAAATAAAATGATAGGAGAACTCTCAAATGGAGGAAATATAAACTTGCATAGAAAAGAAGCAAGCAGAACTAAAACTTGGACAGGAACATGGGCAAGTAATTTTAATAGTTGGAAACCTTTTAAAAGTCAAAATAAATATCTTTTGGTTAAATATGAAGAATTAATAAATAAACCAGAAAAAATTTTTTTAAGAATTTTGGAATTTATACATAGGCTAGGTAAGTCGAAGTATGAAATAAACCAGATAAAGCTTGAAAATATATTAAGAACCACCAGTTTTGAAAATTTAAAAAAATTAGAAAAAAAAGAAGGTTTCTTTGAAGCCTCATACAATAAAGAAATTAAAAAAAATATACCTTTCTTTAATAAGGGACCAAGCAGAAATTGGCAGAATAATTTAGATATTAAGATAAAAAATAAAATAGAAATAGCTTTTAAAAAAGAAATGAAAGAATTGGAATATTTGTAATTTTTAGAGAATAAATTTAGATAAATCTGTATCCTTAACAAGCTCATCTAGATTTTGTTTTACATAATTAGAATCTATTATAATTTTTTCACCAGCCCTATCTGTTGCAGTAAAACTAATATCATCCAATATTCTTTCTATAATAGTATGAAGTCTTCTAGCACCAATATTTTCTACAGTGTTATTAACTTCTGAAGCCATATTGGCAATTGCATCGATACCATCATCAGAAAATTCTAGCTCAACGTTTTCTGTTTTTAAAAGAGCAACATATTGTTTTATCAAACTATAGTCTGGTTCTTTAAGAATTCTTTTAAAGTCATCACTGGTTAAAGCTTCAAGTTCAACTCTTATTGGAAGTCTACCTTGTAACTCTGGAAGTAAGTCTGAAGGTTTAGCAAGCTGGAAGGCTCCAGATGCAATAAATAAGATATGATCAGTTTTAATTGTACCGTACTTTGTACTTACTGTTGTTCCCTCAATTAAAGGAAGTAAATCCCTTTGTACTCCTTCTCTAGAAACATCTCCACCAGATCTATCTGTTCTTCCTGAAATTTTATCTATTTCATCTAAAAAAACTATCCCATTATTTTCTGTTGAATCTTTTGCTGATTTTATAATTTTATCTTCTTCTATTAATTTATCTGCTTCATCATTAATTAAAATTTCATGAGATTCTTTGACAGTCATTTTCTTCTTTTTCTGTTTATTACCAACAGATTTTCCAATCATCTCTCCAATATTTATCATTCCAATGTTTGCTCCAGGCATTCCAGGAATTTCAAATGCAGCTTGAGAGCCACTATTATTTACTTCAATTTCAATTTCGTTGTCATCTAAATCACCATCTCTTAATCTTTTTCTAAAACTTTCTCTAGTAGCAAGACTTGCTTTATTTCCGACAAGAGCATCTAAAACTTTTTCTTCTGCTAATTTTTGTGCCTTTGCATGAACTTCTTTTCTTTTCTTTACTTTCTCCATTGCAATTGCAATTTCAAGAAGATCTCTTATGATTTGTTCAACATCTCTTCCAACATATCCAACCTCAGTAAATCTTGTGGCTTCTACCTTTACAAAAGGAGCTTCAGCTAATTTAGATAGTCTTCTAGAAATTTCTGTTTTACCAACTCCAGTTGGCCCAATCATTAAAATATTTTTAGGTAAAACTTCATTCTTCATTTCACCTTTTAAAGCTTGTCTTCTCCACCTATTTCTTAAAGCAATAGCCACTGCCTTTTTAGCTTTATTTTGCCCAACAACATATCTATCTAATTCAGAAACTATTTCTCTAGGTGATAAAGAACTGACTAATGAGCTATCTTTCTTTTCAGTTTTTTCTTTTGGGAAAGGTGTAACGTTTGTGTCTTCCATTAAATTTTTTCAATTTTAATATTATTATTAGTGAATACACAAATTTCAGATGCAACTTGAATTGCTTTTTTAGCAACTTCTTCAGCACTCAAATCTGTATCTAATAAAACTTTAGCAGCAGCCAAAGCATAATTTCCACCTGATCCTATACCTATGGCATCACCCTCTGGTTCTAACACATCACCAGTTCCTGAGATTATAAAGCTATTCTCTTTATCGCCAATAGCCATTAAAGCTTCAAGTCTTCTCAAGTATTTGTCAGTTCTCCAGTCTTTTGCTAACTCGACAGCTGCTCTTGGAAGATTACCAGCATGTTTTTCAAGTTTTGCTTCTAGTCTTTCAAACAAAGTTAGAGCATCGGCAGTTGATCCAGCAAATCCAGCTATTACATTTCTTTTTTCAATTTTTCTAACTTTTGCAGCAGTACTTTTTATAACAGTATTGCCCATACTAACCTGGCCATCTCCTGCAACCACTACTTCATTGTTTTTTCTAATAAGTACTATTGTAGTCATAGATTATAAATGGATATTAATTTTTATTCTTCAAGTAGCAGATTGCAAATATTGATATAGTTAATTAATCTCTATATACATATTATATATTATGAGAAGAATAGGAAAAGTTTCCAGAAAAACAAAAGAAACCAGTATTAGTGTTGAAGTTAATATTGATGGCAAAGGTCAATATAAAATTGATACCGGAATAGGTTTCTTAGATCATATGCTTGAACAACTATCAAAGCATTCACTAATTGATTTAAAAGTTAAAGCAAAAGGTGACACTCATATAGATCTTCATCACACAACAGAAGATACTGGAATTGCTATAGGTGAGGCTTTAAAGAAAGCACTGAAAGATTTTAAAGGAATTAAAAGATACGCTCATGCAATGATTCCAATGGATGAAACATTAACAAGAGTTGCAATTGATGTTTCAAATAGACCTTATTTAATATGGAAAGTTAAATTAAAAGTAGAAAGACTTGGAGAGATGGACACAGAACTTTTTAAAGAATGGTTTCAAGCTTTCTCTCAATCAGCAGGAATAACTTTGCACATGGAAAATATTTATGGAGATAATAGTCATCATATAATCGAGTCTTGTTATAAGGCTCTAGCAAGGTCATTAAGAACAGCTTTAGAGATAGACCCTAGAAATAAGAAGAGCATTCCATCAACTAAAGGCTCATTATAAGTTTAATGAATGTCACAATTGTTGATTATAACTCAGGAAATATCAGCTCTGTAATAAATTCCTTTAAAGAAGTTGCTAAAGATAAAGTTAATATCGAAGTAACATCAGATTTAAATAATATTAAATCAAGCGATAAAGTAGTTTTACCGGGACAGGGATCGTTTAAAAGCTGTGTTGATTCATTAAATGCCATAAATGGTCTAGTAGAGACACTAAATGAATTTGCAATAACCAATAAAAAACCTCTTCTTGGAATTTGTGTTGGTTTACAGATGTTTGCAGATCTTGGATATGAAGAAATTGAAACAAAAGGACTTGGTTGGATTTCAGGAAAAGTTTCAAAGATTGATAATCAAAATAATAAATTCAAACTTCCGCACATTGGTTGGAATGAAATTAATATTGTTAAAGAAAGCAAGATTTTTGAAAGCATAAAAAATAAATCACACATGTATTTTGTACACAGCTACGAATTTATTCCAGATGATAAAAGTGTAATTTCATCAACAACAAATTATTCATCAAATATTGTTTGTTCGGTTGAAAAAGAAAATATCTTTGGAACCCAGTTTCACCCTGAAAAGAGCGATAAATTAGGACTTAAAATTATAGAAAATTTTTTAAATTTATAAATATGAAAATATTTCCAGCTATTGATATTAAAGATAAGAAATGTGTAAGATTAATTAAAGGGGACTTTAATAATAAAACTGAATATGAAATATCACCAGTTGATCAAGCTGGTAAATACAAAGATCATGGCTTTAAAAATTTACACATTGTTGATTTAGATGGTGCCCTAACGGGAGAGACAGTTAACCTGGATATTATTAAAGAAATAGTTCATAAATTTGATTTAAAAATTGAAGTAGGTGGCGGTGTTAGAACTATTGATAGTATTCAAAAATATACAGATGCAGGAGTTGAAAAAGTTATTTTAGGAAGCGCAGCCATAAAAGATAAAAATTTTTTAAAAGAAGCATGTCAAAAATTTCCAAACAAAATTGCCTTAGGTCTAGATGCTAAAGATGGATACTTGTCAGTTTCAGGATGGAAGGAAAATTCTAATCAATTGACTTTAGATTTTTTAAAAGAAGTAAACGATTATGGTGCAAGCAGATTAATCTATACAGACATAAATAGAGATGGCACCAAACAAAGTCCTAATTTTGAAGAAACAACCAATGTTGCAAATGTATCTAATTGCCCGGTAATTATTTCAGGAGGGGTATCTTCAATTGACGACATTAAAAAAGCAAAAGGTTTAAAAAATATTGAAGGAATAATAGTTGGTAAGGCTATTTATGATGGTGATATTAAATTGGAAGAATTAGTAAAAGAATTAGATGCTTAAAAATAGAATTATACCCTGTTTAGATGTTAAAAATGGGAGAGTTGTTAAAGGAATTAACTTTGTAGATTTAAAGGATGCCGGTGATCCAGTTGAGCAAGCTAAAATTTATAGTGATGGTGGTGCTGATGAGATTTGTTTTTTAGACATTACTGCTTCCAATGAAAATAGAGACACAATATATGATGTGGTTGAAAGAACGTCTAAAAAATGTTTTGTGCCGTTAACGGTTGGTGGTGGGGTTAGAGGAGTTGAAGATATTAATAAATTATTAAATTGTGGCGCAGATAAAGTTTCAATCAATACTGCGGCAGTTCAAAACCCTGAAATGATAATTGAAAGTTCAAAAAAATTTGGATCACAGTGCATTGTTGTTGCAATAGATGCTAAAAAAAATGGTGATAAATGGGAGGTTTTTACTCATGGTGGAAGAAATAAGTCAAATATAGATGCAATAGAATTTGCAAAAAAAATGGAAGATAATGGAGCAGGAGAATTATTAGTTACTTCTATGGATAGAGATGGCACCCAAATTGGTTATGATAATGATTTAATGTTTAAAATATCTTCAACAGTTAATATACCCATAATTGCCTCTGGCGGAGTAGGTAACCTTGATCACCTTGTGGATGGTATTAGGCTTGGCAATGCTAGCGCTGTACTAGCTGCTTCAATCTTTCATTACGGAACACATTCAATTAATGAAGCTAAACAATATTTGAATTCAAAAGGAATTCCCGTTAGGATTTAGAGATGTCAGAAAATCTATTAAATTTAGTAAATACAATTAGAGACAGAAAAAATAAGAATGAAGATAAATCTTATACTTCATCATTATTATCAGGTGGTCTTTCTAAATGTATAGATAAAATGGAAGAAGAATTTGATGAACTGAAAGAAGCCCTAAATGATAAATCTAATATAGTTCATGAAGCAGCAGATACAATTTATCATATATTGGTTACACTTGAGGCTGCTGATATTAAGTTTGAAGACGTTTTAAAAGAGTTGGAAAACAGAAAAAAACAATCAGGTATTGAAGAAAAGAATAATAGATAATGAATTATGACAAAAATAATATTTTTGCAAAAATTTTGAGAAAAGAAATTCCTTGTAAAAAAATATTTGAAAATGAACATGTTCTTTCTTTTCACGATATAAATCCTCAAAAAAAAATACATGCACTAGTTATTCCAAAAGGTGAGTACATTGATTTAGATGATTTTAATAATAAAGCCTCAGATCAAGAGATAGTTGCGTTAAGCAAAGCTATTACAGAAGTTTCGAAAATATTAAGTATCTCAACAAACACAGGTAAAGGTTATAGAGCTTTAACAAATTTGAGTGAAGATGGCGGTCAAGAGGTTCCACATTTACACTTCCATTTATTTGGAGGAGAAAAAGTTGGAAAAATGGTTGAGTGACAGAAAAAATTTACCGAAGTTATTTAGAGATAAGATCTCTAGATGAATTAAAAGAAGTTAAGAGGCCTGCAGAGAATTATTCTGTAGAGCTTGTAGAACCAAAAGATTTTCAATTAAATAAATTTTTTTACAAATCTATTGGTAAGAACTGTCAATGGATTGATAGACTTATTTGGACAGACTTAAAATGGACAGATTACGTTTCTAATGACCAGTTATTTACATACATTCTTAAAGATAAAGGTGAAATAGCTGGCTATTTTGAACTATTATTTAATAAACAAAGCAAAGAAGCTGAAATTGCTTATTTTGGAATTTTAGAAGAATATTTTGGAAAAAAATTAGGAGGATATTTATTAAGTGAGGCAATTAAATGCTCATTTAATATGGGTGGTGTAAGAGTTTGGCTTCACACTTGTTCTCTCGATCACAAAAATGCGTTAAAAAATTACCTAGCTAGAGGTATGAAAAATTTTAAGTCTGAAACCTTAATCAGATGATTAATTATTTTCAGGCAACTTAAAAATCTTTCCATCTATCTCTTGGTTTTTTTTGATAGAAGAAATAAATGTTATTGATAAATTTTGATAAATATCTTCAGTTTGCCATCCAATTAAATTTAAATCTTTCTTATCAAAAAAAATATTAATTTCATTATTATTCTCAAAAATTTTAAAATTTAAATACTTATTATCAATATCCCTTGGCTCCAGTTTTTCTATCTTAGAAATTAGATATTCTTTATCTAATAAAAATTCTAAAGGAGTTTTGTTAAGTGGGTAACGATAATAGCTTCCCTTGTTACTGGTTTTAATAACTAAAGATTTTCCATTTGATACTAAATTCTTTTTATTAGGATTAATGTAATCACAAAAAATTTTTTTAGGATATTCAATGATACATTTTCCATCTTCACTTTTATCATTAATTGTTTGTATAAAATTGAAACTTAAATTATTTGTAAGTTTCATTTGCGAAATTATTTTATCTTTTGGTGATGAGTTGGCTGGAAGGTAAAAACTAAATAAAAATAAGATGATTATTACTTTAAGCATTAAAGAACATCTCTTTTACCCACATGATTAGCTTTACTCACAACCCCGTCAGCTTCCATCATATCAATAATTCTTGCAGCTCTATTATAGCCTATTTGCAATTTTCTTTGTAAAAATGAAGTAGATGCCTTGCCCTCTGATTTAATAATATCAAGTGCAGCCTGGTACAATTCATCTTTATCTCCAGAGCTAGAAGTTTCTCCACTCAATTCTTTCTCATCTGCAAAATTTAGGATTTCATCTATATAATCTGGCTCTGCTTGACTTCTTAAATAATTATTAACCTTTTCAATTTCAGTTTCTGATACAAATGGTGCGTGAATTCTAACGATCTTATTTGCTGAAGACATATAAAGCATATCTCCCTTACCAAGTAGTTGTTCTGCACCTTGTTCTCCTAAAATTGTTCTACTATCTATTTTTGAGGTTACCTGAAAAGATATTCTTGTAGGAAAATTTGCTTTAATAGTTCCTGTAATAACATCAACACTTGGTCTTTGTGTGGCCATTATAATGTGAATTCCAGCAGCTCTTGCCATTTGTGATAATTTTTGAATATAATTTTCTATCTCTTTACCAGCAACAAGCATTAGATCAGACATTTCATCTACTACAACAACAATATAGGGCATAGCCAAAGTGTGCTTAGCATTATAGCCATCAATATTACGAACTCCTTCTTTGGTCATAAGTCGGTATCTATTTTCCATCTCTTTAACAACCCAACCTAAGACAGAAGCTGCTTTTTTTGCCTCAGTAATCACAGGACACAATAAGTGAGGTATGCCTTCATAGGTTGATAGTTCAAGCATTTTAGGATCGATTAGTATGAACTTACATTTGTCTGGCGTATGCCTGTAGAGTAAAGACAAGATAATAGTATTTATACAAACAGATTTACCTGATCCAGTGGTTCCAGCAATTAATAAATGAGGCATAGAAGCTAAGTCTCCAACAATAGGAACACCAGAAATGTTCTTGCCAAGTGCAATTGGTAATCGAATATCTTTTTTATTAAAATCAGAGTTAGAGAGTATTTCACTTAAATAAACATTCTCACGACTAGAATTTGGAAGCTCTATACCGATGGTGCTACGTCCTGGAATAGTAGCAATTCTTGCAGATTCAGAGCTAGTATTCCGAGCAATATCATCTGAAAGATTTATAATTTTTGATACTTTAACACCTGCTGCTGGCTCAAATTCATTGAGTGTTACTACAGGGCCATGACTAACCTTCTTTATATCCCCACTAACCCCAAAATCTAATAAGATTTTTTCTAAAAATTCACTATCAATATAATCTTCATCTTTTAGTTTTTCCCTATCTTTTTGTGTTGGGATTTTGAGTAAGTCGATAGTAGGTAGTTTGAAGCGAATTTTTTTACTTGGAGATTTATTTTCACTTTTTATAAAAGGTAAATCTTCTTGAATTAAATTTGTAATTTCTTCTTGTGGTATAAATTCACTAATT
>JACKZZ010020083.1_pt1 | contig 12492 bp, 7 predicted proteins | sample 8027871 | NCBI WGS metagenome assembly JACKZZ01 (sample SAMN15724774, study PRJNA655200) | protist metagenome | isolation source: fluorescence activated cell sorting (FACS) single amplified genomes of... | place: USA: West Boothbay Harbor, Gulf of Maine | collected 2000-07-19
TAATGGGGATATCTCTGGATGGAATGTCAGAAGTGTAAATAACATGAATTACATGTTCTTACAAGTACAGTCCTTTAATGGAGATATCTCTGGATGGGATGTCAGCAGTGTTACTAACATGTATGGCATGTTCATGAGTACACCCTTTAATGGGGATATCTCTGGATGGAATGTCAGCAGTGTCACTGACATGAGATTCATGTTCAGTAATTGTCCTATTGCTGAAGAACATAAGCCTAAAAAGACTTGAAGGATCATTTACAAGGACCAGCTGGTGCTTTGACTAAGTGGGCATAGGACTGGGATTAGGAATCATAATGTGTGTTTGTAGCTATTCGTAGCTATATGTTTTTTTAGTGCATGAGCTTTCCATCAGAGAAGAAAGGAACGGAACAAAACGTAAATGGAAGTAGGTTTGTCAGTCATTTTAAAATTTACAACAACAAAAATAAAAATAAAGAAATTAATCCTCCCTCCCACACTTTCTCGCCTACATCTGTATCTACATCTGCATCTACATCTACATCTGCATCTGCATCTGCATCTGCATCTACATCTGTCTTATTCTAATGATGCTCCTAGTATTGAGCAAGAGCATGAGCCTAGCGTATCTTTAGCTTAACCTTGCCTTACCTTATTAACTTATTAAGCCAACTTACTCAAACTCCAGCTCCAGCTCAAGCTCAAGCTCATGTAGATTCATCAATTGCTTCCAAGAAAACACCTTCACAATTATAATCAGTGAATGTAATTACTGTGAATTGAGGATTAACTGCAGCAATTTTTTTTAACCATTCTTTACATGCACCACATGGTTTTAATGGATTCATGTCGCTTTCATCAACAATAAATGATCTTGTACTGGTACCAATACTAATACCAATACTTGAATTGTTGTTAAGACTATTAGTACTTATATTACGACGAATAATTTCTGGTCCACTATAACCACCACCACCACCACCACTATCATCTTCAGTTTCAGGTTCGTAATGTTCATCTTGGTTGAAAATGTCATGCCTGTAATCTACACCAAGTAAGCCACCACTACTGAAGGAACTTCTCTTTAACCCTACTGCACTTATCATACTTGAACTACTTGGAGTGATAGATTGAAGATTAGTAGCAGTAGCAGTAGCTGGACTTGGCAATCTTACAGATGTACCTTTTATTCCATTTTTACTGCTATTACGATTACTACTACTACTACTACTACTACTACTAACTCTAACCCTTTGAGAGTTGACATGTTGTTGTTGTGGTTGATTGGGCATGCTTAAAATCTTTCTTTTTTGTCCTTGAATTACAGGACTACGCGGTGTCTTGTTATAACTAGTTGTAGGGCTACCTTCAAAATCAGTAGAATTACTATTACTATCAGCACTAGTTTCACTCCATTTACGTTTTATTGACAAATGACGATCATGATGATTATTAAGTAAACCATGTTCATGTTCATGTTCATGTTCATTTCCATTTCCATTTCCAAGACTAGTTTCAATTCTTATCCCTAGACCAAATCCTACCTCAGAACTGTCACTAACAGCTCCTTCTGCTTCATATTCTGATTCAGTTCCTTGTGACATAGCTGATGAAGCTGATGAAGCTGATGAAGGTCTGGAACTGTTGCTTGTCAACATAGTGTTTACATCCATGACATATGTCTCAGCACCACCACCACCACCACCAGCACTAGCACTACCAGCTTGGCTTACACTTATAAATGAAGAAGTATCATTTTTTTCTTTTTCTTTTTCTTTTGGTTTTGGTTTTTCCAATGATCTCGCGCTATAAACAGCAATCACTTTCAAATCTTGCCTTCTTAATGTGATATCATCAGCTAATGCACTACCAATAACATTTCTTTCCGCACATAAACTACCTGTTGGCATTGAAACTTCCATATTTGTCCCACGATATAATTTTGGTGCACTACCTGTTTTTTGAACTAATAGTATTGCTAATACAGGTTTTTTTGTTTTTCTTAACCAAAAATCAGCTAGATCTGTATTTGTATTTTCATTTTCATTTTCTTCCATAATACATTCAAATTCTGATCTAAATTGTTGCATAGCAGCTACAGTCATTTTGACAACATTTGGCGTTTGATCAATAGCTAATGCAGGTTGTGTAGTTATTTCTTCAAATGAATGACATTCTATATCATCATGGCATAATATACCTTCAACCCAAAAAGTTTTTAATTGCCAAAAATGCATATAACTAGGTCTATAATGACTTAAAGATTGATTAATAGCACTTACTCTTGCACTACTACCATCAGCAAATGATATTGTTACACCCATGAAATCTTTCCATTTCTCACCAATACGATGAGCCAAATCATTTCTAATATGATCTACTATAGGGAGTAATTCTCTTTTTACAAATACAATATTTTCATCATAACGGAATAAATTTGTTGTACTATGTAATGTAATTATTTCTAAATTTGTGTATTCTTTGATTAAAAGTCTTTGAACCTACAATGAAAATGAAAATGAAAATGACAGTTACAGTGTGTGGTGGGGAAAAAAGAAATATAGGTTAGTGAAAGAAAGAAGTCACAAATACAAAGACAGATATGGGAATAGATACAGATACAGATACAGATGGGAGCGTTCACTAAGAGAGGGTCATCACTTCATTCCCTTTCCTTCACTTACTAATTTGGATGTCGCTTTTGTGGAATTATCGACACTTCTTGCATTGGGATCTGTTGGCATACCACGACCAGATACTAATATTATGATCTTTCGTGATTCATTCAAATTGCCATTTGATTCCAATTGTTCTAACCATTTATGTACTAGTACTGATAACAAAGGGAAATAGCATCCATCTATGTAACAACACTGTTCTTTTTCTGGTAATGTCGATTCTGTTGATATTGTGGATGTAGATTCCGTTTTAAGACCACCGTCATTACCGCTACTACTACCACTACTACTACTGCTACTACTAGTAGTACTAGCATTTCTAAGTGTATTCAATGCATCGAAATTTCCACCTTTAAAATGTAATTTTGATTGATTGACAGCCAATGTATGTTTTGACAGATCAAAACCTAATGGTAGCCCTAAATTTTTATCACTAGCATGACCACTTGAACCTGATGATATTGGTATATTATTATTATTATTATTCGATTGATATCGTTGTTGATCTGATCTATTTGGATTCCTTGAATAACTTGTTTGTCTTATGGTAGGGATACTACTACTACTGCTACTACTACTACTGTTAGAATTTTTTGAATTTGATTCTATTTTGTTTTCTGTAATTATATTTAATAATTTTTCTGATATATCTCTATATTGGCCAAATAATGGTCTAGCCTTGATTGTACCTATGGGTAAAGAACAATTTTTTGTATTAACACTAAGTGCCATATCACTGTGACTTAAATTGTGTATAAGTATTTCTACTCTTCGTCCACGACCACTATCTTGATCATTTTCATCACGATGAATACCACCTGATTTGCCTGTAGTGCTCACACCAGCATCACCTAACCCGAATGTAGATAAAACATTTTTGATTGCATTGTCGTGCTCTTCTGAACTAATGCTTCCTTCATTTTGCATCCTCTGGAGTTCTTCCAATTTCTCTTGCAGTCCTCTATATGATGCCATATTTACTAAACCAAAAAGTTTTCTCAACCCTGAGAAATCTATTGGGGGTCCCTTCAAGTTTTTTTTAAGAAAATCCCCCTTCTATTGAATTACGACTTAGATAAAAGTTGTTTAACGTGTGAAAAATTGAAACAGGAATAAAAAGAAGTAGTTTTCATCAATAGATTCAACAGCAGCAGTTATGGGGAAATATATGAGTGATAAATATGCAAACAGTTTATACATTGGTGGTATGAGTTTAATGATGTATTGTTCAATCATATCCTTAATTTTTAGCATGTGGATGTTAGCTCTTATGCTTCATATGAAAATATACAAGGAAAGATTAATGAGTTTAGTTTTTGTTATGACGATAATGCAAATTATATATGATCAATCTTTAATACCTTTTTGCGGACATATGGCTGCAAATATTCCAGCTAATGATGCATTTAATCGTGCTTATGGTCAATGTCGTGGAAGTGAAATGGCTTTGACATTCTTTAGTGCTATTAGTAGTAGTGCTTGTACGAATATCCTTTCCATACTTGTAGCTTATGTTATTATCACAAAAAAACAACTACATATCCGTAATTGGGTTTTATGGAGTATAATTTTCGTACCGGGAGTTATTGCTGGTGTTTTTGGATATATATTTTTTGAAAGTTATATATCAGAACTTATTTCAACAAGAAAAACACCATCAAAGGATTCAGCATTTGATATAATTCTTATTGCTTATGATGCAATTAGAACAGTGCAATTTGGCATGAATATGATATGTGTTGTCATGATTTTTGCTGAAATAAAAAAAAATATGAAAATTGGTAATTATAGTAAACGTAGAGCCAATAGTACCAATAGTCAAGATACAAGTACGAGTACAAGTACAAGTACAAGTAAAGCTACTAATAGTAGTGATAATAGTAGTGGTCGGTATTTTTGTTGCGCACATACAGATGATACCAAATATCCCATGTTTTTATTAGCAATGCGTTTAATGTGGTATCCAATAGTACAAGGTATTACTGGTTTCGTATCCGCATTCTATCATTGGACTAATAATGGCGAAAGTATTGAATTATTTAAAGCCACAGTCCAAAATAATCCAAACTGGAGAATACAAACAATACAGTTTTTTCTATTAACAGGCTGTTTACCATTGGCAGGTCCATTGTATACATTAATATTTTTGAAATTACAACGCGGTGCATGGACAGAATCAAAACGACAATTTTGGTTATTTTACGCATATATAAGATATTGTGGTAATTTTAATATAGAGGATGCACCACCATCAGGACTTGCTACTACAACTACTACTACTACTGCTACTACTACTACTACTACTACTGCAAGTACAATTACTAGTGCTGGTGCTGTTGTCCTCAAGAAATCGAGTACTGGTAGTGGTAGTGGTACTGGTAGCGGTAAACAGCACAATCACAACAATTATGGAATGAATGAGAAAGGAGAAGAGGGTGATGAAGAATTTGAATACTGGTATGCTGCTACAATTGAAAACATGGGAACCTATCTTGGAACACTTGAACTTAGGTTTAGGGTTGAAATCAAAATTAGGGTTGGAATATCAAAATGAGGATGAGAGTAACTGTAATATTGATTATAGTGCTGCTTCTACCGGTAACACCGAGAATGAGAACAAGAACAAGAACATGGTGAATGCATATGTGCCACCTTATGCGATTCGTACGTTGCTAGGAACTTGTTTGTCAAGAGCTGCATGTATACTTCGTATCAATCGTGCTAATGTATATGCTGACACTGATGCTAATGCTGATGTTGTTAATGAAAACGACAATAATAACTACGATAGTAGTAGAAGCGCTATACACACAGATACAGACACAGATACAGACAGAGATACAGACGTAGACATAGACATTGATAATAAAGTTGCTTTTGAATCAATAAAATTAGCAAAAAATCTTTTAAAGTATTTATACAAAAATAAATTATATCAAAATGATAAAGCAGAAGCTCAAGAAGCGAGTGAAATATTTTATGAATTTGAGAATTACGTAAAATCAATGGATAGAGATGTCAATTATGATATTAGCTTGGGTATAGGCAAACACAACAATAACAATAACAATAACAATAAGGGGAATAATAAGATAGAGAAAGTTAATGGTAGTCGTGAAAGGGGTAGCAAAATCTTTAAAATCTTTAAAAAAGAAAAAGAAAACGAAGTCAAAAAAATTTATAGAAGAAGGAAAAGAGACAGAAAATAGTAGAAGTAGATTGCATGTGTGTTACAGTGAGTGTGAGTGTGGGTATGAGTATGAGTATGAGTGTTATGAATTTAAGATAAGTGTGATTTCAATTTCGTTTACAATACCTTACAATTTTATTAATTTATAAATAAAATAAAACGACTTTTAGGAATAATGTAGAGAGTAGAGTAGATGCTTGGCTCCCCAGCGATTTTAACAATTGACTTGACAATATCAAAAATAATGCATCAAGCAACTTTACTTTCTTTTAACTCTTGCTTTTTTAGCATTAGCACTACCACCGCCTTTAATAAGTTCACCACCTAAACGCACTTGTAAATTCATGTTGGCTTGTTGATCTTCCATAAATGCAAAATTTTTGGCTCTTTCATCTCTTCTAGCATTTGCAGCATCTAATTTTGTTTGATAATTGACTGTATCTAAAAATTCTGCATCACGTCGTAATTCTCTCATAGCTGCTTTACTTTCACGCTTGCTTTGTCTTTGTAATTGTTTTAATTTGGCTCGTTCACTATCAGGATCACGATCTTTTTTGAAATTATAGGATAATTCATATTTTGGTTCTTTTAACTCAATAGCTTCTTTATTAGTAGGACGCCATTCTAAGGGAACACGATTATTTCTAACATTATTTAATAATCCACGACATTTTTCTGTCATAGTTATTAAATTTAAATTTGTATTTGTATTTGTATTTGTATTTACATTTACATCCTTACCCTTACCCTTACCCTTGTTAGTAATATTTTTCTTGGTTCTATTGTTTTTATTATTATTATTATTATTATTATTAATATAAAAACAACATTTTTCCATTTCTAGTACAACAGGTGTAAACATTTCGGGCAAAGCTTCATTATTCAATAAAGAATGCTTCTGAATTAATTTTGATATCATCTTCAATGTATTTTTTATTAATAACGAAACTAAGTTTGTTGTTGTAGAAGTAGTTGTTGTATCTTCATTTACATCTGATGATGTTACCATTGCAAAAGCATCCCAAGGAATAGATTCAGAGTCAGTATTATTATCAGTATTAATATTACCACTACCACATTCACTTGATATCCACATTAAACGCTTCGAATCAAAAACACCGTTCCCGTTGCCTAGTATAGCAAAATGCTTTGAATTCCCATTGTTACTTTTATTATTGTTAGAACTGGAATTGCTTTCCATATCATTGCTATATACTTTTAATAATTGATAATAAAAATGAGTTACTTCTGGAATAAAACGACTAGTACCTTTACAATAAACATCATTTAACATACCAGTAACAAATAATCCAGAACTAATATCAGCAATATTTGATACTGGACATTGTGTTAAACATTGGGATAAAAATAAAACAGTTGGTGTCACAATTGCATGCCGATAATCAGTTACTGGATATACATGAGCTACTAAGCGAAAAAAGAATAATCTACCTAAACTAGGCCAACATGATTGGTTTCTAACACCATGTGCATAATCTCTTAAACGTTTAGTTAATTGTTTATGTAATGTTCTTATCATTCTACCCCACAACGGGACAGCACTTTCCCCTAAATCTATTGTTAATTTATAGATATTGGAAGTTAAACCATCTAATTGCATTCGAATTTCTTTTAAATTTTGTTTTGCTTTTATAATTTCAATTGAATTTGATTTTGAATTTGAATTTGAATTTGTAGTTGTTTTTGTAGTTGTTGTTACAGTTACATTCATTGATGCATCTACAAGTGTATCACCAACACGACAATAATGACGCAATAATATATCCAAAAAATTATGCATTAAACCTTTGTTATCTACACCTAATTTACCTGGCAAATGAACACTGTGATATGATACTATACGTGTGACTAATTGAACTAAATCTATAGGAGTTTTTACATAAGTTTCAATTTGTTCTTCAAATTGTTCCATATCTTGTGGACAAGGTAAAACGTGTGGCATATCTTCATTCACAACAGAAACTGCAACTGCAACTGCAGCTGCAGCTGGATTTGAACTTGCAGATTTTGACTTTGATACAGCTGCAGATTTCAATGATGTTTTAGTTAGTTGTTCAGAAGCTTTACGTTTTTTGCTTTTTGATTCATCCTCAACATCGTCATCACCTTCGTCTTCTTCATCTTCAATTGAGGCATCGTCGGAGTCGAGATCATCGTCTTCATCAGATTCTTCGTCATCATCTTCACTATCAACATCAATGTCAACATCATCATCATCACCACCGTCCAAATCCTCAGGTATGTTATTACCATATTGATCTGTTTTGGTTTTAACACCTTCAGCCCCAACTCCACCTCCAGCTGCTGCTTGCGATGTGCTTGCATTAGTAGGTGCCTCACCACGCATGCGACGTTTACGTTCTTCTTCCATTTCTTCTAATTTTTCTCTATCTTCAACAGCAATTTCTTCTGATGTTTTTGTTCTATCTGTTGCAGCAACCCTTGCATCAAATGCTAATGTACGTAACGATTTATCATAATCTGCAAAATCACCATCACTTCCAAGTCTTTTGATTTCATCCCGTTTTACTTCAGTTTTATCTCTACCTTTTTCATTAAAATCTAATAAACCAGAACTAACCATATCAGCAAATGCTGTGTCTAATAATTCTCTCCCACTTTCTTGTTCATCTTTAGCTTCTTTTCTTTCCATTTTTGCTAATTTACTTTTCATAACTATTTCTTGTAATGCATCTAATCTTGATAAACTGCTTTTAGAAGCTTCATTATCATTATTGTCATTATTATCATTAGCTTTTCTAACAAGACCACCACCAAAATGTAAATTATTAACAACATCCCTATCTAATCCACCATGACCAGCATCATCACCATCATCACTAAAATCACCATCATTACCAATATTACTTTCACCTAATATTTGTCCTTTATGTGTTAATAATTCTTCAGGTTGATTATCATTATCTAAATTAAATTGATGTAAATTGCGTGACTTCTTTACTTTCTCTTTTTGAAAACGTAAAAACATTTTATCTTCAAGTGACATTGTAGCATCAGCTTCACCAAAACGTTTATCATCAAATACATTTGCTTTTTTAGATGCTTGATGATCACCAAGTAATCTTTTTCTACGTTCTTCTATTGCTTTTTCACGTGCTCTACCTACATTACGATCTTCACCTTTTACACGTCTATTAAGTACTTCATGCTTTTTTTTAGCATTGGAAAACTTATCAAATGGATTCTCTTTAGCTTTTTCAATCTTTTTAGTTAGTGCCCAACTTCGTTGTCCTTCACTTCCTTTGCTTTTAACAGCTGGTTTAGATGGTTTACCGCCTTTACCCATAGTTATTTCGGCTATCGAAGAAAAGATATTATCGCGTCAATTAATACACTCAAGGATGCGGCAGTATGTCAAAATCAGAAATATGCAAAATAATGTGTAGTTGTAATGAATAATGAAACTACAGGTCTTAAAACACTCTCTATCTCTCGAAATTAACAAATAAAGGTCTTTAATGGTGGGATGTGGGAATGTTTTAAAGCATTCTCCTCTTTGCTTTTTTTTCTTTTTTTACCATGGATAAGGAGGCTGTACTTAGTTTGCTATCTCAGCGCAAAGAGATCTCAAACTTTTTATTTGAGCACAATGAGGAATTAGCACATGTGAAACAAATACGAAAGATCGAATCTTCCAAGTGGATTTTGGAGTTGGCAGATAATATAACATTAACAACACGGGCTCCATCTGCATGGGCACCTTCAAGGCCTTTACATGAGTTTAGAGGGCATCCACCAGCTCCCCAATTTGAGCAAATGAGAGCAGGGATGCTTGAAAAAATATTTCATAGTAATAAAGTAATTATCGATAATCTTGCAAAAGAGACTGAAGTAGAGAATAACAAAACCTCTCGATCAAAAATTCCTATATTAAACGAAGAAAAAGTTGAAATGTATATTGGTAAAAATGCACCACCAACTAATATGGATGAATCAGAATCAGATGATAGTGATGATGATTATTTCCAATCTACAGTATCAACAACAAAAATAGCACAAGTTATTGCATCAAATAACAATGCAATGGAAATTTCTTCACTTTTACCAGTAGAAGAACCAGTTGTCCAAGTACAAGGACATACCCGTCAAACACAGATGACGTTTGGTGATGATGACAGTGATAGCTCTGACGATGAAGATATGGAGGACAAATATTAGTTAGTTTCAGGCGTAGTGGTCATGGTAATGGTAATATATTGTGAATTTGAGTTCCTTTGTAGAAATTATTGTACATAAAATAAAATTATTTAACATAAAACATCATTTTCACATTATACATTATTTTTTCTTTCTTCCTCAAGTTTCAAGAGCTTCAACTTCACAGTGTGATGTTGAACTTTACTTTACTATAATTATGCTCTAAACACATTACCTTCAGCATCTTCATACTCTTGAAAACCACTACCAATACCTTTTCCATTTTCACTTCCATTCCTATCATTACCATTACCACTAGCATTCGTTTCATTTTTAATTTTCTCATACAAACTATAAGCATCCTCAATAGATGTAATATCATGAAAATGTTTAGTATTTGGTATACCTAATAAACGCATACCATGTGAATGCCTTGCTTCAGTAAAATGTTTATCAAATGCTTTTTTACCCTTATAAATTTCATCACTACATATTTCACATTTATATTCTTTACGCAAACCTTGAAGTTTATACAACCAATGTGGGATTGGCTTGCCATCAACACCTAAAAACATGCGACCAGGATTATAAGTAGGACCACTACCATCATAATCATCATTGTTATCATTATCATCATCAATGATATAACCAAACCCTTTTTCTTCTTCATCAATTTCTTGATTTCTTTCAGCTAATGTACGAGTTAATTGCTTTTCTGCATGTTGTTGTGTTGCTTGAATTACATCTTCAAGAATTTCTCCAAGACGTTTACATCGATATTCGCCCCATAATATTTGTTGAGATTTATCAGTAAATTCAATATTATCGCTTTTAACAATATTACTATTACTATTACTATCACTATCACTGTTAGTATTTGTATTAGTAGCTGATGCGGTTACGCTTTGGCTTTTTTTTGCTAATAATTTGGCTGGTATCTGATTGGCACTAAGACCTCTGACAGCCCACAACCTATTCGCACGATCTTTCAATGTTCCACCAGACTTCAATCCTCTTGATTCTAAGGATTTCTTTAACTGTTCTGTCCCTATTTGTTCCAGTTGTTCTATACTATCGAAATGTTCTGGTCTCACATCACTGCTAACACTACTTGTATTAGTATCATTATCATTATCATTATCATTCTTCTGTAATTCATCTTCAAAATCATTTTCCCATTCGTTATATATTTCATTCATATCTAATAATGATAATGGTTGTGTTCTCACTATATGACTATACAGATATTGATAAATATCATGAACATAATTTAAATATGGTTTATTATTTTTATAATATTTTAATTTTTTTGATATATTATTAAAATTTAAAAATATATTTATATATTCATAATATTCTATTTTATTATTATCATTATCATTATCATCGGAACCACTACTATTACTTTTTAGATTACAATATTGTGAGTGGAGTGTGTGAAGATCTAGATATTTACCCCATAATTCTTCACCAGAGAATGCAACATCATCTACAGGTGTATTTACATGCTCTGGATTTGGGATTGTTAATGGTGCAATTCCAGTTGAATTAGTTTTATGATATTCTGATTTTGCATTTAATGCATCATAAAAAGACATCATTGCATCATTACCAACCATTCCTGCAATTTCGTTCTTTAATAACTTATCTTTATCGCCATAAAGCATTTGCAATTCTGCATTTGCTTTGCTTATCTCATCAATACGACGTGATATAATGTGCTGCTGTATCACCTTACCTTTTTGACCTTGACTCTTTTTATCTAGCTCCACACTGATGCTAGCTTCGAGCACTTCTGCAAGCTCGTGAGAAGATCTAATCTGCTCTAAGATCGAAGATGACATACCTTTTACGAAAATTCTTCACACACAGGGTGAGAACGAGTGGTCTTTGAGGGGACTTTGAATCCCACTTTTCACAAGGGAAGAAACGACCTTCAAGAAAGAGTGTACAGACATGGAAGACAATACCAACAGAGAGAAGCAGTTCCAATTGACACCTGCTGTCATTGAGGCGAGGAAATGTATTTTACAAGAGCTGCCATTTGATGAATTGTGTGATATTTTGAGAAATCAAACCAAAGAGCCTCAGGAAGTGGTAGGGAGAGCTAGCAGAGCAGAGAAAAAGAAGCTGATTGATCATGTTATTGAGCACATGGTGAAGAACTACAACTTAGTAACTGAAGAGAGGTACGCGTTTGTTCTTTGGTTGTATAGGATTAGAACTCAGTATAAGAGAATGGGCTTATTCCAGCCTGACTTCATCTGTATCATCTTTGGCAAAATGATGGTGAGCAAGTATCAAAGATCTGATGCTGACATGTGTAAAGCTGCGAATGCATGGTGTGAGGATCCTGAGGCAGCGACAGTAAAGTATGGACATATCAGCAAATGGAACACATCACTTGTTACTAATATGAAGGAGCTATTTAAAGATAAGAATGACTTTAATGATGATATTAGT
>JACKZZ010015538.1_pt1 | contig 12488 bp, 10 predicted proteins | sample 8027871 | NCBI WGS metagenome assembly JACKZZ01 (sample SAMN15724774, study PRJNA655200) | protist metagenome | isolation source: fluorescence activated cell sorting (FACS) single amplified genomes of... | place: USA: West Boothbay Harbor, Gulf of Maine | collected 2000-07-19
CCTACACTCCTCGACCTTGTGCTCGACAACATGCTTTTTCGCGACTTGTTTTCTGGTTAGGACTTCGAGGTTGTCGGCCTTGAGGAGCTTCATGGCTTTTTGAGAACTTGGACCCGAACTTTTTGTTGGATCGGTTTGACGATTTAAAGCGACAGTCCAGCGTTCGGTTTTTGAGTCGAATTGGACTAATGTACCGGTGGCTCCGTTTAATTTTTTACCCTCTGCAGTTTTCAGGCCCTTGACGCGGACTTCGGTGTTGACTGCTAGTTTATTAAAAACTTCACTGGTGATGTCTTGAACTTCTAAGACTTTCCCATTACTATTAGCACAGTGACAAAAATCCGCCAACCCATACTGTAAATCACTCGCCTCCTTGGACACCTTCTGAAAAACTCTTTCAACAGCTTTCTGAAACGCCACAAAGGTTTTCTTGCTCCAGGTACTAGAGAGCCACACCTGGAGAACGGAGTCGAGGTCGCACAACTCTTCTTTTTCACCAGCCACAGTGACACCTTGTCCTTGACCTTCCAACATCTCAACAATAACCCTGGTTTTAGCCACATTATAGGAACTGCTATCGATCCCGATGTAGTCAAGCTCCTGAATTTCTTTTTTCAGAGACTCTTCGGAAGTGTGCTCGATTCTAGCCCTAAACAAATGCGCCAAGTCCGTAAACCCCACCCCAACATGTTTCGTTCCCCACCCCAGCATGTCGGTTCGGCCTTGGACGGAGTTGGAGAAGTCGTGGCGGACGGTGGAGAGGGTAGAGAGGGAGGAAAGAGCTGATTCAGATTCAGTTTCTTCAAGTTCATTGACATCGTCGTCGTGTCTCCATTGGTTAATAACATCCCCAGTTGCCAAAGGCTTCTTCGTATCCCTGGCGCGGTCGGCGAAGGCGGAAAGTGCTTTCCTCGAGTTTCCCCAGCGGGAAAGTGTGGACTGGCGGATGTTGGAGTAGTAGCCGGAGTCGGAGGGTTTTTTGAAGTTGTTTGGGCCTGGCTTTGTTTCGTTACTGGTAGGGGTAGAGTCAGGCTTGGAGTTAGCATCTTTCAAGTCTGCCTTCAAAGCTTTGTACTCAGAGAGACCTGGAACGTTGAGATCGGATTCGGAGGATTCGGTCTTGGAGTCCAGGTTGATTTCCTTCTGATCTTCTTTGATTTTCGCCCCCGTTAACCAAGGCTCGGAGGCGGAGGTGTAGTAGGCTGCGGTTAGAGCTTCTTTGTAGATTGTCTTCAGGAATTCGGATTCCGAACCTAACTCTTCTTTAAAAATAGAATTCACTAAAGCCGCAGCATCCTCTTCGTGAAAGTTAGGGGTTGTGAGACTGCGGTCGATGAGAGGGCCGAATTTGTCCTGGAGTTTTTTGAGCTCAGCGTTATCAGACTCAGTTTTTCTTGTAACAGCTTCCTTATACATCTCCACAATTTTTCTAGCCCCGCTAACCTCGTAGCCGGAAACAGTGGGGGAGTTTTTGAGTTTCTCTACCACACTTTCCGCATACTCACCCGAAACAACCTGGTTCTGCACGAAGGAGGCGTGGGATGTTGGATTTGAACCGCCTGCTGTTTGTGTAGTCACGTGAGTAGGAGATTGGGTTTCGAAGTTTGAGATTGGAGAGTCAGACGCCTTGGTACTAGCAGCAGAAGCTGGACTGTTGGAGTTGAAGTTACCAGGAGAAGAGGTGGTAGTGGTAGTGGTGGTGCCCTTTGATGCTTTGGCTGGTGTTGATGGTGGCGGTTTGCCGACCAGATCGGCGAGGCCTTTCAAAAAGTCGGCGTCCATGGTTGGCAATGGTGGGTAAATTTGCGGTAATCGTATTGTAATTTGTATACAATTACTCTTTAAGATTTAATGAATCAGAATGAATCTGATAGTCTATGTATGTAACTAAAATATTGCCTGAGAAGTTTGACAAGTTAAAAGCATGAGATGAGGTTCAAGCGATGCAGTGGAAAGAAAATCAATTGCAAAAAATTTGAAATTTATGAAGAATTATGAGATGAAGGACAAGCGGTGGGAAACTTAAAGAGAGAACAATTATCAATTGCAAAAAAACGGATATTTATGAATACGGTTTCGGACATTAACGAAAAAAAAAAAAGAAGACAAATTCAAAGACGACTCTCGAAACTGAACACAGATTTACCGTTACGATACGATTCGAGTTAATAAGTTACAGTAAGTACTTACCCATTTGGGATTTGGAATCAGGTTCGCGGAGATCATTATAGTTTCCGGTCTAACTCTTTGCCCGAAGACGGTATCATTTCAACAGCATCTGAAATCACAACCAAATCACACCTTCCTCACTGCTCAGGCTCTTCGGTAACGGTATTGTAATTCAGCTGGATAAAAGATTTAAGAGACTCAGATTCAATCATTCCCTTCTTCTCTGGAAACTCTCTGGAATCTGGTACCTGCTGTAATGCTAACTACGGCTTCAACTTGTGGCAGTGCTCTAATTACTTACTTACTTAAACTATCATGGACGTACTGCTACTATATTGTAACTCAACGAGTTGAAACTGTGAATATTATAAAATCAAGGACTATGATGACCGAAGTACGGCTAAGTCACAGGAGTGCTTAAAATATATTGATTTGAGTTAAAACTATGAATAATGAAGTTAAGGAATATGATGACCGGAGTACGGTATCGCTACATGTTTTATTGATTATTTCAGGTGTGTATAATAAGTACCATTTAGGAAAAAAAAAAAAAACTCAAATAGTGACTTACCCCCGTTTTTCAGTGCAACGGCTGGGCCAAAATATCAAAGTGCTACCAAGTGAGTCTCTGCTGTGCACGGAATGATTCATCATCATTCTGAAATTATTAAATATCAATATCGAAAAATTTGTAACAGTGTCATCATGGATAAGTATAGTAGTAGCTATGGGTAGTACTGGTCATCAGAGTACGTATTCGAAATTCAAATTGATGTTTATGACTGGAAAACTTGAAATTCCGAAGTACCTAAGTTAACGTGCATAGTGCACACTTGATTTTTTGATAGCCTTAAAAGACAGTACGTTAATCTATATCTACACAACTTAAACTTTTCAGAGTCATTTACGTAAACTTTGAAACTAGCATTATTCTGTTGCATTAAGATACATTCATTGTGCCCCAGCACTCACCAGCGTATACAAATCCCCTCACACAACGTTAGAGTCAGTCGTGAAGCTAACAAAGAAGATACATGCAATGTGCCTCCGTAACTACACTCACCACAATTAACAGAAATTTAGCATCGGAACATTTTGCTCCTGTTGCTGCCACACATTCGGGTTCTGTGACCTCCATCTCTCCTCTTCTTTAAGTTTACGTCTTTGTTCCTGTAAATGAATTGCTTGCGCGACTTCTTCAAACGACTCATAAACCCTATGTTCTTGCGACCTGTGCATCTCCTCGGCGGAGTACGGGACTGCGCTGAACGACTCAAAAATCCGATCTTCTTCCAACCTCTGCCTCTGCTCGGCGGTGAGCGGGACTTGGTCGAACGAATCCAAAATCCGATCTTCTTCCAACCTCTGCCTCTGCTCGGCGGTGAGCGGGACTTGGTCGAACGAATCCAAAATCCGATGCTCTTGCGACCTCTGCCTCTCCACGGCAGAGACCGGGACTTGGTCGAACGAATCCAAAGTCCGATGGGGTTCCCGTTGCTGCCACATCATATTTGGGTTTAGTAACCCAGATAATCTTTCCTCTTCTTGACTTTTTATCTCCTGGAAAACCCGCTCTTCCATTACTACGGGGCCTGGCGCGTCCACTGGCAATGCTAATACAAGAGAATTAGGTCCGTTAGGATGTTGAGAATCAGATCCTTCAGGACGTTGCCCAATGTACTCATACCGTTTAGTATACTCATTCCAGCGAAAACGCTCAGGCTGGTACTCGTACTGTTTCGTATCCGAATTCCACCAACAAAGCTCGAGCGGTGGTTTCTGCCACAAACGTTCAGACGGTGACAATGACTTTCTTTTTTCCGGGACTTGGTCACTGTTGACAGCCGAATCCAAAGGCTCTTGTTCATTGTGCTCGTCCGCCTCATCCAGGCTGTGTGGCAACTTGTCTCTGCTTTCGACGTTGTTCTGTTCGTGTCTGTTTCCGATATTGTCCCAAGTTTCGGGTGTAAACTCACATTGCTCCTCCCCTGAGCCTATAGTGGTATTACTAATGGTTTTCGACTTCTCCATAAAGTGCCCCCTATCATACCTGGTCCTTCTCCGACCTTCCCCAAGATCTTCCGGCTGCCTCAGAGTCTCCATCAAAACGCTCCCCGGAAGTCTCCTTGGGCTTATCGAGTGACAGCTCGCTCTGCCTGGTGAGTCTGACGATTCCAACAATCCTGGTCCACCCCACCGGTTTCGACTCGAGATTCTGACAGTTGGATTGGAATTCATCCCATCAGCACTTGTATCAATTCTTGCTGGAGGTGTGGGTGCGGCTGGGCTGGAGGCTGAGGTTGAACTTGAAGTTGAACGTGAACTGCATGACTCTGAGCTACCAGCGTTAGGACTATCAGATGTACTGTCAGTACCAGCAGTATTTGCATTGCTTGAATCAGATTTTGAATTTCCCTTCTCCGAGCTAATTTCCACAGTCCCAAAACAGTTCCCGAGAGAAAAGTTCCACGCTCTAGCGCAGATCAGCGTGATGGAGAGGTAGAGAGCTTTACAAACCATGATGGTATTAAATTTACTGGAACTATGAGTTTCACTAGCGGTATTACCGTAATACTAAAACTGAATCTAGAGTCTACTTAGCTAAGCTTAAGAATAGGCTTAGAAGTTAGTGCTACACAAAATTTTGATTAAAGTGATAGTGATATGATATGAACTACGATTTTTTGAACTATGTACTTACTCTGTAGAAACTTGAACTAAGACAACTAGAGCGCCTGGTCCTGTGTTTAGATTTGAACGAAGACATAGATACATCAATGTGAATAGAGAGTTTCACGGGTAAGGTCATTGAAAGTCTAAGATAACAGAAGCGCGGATGCAGAACGGGATCACAAAATTTAAATTATCACGATTTAGAATTTCATTCTGAAAGAGAATCGGAAGAAATTGAATCAGTCACTGTCACAGTCTTAAGATTGAGACATTTAGATTCAAGATTTAGATGTGAAAATAAAAGTCACAGTCAAGAAAGAACCCTAACCCCGAAGAAGGAAGAAGAAGAACATCCGATGCAGAAGAAAAAAAACAAGTTACAAGTTACAACACCAGAAAATTGGAAAAAACCGGAAATTTATGAATACGGACATGCACGAAAAAAAATTCAAAGACGACTTTCGAAAGTTACTGAACACAGATTTTGAATCGATACGAATCGAGTTTAAAATTCAAATACCCAATTGGTGATCAGGATCAAGGTTCGCGGATATTATAGTTTCCGGTCCAACTCATACTCTTTGCCCACGGCGGTATCATTTTTAAACAGCATCTAAAATCACAACCAAATAAAATCACACCCTCCTCACTGCTCAGGCTCTTCGGTAACTCTATTGTAATTCAGCTGGATAAAAGATTTAAGAGACTCAGATTCAATCATTCCCTTCTTCTGAATCTCTGGCGGCTGGGCCCTCAGTGCTGTAATACTAACTACGACGTCGACTTGTGCTTTAATTACTTTAACTGAATCTATCATGGACCATGGTACTACTACTATATGATGACTTAACGAGTTGAAATTAGGAATATTATAAAATTAAGGACTATGATGGCCGGAGTACGGCTAAGTCACTGTTCACATGAGTGCTTAAAATATATTGATTTGAGTTAAAGCTTTAAATAATGAAGTTAAGGAATATGATGACCGGAGTGCGGTATCGCTATATGTTTTATTGTTTTTATGTATCGCACTTTAGGTGTTCTAAGATTAATAAATACCATTTGGGAAAAAAAAAAACCTCAAATACTTACTTACCCCCGTTTTTCAGTACAACGGCTGGGCCAAAATATCGAACTTGAGGTGCTGCCAAGTGAGTCTGTGCAGTGTGCTGTGCACGAAATGATTCATCATCATTCTAAATTTTTAGGTTTAAGAAATTATTAAATATCAATATCGAAAAATTTGTAACAGTGTCATCATGGGTATTAAGTATAGTAGTAGCTAGCGGTAGTACTGGTCATCAGAGTACGTATTCGAAATTCAAATTGATGTTTATGACTGGAAAACTTGAAATTCCGAAGTACCTAAGTTAACGTGCATAGTGCACACTCGATTTTTTGATAGCCTTTAAAAAGACAGTACGTTAAACTATATTTAGTAACACAACTTAAACTTTTCAGAATCATTTACGTAAACTTTGAAACTAGCATTATTCTGTTGCATTAAGATACATTCATTGTGCCCCAGAACTCACCAGCGTATACAATCATTATCCTCTCACACAACGTTAGAGTCAGACGTTAAGCTAGCAAAGAAGATACATGCAATGCGCCTCAGCAACTGCACTCACCAGACAATTAACAGTAACATCGCAACACCTGTCTTTGCTCTATTTGACGTCTTTGCTCCTGTTGCTGCCACATCACATTTGGGTTTTGCAACCTGGTCCTCCGTCTTTCCTCTTCTTTATGTCTTTGTTCCTGTACAATCCTCGGTATGTCAATTGCTTCCGCGACTTCGTCGCACAACTTATAAACCCCCGGTTTCGCACAATTTATAAACCCCCGGTTCCGCGACTTCGTCGCACAACTTATAATCCCCCGGTTCCGCGACTTCGTCGCACGACTCATAAACCCCCTGTTCCATTTTTGCGGGATCCTTTCCTGGCCTGTGTGCCACCCAACGTTGAATATCCATATCATAGTAAAACCATGTATGATCCTCGATATTGGTCCGCTCCAAAATCTGATGTTCTTCCAATCTCTGCCACTCCTCTTTTGGGTGCAGGACGTCGTCGAGCTGTCTTTGCAACCTCTGCCTCTCCTCGGCGGAGCAGGAAGTTGTCGAGCAGATGCACAATCCGATCTCTTTCCACCCTCTGCCACTCCTCTTTTGGGTGCAGGACGTCGTCGAGCTGTATTTGCAACCTCTGCCTCTTCTCGTCGGTGAGCAGGAAGTTGTCGAGCATATGCACAATCCGATCTCTTTCCACCTTCTGCCACTCCTCTTTTGGGTGCAGGACGTCGTCGAGCTCTTTTTGCAACCTCTGCCTCTCCTCCTCGGGGAGCAGGAAGTTGTCGAGCAGATGCACAATCCGATCTCTTTCCACCTTCTGCCACTCCTCTTTTGGGTGCAGGACGTCGTCGAGCTCTTTTTGCAACCTCTGCCACTCCTCGACGGGGTGCAGGACTTGTTCGAACGACTCAAAAACCCGATGTTCTTGCGAGCTCTGCCTCTCCACGGCAGATTGCGGCACGTCGTCGAACGAATCCAAAGTCCGATGGGGTTCCTGTTGCTGCCACATCACATCAGGTTTTAGTAACCCAGACAATTTTTCCCCTTCTTGACGTTTTATCTCCTGGAAAACCCGCTCTTCCAGTACTACGGGGCCCGGCCCGTCCACTGGCAATGCTAATACAAGAGAATCAGGTCCGTCAGGATGTTGCTCAATCTTTTTATACCGTTTAGTATCCTCATCCCAGCGAAACCGCTCAGGATGGTACTCGTACTGTTTCGTATCCGAATTCCAGCAGCAAAGCGCCAAGTTCAAATGTGGTTTCTCCCAGCGTTCCCACAAACGTTCAAACGGTGACAATATCTTTCTTTTTTCCGGGACTTGGTCACCGTCGAGTCCGACCGTCACCGAATCCAATTTCAGAGGCTCTAGTTCACTGTCAGTGTCAGACTCAGTTACAGTGTATCCACAGGAATCCTTTGACAAAGGTTCTTGAACTTCATTGTGCATGTCCCCCTCATCCAGGCTGTGTGGCAACTCGCCTGGGTAATCTCGTTCATGCTCGTGGTCCTCCTCCTCCTCAGGCTCCCGGACCCGCGGTGACGTTTCCTCCCGCGCGGCCGCCATAAACGCTTTATTAATACGGTTGCTCTCGTTCGTTGAACTTGAACTTAGTCTTCGGTGTGGAAAGTGTGGAAACTCTTGACTCTGACCTGAGAAGGTGGGACTCTGAGCATTGCCATGCCTCTGACTCTGATTCTCAAATCGTGACTCTAAAAATTCAAAGTGTTGTTGCGCTGGACCAGCTCCTGGAGAACATTCTCTCACCACGGTGACAGGCTCACCAAAAGAACCGTTGTGACTGTTCCTGGAGCTCAGACCTGGTCCTGAAGTGTAGCGACTGGAGACTCTGACTGGGTTGGCATTCATCCCATCAGCACTTGTACCAGTTCTTGTTGGAGGTGTGGGCGCGGCTGGCCTGGGGGCTGATGTTGAACTTGAACGTGAACTGCGTGATTCTGAGCTACCAGCGTTAGTAATAGCACTATCAGATGTACTGTGAGTACCAGCAGTATTTGAATTTCCGTTGGTTGAATCAGATTTTGAATTTCCTTTCTCCGACCTAATTTCCACAGGCCCAAAACAGTTCCCAAGAGAAAAATTCCACGCTTTAGCGCAGATCAGCGTGATGGAGAGGTATAGAGCTTTACAGACCATGATGGTATTAAATCAAAATTTACTGGAACTATGAGTTTCACTAGCGGTATTACCGTAATACTAAAACTGAATCTAGAGTCTACTTAGCTAAGCTTAAGAATAAGCTTAGAAGTTAATTCTGCACAAAATTTTGAGATAAGTGATAATGATATGATATGAACTAAGTCTATGATTTTTTGAACTATGTACTTACTTTGTAGAAACTTGAACTAAGACAACTAGAACACCTGGTCCTGTATTTAGATTTGAATGAAGACTTAGCCTTAGGTACATCAATGGGAATAGAGAACTCCACGGGTAATGTCATTGAAAGATAACAGAAGACCGGATGCAGAACGGGATCACAATTTAAATTATCACGATTTAGAAATTGAATTAGATTTGAAATTTGAAAGAGAATCGAGAGAATCAATCACTATCGGACTCAGACTGAGAAATCGAATGTACATTCAAGATTCAGATGTGAAAATAAAAGTCACAGATAAGAAAGAGCCTTAACTACGAAAAAAGAAGAGGAACACATCATGCAGAAGCAAAAAACAAGAACAATTGAATGTACACAACATTGGAACTTAGATTCAGAAGTTAGATCGAAAACTGTTAAGTACTTAAACATTGGAAAAGAAAACTTGTAAAAATGCTGACGTAAACGGTGCAACAACAACGGTGCAACAACTGCCAACACCTCATAAAATGAATCATGATCTGATTCTTTAAGTTTTTCTTGTTTCGAATTTGACTTACTAGGTGCTCATTTTTTGGAAATCGCTGACATGTCTTCTCAGTCTACAATGTTGTTGGAATGGTCAAAGCTATTTATAAAATTGGTACTGGTTACATATTATCTTATTATCTGGACGTTTTTTCAGTTCACTGTTCAGGTGGTCATATCCCTAAACTCAAGGGGTCACCCTCAAGAAAACCTAAAATTTCGAGATGATCATTTACTAGACTAAATCTGATTCTGTGTTCAATGTTGTAACTGTTGGCTGGACTCGTCAAGTTGGTACCATACTCCTATTTGAATTTGTGTCGCAAAATTTTCATCGTCGTGTAAATTGTGGCTAGAGACTGTCTATCACAGCGTTTATCCAAAGTTCCATGGCTCTACCCTCGTCAAGTCTGATACTTCATAAGACTTAGTTGGCAAAGATTTAGTAGCTTGAGGATTACCCTTATTTTCCTGGACATGAGCACCCTGCTGCTCTTTCAATTCTTCCATCCCTGGACCCTGCTGTTCTTTCAATTTCTTGGCTTCCATCAGCCCGCAATTATCCCGGTTGGGTTCCAATAGCTTTATAGGCTTCCCGTTCTCGGACTGTTCCTTCTTTTGATTCGCCTGTGGCACTGCCAAAAACGTGTTATTATTAAACGTGTTCAACTTTTTCGGTATGAAATCAGTGTCAGCACCGTCACTAGGTCCTTCTTCAACTTGTACATGAGAGTTACCACCTGGTACCGCAGTCTCAGAGACTGCTGCGACCGGGTTTGCGGCAGTAAATGTACTTTTAGCCTTAGGTATTATTAGACACTCACTAGCCTCAGATGCCTGAACTGAGCCTGCAGCTACAACCGGGTTTGGCTTTGCGGTCTGGAGGGCGGCTGACGTAGAATTTGCTGAACAGTAACTTGAAGTTGCAGAGGCTAAACCGTTACGGTTAAACTTACCCAGACTTGTTGAAGTTGAGCTACATGACGGAGACTCTGAGCTACTGTTGCGTGACTGGTCACTGTCGGACTCGAAGTCGATGTGACTGTTTAAGTTTGGTCCAGGACTACTACTAGCACTGGCAGTAGAAGTACCATTTAAATCAGATTCAGTATTACTAAGTCTATTCGTTACGGTTGTATTGCCAGGCCCATTGGATGAACTGGTACTACTTGACTTTTTCGGATCAGAGCTTATTGAATCAGACTCCGTAGCCTTAGTCTCAGGCGAGGATTCAAAACAACCTCCAAGAGACATGTTCCATGCCTTCACGAGTAGCAGCGTGATGCCGGCGAGGAGAGATTTACAAACCATGGTCTTAGTAGACTGTAACAGTACTTACCTATTAAATTTGCAGTTCAGATTCTCTAAATTTACTATGACTCAGACTGAAACAGTGATTCAACTTGAGTGAATCGAAAATTTCAAACCATTTAATTTTCTTGACAATGTCATAAAGACTCGGAAAAAAAATAGAGATCCTAAGGTCACTAGGTATTAGGCTTAGCAGCCTACCGCTACACAAAAAATTGTTAAACTTATTGTATACATTTTTTTCCTAAAGTAACAGTATGATTATTTCTGACAATGTCAATGAATATGAATCCCACTGTAACTAGGTACTTATTTACTTACTTACTTACTGGGCTTCAACTTGCCTACCGCTACACAAAAATTACACACCGTGACAAGTTTTCAAACCATAAACTACAAATCTTGTGACGCTCTAACTAATTTCTAAACTAACTGTTACTTGCAAGCAAATATACTTTATTATTACTTAGACTAACTTCAAGACTACTATATTAACGCCGGGACCTGTATAGGGATGATCATGTGAATGAAGATACATCAAATTTGTGCGTACAAAGTCTATTAGGTATTATGGTCAGATTCAAAAGTCCGAAGAGACCACTGAGAAAAGAACGCAATGAATTTTAAGAGAGTATGCCCAAGCAGAAAATGTTAAAAGCGTGAGTGGCAAAAGCAAAAAAAGCAGGAAGAGCAAGAATGGGAAGAAAAGGGGTAGAAATAAAAGAATCAAGAGTGAATCGAAAACGGGCAGGATATTTGTGGATATTAATAACAAACTGTAAATACGCTGTGACTTATTGAAGTCCTTAGGTCCAGATTCACTCTCCAACGCTTTAGCAGGTTTTTAAACTCAAAATTTAATGTAGACTTGTCGCAACTTAGTCTTGTATGAAGAACATAATAATAAACACAGGTACTATAACTCCACAACCTGCATTGACAAAAATAACAGTAACTGTTCGAAACGTTTATTAAGTTGGAAACAACATAGCCTCTCAAACTTTTGAGCACCAGATTCAATGTGACTATCCTAAGGATAGACAATATTTGAATTTATTTTTCTTTTTGATTTTTACTCCGTGTAAATTCATGTCAGGGTAACGCAAAGAACGTCCTTTACGCCCCTTCGAACGATTCAAAATGTGAACTCAGATGCTGATCAACTGAAAAGCTAGAGTGACACTGAAAAGCAGGTAACGCAGAGAACTTCTTCTGTCACGTCCCCTGGTAAGTATTTAGATAAATTAGTTCACAAGACACTGACAGGGTCGGGTAACGCAGAGAACTTCCTCTGCGTCCCTTGGAATAATTCATATTTAAAATCTAAATGACAAATTAGTTCCCAATCAAATCAATTTATACGGGCTCAGAGTAAACTGTAATCTTTGATCAGAGACACTACTGCGAACAGAACATCCTGCCGCAGCCCGTCGAGTCAGAGTAAATTCTTTGATAACTGACATCACTGCGAACAGAACATCCTGTCCGCAGCCCGTCAGAATGATAATCCAAATGCTACAGGATAATATTAAGTAATAGGTATGAAATTTGAAATTTTGAGTGAATAATTTCTAGTTACACTTTGTCAAATGACAGCGCCTCCGAATCCCGACCTCGCTGTGTAACATATTACCAACGATAATCATTTTTTTTGTTTACGCTTTGAAGTTTGTAACAATTATTATAAGTACTTCATTCCCAGACTTAATCAATCCACCGACCTCATCCCCGTAGAGCTTCTCTCCGCCCGTGGCAACACGCGCCCTTCGTGTCCTACACATTCTCTTGAAAATCCCAGTCTGACTCCAAGTTCACCCCCTTCCATCGGCATCTACTAGCAGAGTACATGTCAGCTCCAGTGTCTTCCACTGACTCCAGTGCCATCTTCA
>JACKZZ010014995.1_pt1 | contig 12486 bp, 7 predicted proteins | sample 8027871 | NCBI WGS metagenome assembly JACKZZ01 (sample SAMN15724774, study PRJNA655200) | protist metagenome | isolation source: fluorescence activated cell sorting (FACS) single amplified genomes of... | place: USA: West Boothbay Harbor, Gulf of Maine | collected 2000-07-19
AGCAAGTGCACAGGCGGAGATGTTGCGTGAATCAGAACGTTTAAGAAAAGTTGTAAGTACCCATTTCAAATACTGATGCATACTCACACCGCACACACATACACAAATAAATTAATAAATAAATATGTTTTGTTGTACTAACCATTTGTATCATTGTAGGAACAAAACTTATCCCAGTCACGCTTAGAACAGTTAGAAATACAACGCTTACAAGCAGAAACGCATCGTGCAGCTGCAGTTGCGGCAAATGCAACGTTTGAAAGGCAAAAACATGTGAGTGAGCAGGTTGAGGCTGATTTAGCAGCACATCGAATACAGCAGCGGGAAATTAAAAAGCAACTGGAAAACGACAAACGTTTGTTTTACGCACTAGCAACGCGGCAATTAGAAGGCATTGATGTTGATAAGTATGATCCGATACATGATATTTCAATGCCAGCTATACGACCTGTCAATGGCAACAGTGTATATAGTGACCCATGGAGAGTACAACAATATCCTATGATGACTTCTACTACAGCTCCCTCCATGCTAACCATCGGGAATTCATTGTTCAATACATCCAATAGTGAAATGGAAACGTGGTCGTGGAAAGGACGCCCAATTGTAAAAATGGTATCAACTGGCGTTAGTACATTAAATAGCATTACGAATAATGAAACACAACAAATAGATGTACCAAATGCAACCATGGACACTACTACGACTAGTAATACCAATGTTAACAGTGATAGTAAAACAGAAAGTAAAACAGAAAATATTGCACCAACCACTACTGTTGAAGTGGTAAACAACGCTAGTAACAACATCGTTGGTAATGCTAGTGACACGAATGACCAAGAACAAGCGGTTGTTACAGCAATATTCAATATTATAGACAAAGAACATACAGGCAATATATCTAAACGCGCTTTTTTGAAAGCTGTACAGTTGAATCAAATTGTCCAAGATTTAATGGCCAACAATACAAATTTAAAATGCTTATTACAACATCGAATGGTGGAAACAAAATTTAAAACGATGGATGAAAACAACGATGGTAAAATAAGCATTGCAGAAATGTTACAATTTGCAAAAGAATTAAATGCCGATCAACAAAAATAGTTTTGTGAGGCGTTACATTTTTGCTCTCTTGGAAAATAAGAAAGCTTTTATATTGTTTTACGAGTAAAACTATAAAATAAAAAGCTACACGCGTAATAAATTTAGCACTAAAGTTTATTATATATATATCCATAAAGTTTACTACGACTTGTATATTAGATGTATAAGTTAATATTTTAGTCGAAGTGTTTATAGTTAATACCAAGGGGTACCATAATATACAACAATAATCCATTATCCATAATTGATGAATATCAATCACAGGGTATAAAACATTATTTTTAATATGATATGACTGTGATATAAAAATTACTCGTATTTAATTTTATCAAACTTATATTTCAAACTTATATATATTTATATTATATGTGTTTATCAAAATATTTTAAATACATCCTACATCCACACATGTAAAAAAAATAAAAAAGCTTAAATCTCAGGTATACTTTTTTCTTTTATTTGATTGATATACTTTAACACTTGTTGTATTGATGGCAATTTGTTCTGTTGCATTCGGTTTGACTGTATGGCTACTGCATTGCCAACACCCGTACTGGCCTCGTCCCGATGGTTGAAAAACAATGCTCCATTAAACATGTATAAAATGCCATTATGGTACAACGTTGGCATTGTTTTCTTAACTGGTATCCAACTACTTTTACCGCGTTGGAACCATATTAACATTTCATTTAACGCTTTATTGCCAATCATCGGCCACCCTTGGCTATGGCAAACTTCACTTAACATTGAACGCCAAAAAAATAATGGCATGTTTACAAAATCCGTTGCTTCCTGTGCACCCATACTACTACCACTACAATTCTTGCTATTTATATCAATGCTAACAATTTCTTTTTCCCTAACGATGGATACTCTCTTTTTAAATTTTTCAAACAACGTTTGATTCAACACAGTTGATATTTCATTCGATTGCACCGCTATTTGGGATAACTTAGAAAGCACACCAGACCCAAACATGTCTTGGCATAATGGAATCAATTGATTTCGCATTTTTCCACGATTGCTCCATGTTGGAGTAGTATCTAAAAAATATGGTACACCATATTTTTTTGCAAATTGTATAATTAATGGCTTGTTGATTGGCAGCAATGGCCGGTAAATTAACACACCGTTGACTGTGCTACATGCGTACATACCCGATAACCCTAGTAAGGTACTACCTTTCATGGTATTACTTATAACATTTTCTTGTACATCACCTTGATGATGTCCAAAAAATATACCTGATGCAATTATACCATTATTAGTTCTAGGCTTTGCTACAAGTGGTGTACTCGTCTGCATGTTTCTTTCGTTGTATTGGTTGGACAACACATCTTTATAGAATTGGTAACGACGACTGCGTGTTTCTTTTTCATAGACATCCCGTGGTGTTATACCACGTTTAATATCTGTAAATGCGTTAATCAATAACTCCACATGAACATTTTTACACCATACCTTTAAATAGTTTGCTTCATCAATACTTTCAACACGGTTATTATAATTAACATGCAATGCTACAACATTTAATTTGTATGTTGTGTGACGATGGTGGTTTATTTTTCGTTTCTTTGATTGCGATTGCTGATACATGTTGGAACCCTCCTGTTTATGCATCGCATTGTATTTATTTGCTAACAAAACCAATATTTTACACAACACCATTGAATCCACACCACCTGACAAGGAAACAACCAAGGTGCGTTCAATACAATTTACCTGTTGTTGCGATTGATTTGTATTATTATCATTATTATTATCAGTAGTAGTAGTAGTCGTCGTTGTAAATACGTGTTGTTTTAAAAATTTGTCCACTAACTGTACTAATTTTTCCTTGTAAACGTTTGTTTCATCGGTTTGGCGAAAGTCATTTTCTAAAATTGACGAAGCATTGGTTGCTTTTTCTTTATCCTTTAACGCTTCGAAACGACGGATGGTTTGCTTCTCAAATTTCAATAATACTTTATTATTTAATTCATTTGTAGTTTTATATTTTTCACACATATTTAAAACAAATTCTAAATTTGCTAAAGTCGTTGGTTTATTATGCCGCAACGGCATTGTAGAAAATATTTGATACATGATTGGTACGTATCTGTACCACTTTAATTGGTTTATAAACTCGTTTGTCAATGACAATGCAAAATTATCATCTACCTGTATTTGATTTCCTTGTTCTTGCAGAGATAGGTCGTTGCTGTTGTGTGTACGATTACGGTATATATGACGGGTGAATTGATCTAATACAACTATCAATGCTACAAACGATAGCGGCTGCTTCTTCCACTCTTCAACAATGATGGTTGATTTGCTCCTAGTTTCACCGTTGTTGTGTTTACAACTGTTGTTGCTGGCAGTTAAAATGGTTATATCCTTTTCAATTACATGTAATAAATTTGTGTAATTTGTTTTGATATAGGCATCCTTTTTGTATGTACATTGTTATGGGTTAGGGATATAATGCGTTATGATTATATATACTTCTGCGATACATATGCACGCTATATAATAATATGTTGTAGTATATGTATGTACGTATGCACGCAGAAAATAGTGTATTGATATATGTGAAGTGAGAAAAAATAACTTACAGCCTCAGCTTGGTTTGTTGAATTGGGTGTTGTAAACCACAACTTTGTAAATGGTTTATCTGTATATTCACTGTGAAACCATACATTCAATACGTTTTCATAAGAAGGTAATGTGTCGTGAGTATGTTCCATTGCGAGCGCGCGCGCGTGTATGTGCCTGAATACCGTATATACGGGTTTACGAAATGAAATAGTAGAAACCAAGTACGTAGATCGGCACCTGTGGACGAAATCAAGCACGGAAGGAAGAATGGAAACGACGACACATAGGACATATATGTTATAGGGCAATTGTGAAATATATATATAATAATATGTTGTTTTATTATTAATTATTATTATTATTATTTATTATTATTGATTATTATTATTAATAATTATTATTATTTTTATTATTATTATAATATTATTATATTTAGATATACACAAAATTATTATGCACGACGACATACATAGATTGGGTAAAGTCTTACAAACAAACAAACCGCAATGAAAAGAAATAAAAATATAAGATTCAATATTCAAGAAATATTTATAAACGAACACATACAAAAAAAAGTTAAACCAAAACAACAATATTCATATCGAATTTATTACGATGGCAGATCATGTAAGACGATTTACAGCAATAACTCACCCAAAAATCTACTTTAACTATCTTTTTCGTGGTACTCCTGCGATCTGGTCGTTAATTATTGAGAATATTCAAAAATATGGGGAGCAAACAATTACGTTTTTGCATTACTTTATGGAAAAAAATAGTACATTGATAGCAGCGGTTACAGCAGCTTCTCTTACTGCGTCTCTAATATCTTATTCAGCAAAAAAAGTTGCTGTACCGGTATTAAATGAGGAAGTTCATGAAAATATTCGCGAAGATTTAGAAAAAATGGAGAGCATGCTACAAAAATTACTAAAAGTACAATCTGAAATACTGCTCACGACAACTTCAGGGCCTCGGCTTCAATATACCGATAGTTGCCAGTCTGGTAATGAAGAAAATGGTTATGAATCCTCAAACTACTCGTTAAGTGGGAATCAAAATGAAGAAGATGCATATGCTACATCTTCAAATACAAAAGATACTCCACCATTATCACCTCACGGTATGCATGATCAAATTATACAGTTGCAGCAAAATGGTGTTCAAAACAATGGCATGGATGTAGATGATGATCATCACCCAAATAATACAACTAAAAATTCGCATATTAGCGATGATGTTATAAGTATTTCAAGCGTTGCATCAAGCGTTGCATCAAGTGTTTCAAGTGTTATATCCAGTGAAGGTGTTGATATTGTCACAGAAGTTGCTTCTACACCGCCAAGACGCCGTAAAAGTAAAAGAAACAGAGAACCACCAAGGAAACACCTTATGACCACATTTACACCAGCGCAGCAACAAGCCTGGGATAAACATCAAAGAAAATTACAAAAACTTGCGAAAAGGCAAAAAAGACGGAAAAAAATATTAGATATTGATACTGTAACAGACGACGATGTTCAATCTACAGCCCCACAAGGTGTAGTAGTATAAAATAACGAAAATATCTAAATTGTCGTTTAGGGAATTTGTTTTCTCAAAAAATCAACCAAAAATATTACACAAGATTCAAAATATTCAAACCTGTCATATATTGTTACTCGGAAAATATATACATGTATGAATGTAAAATTTTCATCGACTAGACCTACACCTAAAATGTAAATTTACTGCCTTCGGGGTGTAAATATATATACACTTAGGGTATAAAATATAACTTAACTTAAAAAAAATATTTAATATGATATTATTTATTTTAATAATTGATACTTTGGTAACTTAAAATAAAATATTTTTTTTATTTTATTTATTTATACACATGTGGTAACTTATAGAGAGAGTGCGCGAGAGAGAGACACAGAGACACAGTAAATATTTTTTTTAAAAAAAAGTAAAGTTACTCTCCAACAAAATTTGTCATGAATGTGATTTAAAACTCAATATGCTCGTATTTTTTATATTTTTGAATCTTGAAATTTTTTTAATTTAGATTTTTGGTTCTCTATCTGTTGGTCAACTTCATTCATTTTTTCCTGGAACATTTCATTCCATTTATCGTGTTTAGCTTTCATTATTCTCAAATTTTCACCAGGACGTTTTATTCCATACTTTGTTGGACTGGCAGATTTAGATGGTGAATGATCTGACGTTACCAATTCATATTTCTTTGGAGTCTGATGTCGTACACCATCAGTTGCCGCTAGTTTATTTCTAGATTGCATGAGATGCAATGCACTCATTTGTAGATCGGTACGGCGTTTGTCTCTTCTTGCATCATCTTGAGCTTTTTGAAACATTTGAATTTCTTTTTTTCTTTCTTCTTTTTCGCTTTCCAATAAAAATTTGTTTTTTTCTTCCACTTTTAAAAGTGAAGCTACTGCATTTTCCAATCTAGATATTTTGTCATTTGTTTCACGTTGGCTAGCTGCTATTGCGCGGATTACTTCGCGGTTTAAATCCCCAACTTGATCTCTAAGTGCCTGAAATGCATCTTCATCGTCTACTTTATCAAGCTATAAAAGATACTATATGGTTACAACTTACGTCATTGGAATTACTAGGGTCACAAAATATACGCTATGTTGGTAAAAATACAGATCAAATCCATACGATTCCCATTTATATTGTATTGCTAAAAACAATGCTGGCGTTTCAAAGCATGTCAACAAGTTTTCTTGATATGCCATGCGCTCTATAATTCCATTTTCATCTAAAAAGTTTGGAAATCCACAAACAATGGATACTACCTCTTCTGGTGCATACCCTTCGTCTTCGTCATCTTTTGTCCATACTGGCTTCTCTGGTCTTGTCAATTTTGCACCTTTAAACTTTTTTTCTCCGTCAATCACCATTCTATCAATGGTACATGTATCGACTATATTTATGCTATACTTTAACGCGAGCTTTAACAAATCTGGGTAGTCATCCGCTAGCAGCGTTAATGTTTTACCAATTTCATCATTTCCTTGGTACTTTTTCCATTTTACGTATTCAACGAGAAACAATTTGATTTTTCTATGGTCGTGTGAATTAATGGCAATATCTAAAGGTGTATCACCCTCGTCATTTGTAATTGGTGCGATTTTTTTCCCGGTGCCTTTTACTGCGTGAATATAACTTTCAATATCTGGGACTTTGCCTTCCTCTGCCAACTTATGTAAAATAGTCGATCCATCTGCAGGATCTTGGCGATGTATTAAGTCCGGTTGGTCACTAATCCAATCTCCAAAATTTACAGGCATTTCATCTGGTAATGTTGAGGGAGTAGAAATATCTATCAATTGCGCAACGAATTTTGAACTGTGAGCAGACTGTGGAGGACCACACACTAAAATTTTTGATCCTAAAATGCCAACCGTCCGAACTTGCCGTGCCACTGCTGAACATGGTCCAGTAGGCCATAACATATTTCCTGAAATAATATCATTGCATATAACATGGCCATCAGATTCCGATGTAATAATTGCTCTATCCTTATAAAAGTTCAAACTGTATATTCCGGATTTTCGTTGAAACGTGCGGACTATTTGCCAAGCCTCTTCTTTTACCTCTTGCTTTTGTGGTGGTAGTAAAAAAACTTGTACGCTTCCACTCCAATCGGCTGCTGCTAAATATGTTATGTTTTTTGATGGGTTGATTGGGTTCGCTATCACTGAAAACGATAAACCCCTAACCCAACCTCCAAATGTTTTTATTTCTTTTAACTTTTCACATGTACTTGCGGTGTACAAAATTAAACCATTGTCCTCGTGACCTGCGCATATATATCGCTCTAAACTATCGATTGCAACTGCACGTATTCCAACTTTTAAAGAAGTGACTTCGTTCCTTATTATAATTTTATGATCACTTACCCGTTGCAGAATTGTCAATTTTCGTTCTTGTGAACCAACTGCAATTAAAGTTCCCGTTTTCTTTGATACAGCACAGCATGTTACAACAGCATTTTTAATTTTTATTTGCATTTCCTTGATTTCTTTGCCCGTATTAATATCAATAAAACCTAACAGTGATTCCTTGTTGTGGAAAGGTTGAACGCCGTACATTGCTAGTGCACTTGTAAATTTTATATCACTGTTATTATTTGTATTCCGTAAAGAATTTGTTGGAAGCAATGCACTGATTATAAATGTCTGCTTTGAATCGTAGGAAAAATCAAACATCTGCTCAAAATTAGCATCATCATGGCTATTGAAACATCGTAAGTGGGTAGAACCAACCAACAAATATTTTTCGCTTAAATCGCAGTTCATGATTTTTTCTGGTATATTAAACTCTTTTACTCTACTTCCGACTGTTTGATCCATTATTTTCATTGTTCCATTCCCATAACCTATTATTAAACTGTCCTGAATACCAAATTTTAGCAAGTCTGGTGCAAACGTACAAAATGAACATATGTAATCATGAAGCACAGCATTGCATATAACTCCTGTATTTGCATCATATATGTAACTGTATTGGCTATCATCAATAGTTGCAAGTGTACCTCCATCAGAAAATGATACATCTCTTACCCATTCCGGGTGCTCAAATTTTCCAAACTGGGCTTTGTCGTTTATACTATATAGATGTAGCTTTGATTCTACTCCAACTGCCAATTCTGCATCCTCAATTACATAACGGATACCATCTATTTCCCGTAACAACTTTTGATTGAAATTTGTTTCATTGTCTATTGTTGACTCACCATCTGGCAGATCATCCGATATCTGTTTTAGTTTTAAATGCATAGCACAGCAAAGCACTTCTCTCCCAAAATTTACTTGGAAAACACAATGCAATCTTCTAAATATGTTTTCATTGTCAGAACTTCTGGTGCCCCAGTGCCTCACCATTTTATCATTTGATGTTTTATATTGTCTACCAGAAATCGTAAATACTTTTATATGCCCATCCTGTGTGCCAACAGCAATATACTGCGATTTAACCTTATGGCCCTTCATCTGTTGGGAGTTCACTTCTAGTGCTGATATTTCTTTTTCATGACTTTCATCGCCGTTTATTTTAATGGCAAGCTTAAACTGTGCAGTACTACCTACTTCTTTCAATCTAAGAATTACATCTTCTTCCTTTTTATAACTAGTCTCCAAGATGCTAACTGGGACGATCTGTTCACCACCACTATCTAATTCAAATATCCGCATTCTGCCTTTCATAGTACCTACATATATTAAGTAGTTATCATCCCAACGCAGAATTGTAGGGTAAAAATTTAGCGTAAGTTTTTTCTGACGATATTTCTGCACCGTCGGCTTGCCAGTATTTGTGTCAAAATGTAACTCTAAAATATTTAAATATCCACATACATCACGCACCTCACCAGGTACGGTGGTTTCAGACAGAACAGGCTGTTCATTCGAACCAGATGGGCACTGTTCGATAAATGCCATGTAAACTTCACGTTCCGAGGCTTTTGAAAATGCAAGCCCTTTTATCCCATTCTTTGTTTTCACCTGTAAAAATTGCTCTGCTGTAATATGATTGTAAACTGTTATAAGTTTCCCCCCATCAGATGCCATTGCACACATCTCGTGTTCCACATATGTTTCAAATGCAACATACTTAACTGGCTTCGGGCTATTGATTACAGGCAAAGAAACCATTTTTTTTCGTTGGAAGACTCCCGACAATGTCACAACTTTTTGTTCCGACGATTGCCCAAAAATGGAATTTGACTGTGTGCGTTTTAATCTTTGCTTCTTCTTGCCATTCGAATCGATAAATTCTACAACACTAGGTCGTTTGCTTGTGTTGGAATTTGCTGAGGGTGACACAGTAAAATCATTACCTGTTACTACTTTGTATTTGCTTTTAGTATCATCATCGTTGGTGTGTATAGATGGCATGATATAGCATTCAGTTCAATCGTGTGCTTGTTGTCACGCGGTGGTCATGTATTGGTCTGGCTCAACTGTGTAAAAATATGTCGTTTGAGTTGTCGTGCATGCAACGCATATATATATTTATATACTATAATATGTTTTTTTTTACTAATATAATATAATAAAGAAAATATTATAATAATAATAATAATAATAATATTATAATAATTAATTATTATCATATTTATTTTTATTATCATCATCATAATGTATTATTATTATTATGTGTGGCTGCAAAAACAACGAATAGCCTAATATATAATTATTCCCTGCCGTGAAGCGAAGGGGTATGAAATTTAGAGTAGATGAACGAATAATTAGTGTTTCGTAACAAAATGAAAATAAGGATAAAGTATAATATTGTATTAAGTATAATATAATGTAGCTTGAAATGGTAAAATATTGCTATAAACTATCTGTAACAGAGTGTTTACTCTTCAAAGGGTTCTGAAAGATTAATTCATTTTTTACATAGAAAAATGGCTTGGACTAGAGTACATCGAGTACACATCATTTTGTCGACACGAAATAGGCCGTAATAGCAGGTAAATGTCGCCATTTTGGTGCTGTGACGGCGTAAATAGGTGTCACGCAAGTAAGGGTACTTTCACAAGCAAACTTCTAACACAAACATCATTAAAGAAAATATTTAAATACATAACTCTGAGCTGGTGAACAGAATATTATATTAGACAATACATCTTACACCATTTCTTGCTCAAATTAAGAGGTTCAGGACGAGCGGAAGCAGTGGAAGCAGTGGAAGCAATAAACAACCTAAAATTGTCATAATTTAATAAATTATTATAATTATATTTTCTATTTTGTTTAAGGAATTTATTTTGTGATCATAAGAAAAATACAGCGAAGCTCATTTCTCCTTATTATTATTACTCTATTATTCATTTTGTCGACACGAAATAGGCCGTAATAGCAGGTAAAGTGTGACATAGCATGGTAATAGCAGGTAAATGTCGCCATTTTGGTGCTGTGACGGCGTAAATAGGTGTCACGCAAGTAAGGGTACTTTCACAAGCAAACTTCTAACACAAACATCATTAAAGAAGATACCTAAATATATAGCTCTGAGCTAGTGAACAGAATATTATATTAGACAATATATCTTACACCATTTCTTGCTCATTTTACAATGTGATCATATAAGAAGAATTATTATTGTAGCGACCATGGCAATGTTCATTATACCACATGATGGAAGCTGCCTCTACTATTATTACTCCATTTCAATCATCCTGTCGTCTAATGATGGGTCTCATTATTACATTTTGTAGTAGTAGTACGACGTCTAAGGAGTGGATATGCTAGGAGCATTTATACATAATTATACTTTGAGTATACCTTTCATGTTATTGATTTTTTATATGCATGGAAGGTTCCTCATCTATTATTCCTTCATGTAATTTATCCTTCCGTATGACTAGTGCTATCATTATTGTTATACATGTAGAACGATGAATTATGAGTAGATGTGGGAGGAGTATTCATGGATGATTGTACTCGGAGTATACCTTATGACCATCATTATTGTTATACATGTAGAACGATGAATTATGAGTAGATGTGGTAGGAGTATTCATGGATGATTGTACTCGGAGTATACCTTCTATTGTATTATGCTCGACTGAATAATGAAAAACAAATAATAAATGAAATAGAAGAAGAGGTAAGTGCAACATTGTTATATTTCGATTTCTGTTGTACAATAGGAATAGCACTGTTTATCCACATTTTTTTTAACTCCTTAATTTTCACCAACACATCGTTTTGGAGATTTGCGCTTTTGTGACAAAAAAAGGCAGGGGTCCTTGCCGTCCACACGGCGACTGGAAATATAATATAGTATTTTTAGTCATCAATTTATTGTTGTTGTGGGTATAATTTACTTATATTATACAAAATATTTTCTTACATTGATGACACTCATATAAGTTAAAAAATGAAATTTTATTAAAGGTACCAAGTATATCAAAATGTCAAAATTATATTTAACCCATATATGTATAGACATTCTAAGACGCAAAACCACATTTTGTTTTACCCTTTGGTACATTTTTAATGTGTGTGTATATATATGTGTGTGTAATACTCTATATATTTATAACTTAATGAGTAAGAATTATTAATATATAATAATCACATATGCATACACTAATTTTTTTATTATAATGATGACATTTTTTTATATAATTTTAATATAATAACAATACGAATCGTATTTTTTTTTTATAAATTTAATGTAACGGTATATAAAATACTCGCGTAAAATAGAAAAAGTAAACCAGAATGTGTCGTGAACGTACTATTTTTTATGATTACTTGCCGTATCTTTCTTCTCTTCTGACTTACTTTCAGATTTGCTACTCTTATTAGATACTGTTCTGTTTTTTTCATGATCGTCTTCTGATTCGTTATTCAAAGTTATTTCGTTGCTTTTGTTGCCATTTTTAATTTCTTGCTGTTGTTGTAATTTTAATAAACGTGCATTAGAACGTTTCATAATTTCTGTACGTTTTGACTGGAAATGGTTGCGTGCTTGTTGTTGTTCTATATTTAATTTTAGAACGGTTTCATTGAAATTAACGCCACGTGTATTGGTATTAAGCATCCTATCTTTTCTATTGGCAGCTATGGGACTAGTTCTTTGGGCAATTGTTATTTTTTCCATATTTTCATTTCCTTGGTTTTCGATTGCCCGTTCATACGCACATCCAGCACATAGATCTAACATTTTTCCTCCTTCGTTTACTGTAACTTGATATCGTACACCGTAAATTATACTTCGTTCACATTTCGTACCATCGCATTGATACAAGTCATCCCCGTCGTTGCCCTCTGTTTC
>JACKZZ010020962.1_pt1 | contig 12485 bp, 15 predicted proteins | sample 8027871 | NCBI WGS metagenome assembly JACKZZ01 (sample SAMN15724774, study PRJNA655200) | protist metagenome | isolation source: fluorescence activated cell sorting (FACS) single amplified genomes of... | place: USA: West Boothbay Harbor, Gulf of Maine | collected 2000-07-19
CTCGTATGGTGTTGCGCCATCATCTTCTTCTACACCATCCCAAATAATCTTAACTTTTTTAACGCCTCTACGAGTGCTTTTGTCAAAGCCGTAAACCTTTAGGTTGGTCGGAGCAACAACTTCTGTACCTGTATAAACGTCAGGTGCAGTGGGAACAATAAAGCTACCTGCGCTAGTGCCAGTCCAATCATCTATATCTTCATTTTCTACAGCATCGATTTCCACTAAGATGCCTCTCTCAGGATCAGGCACAATTCGTAGATTGGTTATCTCGAATATCTTAGGGCTACCAGTAGTCCAGCCAAAGCGTGAATTAACAACCTTAACATTGTCGCCAACCTTGTACTTTAAGCCAGACAGATTAAGTTGCATACTAATGCTCATCTGTAGTCTAGACTTCTTCATAGTCAGATAAGCTATTCTCTGCGCTCGCTTGTTCTCAGTAGTCATCGGCAGGGTTAGATCAAGTGCTAACTCCTCGCCATCATCTGTGACGTACTGAGAAACAGACTGTGTTGGGTAATCAGCTACAACGTAGTTATTTTCGGTAGATACGAACTTACCTTTAACTGAGTTATACAAAGATGATCTGCTACGCTTTGTAGATACTTTGATAGGCGCAACAATCATATCTTCATCAATAGCATCTGCAACAGGTGTAACATACTTTTGTGCAAGCATATAAAACTTGCCATCTGACCAGTGCAGGCTACCCATCATGCTAGTTAAGATGTTTTCTACATTAGACTTGATGCTTGAAGCGGTATCTAATACGCCATCGCAAGTGTACTTTTTCTGATTTTCTGTAGCACCTATAGGCATATTTTCATCACATATATTAGCGGCATTAGTTAGCGCAGTAGTATCTATTTTAGATGCTGACTCGCCTAGACCATACTTAGTATCTTTTAAGTAATCATTGAGAATAAGCGCAGGGTTGTCAGACCAGACTGTTGTAGATGTTCTTGGGTCGTATACTTTTTTACCCTTAATTACGCATGAAATATTAGGTACGCCAGATACATACTTCTCTCTGTCGTAGTCTAAACGAGCGTAGATGTAGGCTGTATCTAATAATTTGTGATCTTCAGTCCAACCAGTTGCCGCGCCTACTAAGGTGCTATCTGCTGTAGTCTGTGAGCCATCGTGAAAGTTAAGCAAGCAGTGATCATCCCAATCGTTAAGGTAACTGCCATTCTCCCAGACCTTTTCTTCACCGAAGTATACTTCCTCAAAACTTTCTATTTCATGTCCTGCAACAGCAATGACCATGTGTAGATAGTTGTTGTCAGTGTCACTCGTATTAAAGAATACAATCGTGCCGCCTATTCTTGCTTTACCATAGACTAGCTTTCTAGTGCTTGCTGGGTCGCGCACATTAAAGTTAACGCCTTCCATAGTATCGTATTCAGGCTGTCCAAATAGACTGCGACTAACAGCACCTAATACAGCATAGGTAGCAGTAGCGGCCGCAAATGCCGCAAAGCCAGTAAAGGTTTTGCCAAATAATACAATGCCTTTAGACCCTGCCATCAATGCTGATGCTAAACCTGCAAATACTGATCCTGCCATAATTAACCTATATATTTAGAATATAAACGCTCGATTAGATTATAACCCATTCTGTCCATTAAACTATCAAAAGGCGCGTGTACTTTAGTGTTAATGTGGATAACACTGACACCCATATCCTTTAATCTGCTTTCAGCGTACTTAATTAGCTTAAATCCTGTCATGCCAGCGCGCTTGTCTGGTCTAACATATATAACATCGTTGTTAGCAAACAGGTGATCTTTATAGTGTATATTTCTTGATACTACTGCTATGAAATAGCCAACAAGCTCGCCATTGTCTCTGGCTGTGAATATCTTTAGATTACCTGCAAAGTACAGTCTTTGATACTCATCCCAATCAGGGTTCAACTTAATCTTGTCTTTGTTTACTGCAATCTGTTCCCAGTGTTGTTCGATTAGTGGCTTAATATCATCTTTAATATTGGTGTAAGATTCCTCTTGATATTTCATGCCTTTCCCCTATGTTATCTGCCTCTCTTTGGCTCGTAATTCTGTGATGCCGCCTTTTCTGTAGCACCGCCCCAAGTTATGTCTTTTTCTGCAATGCTTGCAACATAATCAAAGCCTTCATCTGTTGAATGGTCTTTGCGTTGGTCAGCACTGTTATATCTTCTGGTCTTTGTTCTGCCTAACTGTATTAGCTTGTTCTCTACTGATAGGTTAATAGTAGATGTTTCTCCGCCCTCATCGATACTCAATACATCCATGAACCCAGAAAAAATAGTAACAGGCGTATTGTGTATGTCTCCAAAGCTGTCGAACAATCCTAGTTTTATTTCTACCTCTTTGCCCTGGTACTCTTCTGTTAGTGCCTTTGTTAGCAAGGTTGTGCCATTGATACCAGATAGGTTGATGGTAATACCTTTAGCACCTAAGTCCTGAGATTCCTCAATGGTATCAAATCCTAACAACTCGCCAACACCAATGTAGTCAGTGCCGCTATATGTTAGATCGCCATAACCTGACCAAAGGTAAATAGGTGAACTAAACTCTAAGTCGATAAGCAAAAAAGGTCTTACAACAGTATTCTCAACTGCTGTCTCCATATCGGCATGAAGTCCTCTACTCATTAGATAACCTCAACGCAAGCAAAGGTAAATGGTGTTAACTGGCTTGTACCGGTAGACCAATTCACATCGTTAGTAGCAAGTCTCCATGTTCCTAAAGGCTGTGTAAAATCGACTGTAGCACTACTAGCATCAGCGCGTAATGGCGGCTGTATTTCAACGTCAGTTGTGCCTGTTTCAGTAGTTATGTATAACCTGTTAGCTATTGAGAAATATGTACCTGCTGGCACTTCACCACTAAAGGTAATATCAGTATCGCCCTTGTTACCTGTAGCGGTTCTAGACAATGCGCTAGTCTGTAGTGGATTGCCTAGCGTAAACGTGCCTTTACGACCCTCTAAGCCAATTAAGAACGCTTGGAATACCTGTGCCTCACTTTGGGTTAGAGGCGGTATAGTGACCTGTGCTTCCCATTTAGCACCACCGAAATCATGCACTTGTTGAGCATAACTAAATGGCGATTCTGAGAATGCAACAGATTTGCGGAAACTTAAATCAAACTTAGCTATACCGACTGATGGAAAGGTAAGCGGATAAGATAATGACATTCTATGCTCCTAGTAGGGCTTTACTGTAGCTACCGCCTCTAGCCCTAGCATCTGCCACTGCTGACTTGGTCGCCTCTTGTATCTGTGGCATTAGGTTTGATATTTCTGCCCTAACAGTTTGCTGTACGCCTGTGCTTACATTAATGGTCTGATTAACTACTACACCACTGCCGCCACCTAATTCGTTATTAGGTATTATAGAGCCTGACTGGTTAGGAACAAACAACTCTTGCCCTCGCTCACCTACCATGTATGGCTGACCTGCCTGTACAGAACCACCTATAGCTTTACCTGTTGGAGTAGATGAAATGCCAAGCGCACCGCCAACAGCTTCCATAAGCGGCTTTGTAATGTGGTACTGAATCATCATCTTAATTAGGCTATTTATAACGCTTTTAGCCATATCTTTCATGGCATCGCTAAAACTCTTAGCGCCAGTAATAGCATCGGTAAAGCCGTTAGTTACGCCATCGCTTAACTGTTTTGCAACGCCCATCATGCCATCTTGTAGGGTTGGCATTTGATTAGCTACTGTAGAAATAGCATCGCCAAACTGACCAAATAAAGTGCTAGTTGTACCAGTTGTATTATTCAGGTCTTTTCCAGTAGTAGATGTGAAATCTAGGTCATTAGCAAACTCATTTAGCTTAAAGCCCATATCTGCAATTTTATCTGATAACTCAGTGCTAAATATGTTTTCTAAGGGCTGATCTGTGAACTGTTGATATATATGCCCAATGCCATTACCAAAAGCCTCTAACGCCCTAACGCCCTCTGACAAACTAACCAAAAACCTACCAAAAGATTTAACAAAGTTAACAATAGTTTCTTGTGCAAACTTCTCTACAGAGCCGCTAGTATCTTCAATAGCATTTCTTAATCTTTCTAAGATATTGTTTGATAGTCTTTCAATAATAGGCGCAAGTGCCGCTACTATTTGATCTCTAATACCTCTAAATAAACTGAACAATTTAGTAAGCGCATCGTTAGCCTTTTCTACGCCTTTTGCCGCAGTTGATGACATTACTATGCCAAGAGTCTGTGCATCGGCAAACATAGCATTAAGACCATCTTTACCTAGCGCAAGGGTGTTTACTAATGCCGCACCCTCAGAGTCAAATAGCTTAAACGCTAGTGCAAGTTTCTCAGCTTCTGGTCTAGCCTCAGAGAACGCATCAGATAGGGCAAGCATTCTTTCGCTTAATGGCATATTAACTAACGCTTTAGCATCTAAGCCTAGTTCTTTTAATGCCGCCTTTGCTTCACCTGTACCTTTAGCCGCTTCCGCAGTACGTCTAGTAAAACGCTGTAACGCCATATCCATTGTGGTCGCAGATACGCCAGTTAAGTCAGCCGCATACCTCAGCTTACTTAATTCCTCTGTCGTTGTGCCAATCTTGGATGCGGTTTTAGCTAGAGCATCTGTAGTTTGAATAGACTGCCTAATTAACAGACCTAAACCAACAGCACCAACAACACCTGCTAGAGCGGTTTTCATGCTAAATATAGCACTACCTACAGCCTTTATACCTCTTGCGGCAGATGCAAATGCGCCCTTAGTTTTATCTAGGGCTTTGATGGTAATGTTTAAGTTCTGGTTAGCCATTAGAATCCTTTAGTATCTGGTAGTATGCCATCCACTCATTGTACTCAGTAACGCTTATTTGCTCTACTTCTGCAATGGTCATATGTAGCCGATCAGCCAAAGATATAAGATTCATTCTCTGGTGATCGGTTTTTAGTTTTTTGCTAGATCTTCCTCTGACTCTATCTCAGCAAACATCTGGTTAGCAATCTCTGATATAACATCAGTCTGCTCGCCCATCAGTTCAATCTTATCGTCAGCCGCAGTAAACAACTTCTCACCACTTTGATCTTCAGCTTTCATAATAATCAGATCAACCATAGCGGCAATCGTAGTATTAGTTAAGAAGCTAGGGTGCTTCTTCTGTAGCACGTTAAGATCATAACAGGTAATAGGTCTGCTATATAACTTAAATGCACCAGAATCGTCACCCCACTCAGGAACAACAACTTCTCTGACTTTAACTTCTCGTCGCTTGCGTAACTCTTTTGCTAATCCCATGATTTATAACTCCCCTAAGTTATGCTGTTGCTTCGGTTACTGCTCCAGATACTTGTACTGAGAAACTAGCTTCAACCATCCCATCAAAAGAAGTATTGATTGATTTGCTAGTAACAATGCCGCCACCTGAATAGTATTTCTCGCCAGTAGCAGTGCCTGTAGGATAGATTTCAAAGTCAATGTCTGCTCTGCCATCTAATACTAATTGTTGTGCATCTGCATCATCCCAGTAGCATTCAATAGTTACTGTAGAGTTTTCTAGACCTGCAAGATAAGTACGAGCAGTATCGCCCATTACGCTATCTTCAATAGTGTCTGCTGATGTTTCAATGCTAAATGATCGGACTTCGCCAACTACTGCAACTGAACCACCGTCTGCCGCAATCTTCACTACTCCGCTCGAACCTGTTTTTGTAGCCATCTTGTATTACCTCGTAAAGTTAAAGTGTACCGCGTTGATACTGATACAGTACGCGGAGAGTTATTATGACCCCACCAATGGGATCAATAGAACCTTCATCTGTCTCAATGCTTACTATTTGCGTATCCAGTGCATGACCGCCACGCGTTCTATCTACATCAAGAGCTTCTTCTACAGCCTCTATGATATTATTTCTAGCAGTATCTACAATCTGCCCTTTAACATAACATATAAGCTGATAATTAATCGTTGCCATTCTTTGCGACATTGAGCCGCCAACTGTACTGTCTTCCCTATCCTCATCAGAGCTTCTAACTAATACAGCAGGAAACTGTGCGTTAGATAGCTTATCAAAATCAAATGGCTCTCTGGTCGCATATTTAACCGCTACAGGCGTTTTAACTGCCTTAATGGTATCAACCAAGTTTGTAGCTATATCTTCTCTTATGCTCATAGAATCGCCTTAAAGAATACGTTAGCAAGTTGCTTCTCTTCTTTTCTGTTAAAACCAAAAAACGGTCTAGTCTTATTGTTCATAGCCGCCTTTTTAGATTCTTCTGCTCTAGTAAAAAAGATTGTGGCTTTCTTTCTATCTGCCTTACTTGTCATAGAGCCTAACATTCGCCCAGTAAACTGTAGATCAACATTAGAGCCTCTACCTTTACCGCGCCTAAATGCGTTGTACTTCTCTGAGTATGGCTTAAACGCCCCACCCTTGTAACCAATTCCTGCATCCGTTCTATCTTCTATTATATTAATACCTGCCAAAGCCGTACGCGATAACGCACGCTTCATGCTCTTATTAACATCTTTCCCTTTCTTCTTTAATGCCGCTTCTACTTTCTTGGCATTAGAAGTAACTTTTACCTGCATTATCTACTCAGTCTACCGCTGTGAACAGGCTTTTTCTCTGCCTGTGTGATACTGCCATCATTATCAGCATCGTATTCAACACCATCTCTTAGTATGGCTTCTAGTTCTTCGCCATAACGAGACTTGTAGAAAGTGATCATGCTTTGGTATCTATCGCCATCAACCCAATTAGTAAGCTGTGGTAAAGCGTATTTCCATAATACTAAGTAGGCCGCGCATCTGGTGAACTGTGACGTAGTCAGGTAATCAGTATTGATATCACCTGTTAACCCTTTCCTGTCCCACCAGTTGATGCGTAGTTCTCGTACAATATCGCTTTGAGCTTTTGCATGCTCTCCACTGAATGACGTAATACCTAATTCTAAAATATCTGGAACTAAGTTCAATAAATCTGCGTCTGTACTAAATTCCATTACCATTTCACCTTATCTGCCCAATAAGCCGCTGACATCTTGCCTTTGGCTATGTTCTTAGCGTGTCGCGCTTTAAACGCCTTACGCTTTGCTTTATCTGCCGCAGATTCGTTTTTTCTAGGTGGCTTGTTATCTGCCCCCTGCTGACCGAATCTTATCAGTTTAACCTTATCTCCATCTTTAGCTAATACGGCGTGAGACTTAGTCTTATGACCAGATGTCCGCTTTGGCTTGTTATAGCCGTTGAACCTTTCGCCTCTATATGTAATCGCCATATTAACCTCAGATAAAATACCCCCCACCGAAGCAGGGGGAGTTCAGACCTAGATAGTAGCGTCTTTGTACAACTCAACACCAAATGCGTCATCAAGCTCAGCTACACCATATACAGCAGTAGCGTTTAGTTCGTTAGCACGTAGTGATGCATCGCGCTGAACCTCTAAGTTGAAGTCAGACTTAAGTGCAATGGCAAGTGCTTCAGGAGCAAATACAGCCGCTTTAGCATCGCCAGAACCGTCTACAGAAACATTAGCAGACTCATAAACATTGATGCCAGCGATAGTACCAACGTAGCCATTGCGCATAGCTTCGTTTTGTAGGTCGCCACCGTTAGGGTTAGCAAAAGTGTTAGTGAGTGATGCTTTCATGTTGTAGGCTTGGAACGGATGTACAACAGCGTTGATAACACCAGTTACTTTGTTAGCTCGTAGAGTAGCCGCCGCTTTAAACAAGTCAGTAGCAGTGAACTCTTCAGCCGTCGCGCCAATAGAAGTGCTAAAGCCGTCAAACAAAGCAATAAGGTCAGTATCAATCTTAGTTGCAATTGCGTTACCAAGAACAGTACCTAACTCATCAGCAGGGTTGCCAGCACCCATAGCCGCTAGGTCAGTAAGAACAACCTGTGCGCCTACTTCGCCAACAGTAACTTCAACTGATGAAGTGCTAACAGTAGTTGAACTCATGTCAGTACCTTCAGTTAAGCCAGCCGCCGCGATTGCAGGGTACTTAGGAACTTGGATTGTTTTGCCAGCTTGACCAGCAATGTTGTACTGAGTTACAAGACCTAACATTAGGGATTGTTCTTCAGCAGTGAAACGAGCCTGTGCAATAATATTTGCAAATAGATCGTCTAAAGTTGTGCTTGTTGATGATGCCATGATAATAACCTCAATAAATAGAAAGAATAAAAAATATAATTAGGTCTTTCTCTTCGTAGCGGCATAGGCTTCTTTGCCACCGCTATTCCAATTCTCGACCATCCATTCCACCGATTGAGGCTTCGGAGTAGAGCCACCTGCGCTACCCATACTACCAGCACCGCCTTGAGAGGCACGCACAAAGTGTGGGTTTACAGTTAAAAATTCTGTAACCATTTCATCAACGGATAACAGATCACCTTTGTCATTGTAACGCGGTGTTCCATTAGAATCCACAATCTCGACCGCCCCATCTTCATTTAGTCGAGTATTGCCTTTCAATAAAGCAGTTACTTGCGCTGTATCAACGGCGTTATTACGACTAGCGGCACTGGTTAACTGTCCATCAATTAACGTCTCTTGCAACCTAGTTTTATAACTGTTAATAACTGCGTCTTTCTTTTCGACTGTTTGCTTTAGGATAGAATCAAACTCGCCACGTTGTTTCTGTTGCTCTAGTTCAGTCTGCTCTTTCTGAGTCAGTAGCTCTTTAGCTTCATCTAAATTGATGCCACCTAGCTTCTTATCAAATTTGCGCTGTTCTCTAGCAATACGATCTGCAACGATTCGGTCTAGCTCATCCTGCGTAAACGTCTTAGTCTGAGTTTCTACTGCCGCTGTCTCAGTTTCAGCTTCTACGGTTTCCATGATTTCATCGCTCATGTTACGAACCTCACAAGGAGTAGTTGGTGAATTAATAGTTTAACACAAGTTATTTCTTTGTCTTGCGTTTCTTTTTCTTAGGTCTACCGACCTTTGATCCATATGTACCTTTTCCGCTTGGCATAATATACCTCTTAGTCAAATACTGGTCTGAATCTATGGCGGCAATTATAGCCACCTGCTGTAGCAAAGGCGTTAGAACTGCTTTTGCCAGCCCATTCACCTTCCCATATTTCTTTTATCTCATCGATTGTGTAAGTCTTATTAACGTGCTTATCACAAAAGTCTCTTGTCACTTCATCATCAGGGCCACGATAAGTAAACTTCTCAGCACCAGAATCTAATGCAACTTTAGCGTTAATAGTCCTGTCAAACTGTGTCAGCGAATCATGCACCTGCTGTTTAACATATCTACTCATGCCATCGCCAACAGTAGCCTTAACTGCTGTAACACTAGCGGCAAAGGTTGTGCCAGTTAATGTGCTTTCATAAACCTGCTTTGCCAGCACATCTAAATACTCTGTGCCTAAATCTTCTAAGCCTTGAAAAGACATTCTCTGTAGCTGACTAATAACATCGCGATCAAGTTCAGCAATATCGCCATATGTTCCAAGCATTGCTACTGCATCATCAGCTACGCTGTTGTAGTCCCTGATTATGCTATCTACTTCAGTCAGGTATTCTTCTGTTATAGCCTGACGTAATTCTGTTCTAGCGTTTAACGCCCACTCTAAATCAAACAACTGACCATCGCGTAACGGTGCTGTAGCCATTAGGTCTGCAACTCTATCTTCTAGCTTAACAAGTGCAGAGGCTATTCTTTCTTCATGCCTTTCAGCTAACCGCTCAACAATGTTGTAGTGGTCGGTATCAGCCGCCATTAGTTATCTCATCTGCAAAGTTGCCAATGCGCTGTGCGCCAGACTCAATCTCTGTATGGGCTTTAACTAAGTGTTCATCATCGAGAAGTAGATCAGCAATCTTCTTATCTATTTCCTGCGATAAGGTTTCTGACTGTACGCCTGTGGCTCTCATCTGCTGTAGGAACAATAACTCTTTGTCGTAATCACGTAGGTCAAACGCATCAGGGTAGAATATCTCAACGTCATTAGTTACTTGTTGCCACTGGCAGAACAGGTCAAAGATTTGTTCTTCTGCTAACTCTAATAGATCGGCTTTCTCAGATAGCTTGGCGTTAAGCATCTGAAACTCTGTCTGCATTGCTACGCCTGATTGGGTCATAGCTTCTGTGCCACGTACTGCACCCATATGTGACATACGGTTTATAGCTTCTACCTTATCCACAATAGATGCTCTTACAGCGTCAAGGTTAGCACCACTAGGTTGCATCTGGTACGGCTTTAACGCGCCATCCATATCATCAGGTAGGTTAATAACCGCACCTGCACCTGCACTAGCATCTGTCTCGTAAGTCTTAACCAGTGTCGGGTGGTTGCTGATTCTAATTAACTGTTCTACTTCTGATAATTCCTGGTAAATAGCACGTTGCATATGCGATACGTCTGATATATCTGATATACCAATGCCTCTCAATACAGAGCGATTAGCCGGTAGGAATACAGCAGGTATCTTGCCTAGTGCGTTATCAATAGTCTCTAACAACTCATCAGTGTCGTTAACAGTACGCCATGATTCAATTCTATCTTCACGCCATACGCGCCAGTAAATCTGTGTTTCTGTATCTGTAACGCGGTCAATAGATTCTCTAACCTTTAGGTAGGTCAGCTTGAATCTACCACTGGGGGTGCGCTCATGCTTCCAGTCAAATACGTTCTCTGGTGTTATCAACGTCATGTAGGGGCGAATCTCTTGCTCTAGTTCTTCTGCTCTTGTACTGGCATTAGACTGAGGCTTATCAAGCATTAACCATACGTGACCATATACACTAGCCCAAACCTGCGCCTGTCTCATAAACGCATCAAAGCTACGACCATCAAGGTCAGCATCTTTTAGGAATGGCTCTAGTGCGGCATTGTTAGAAAGACTGTTAAAGGCTCTTGTTGGCGGTACGCGCCATAGGAAACTGGAATAGATGTGAACAATGTTCTTACAGTGATTGTCCATTGGGGTTAGGTCTATACGTCTTGCGTATTCTTCCTTGCCCTCAGATACATAGCTAGTTAGATAGCTACCACCTTTATAATCATCGCCCCCCATGTAACTTCGCAGATAGAACTCCCATCTGTCTTTATAAGCATCATAGTCGGGGTGTGTATATTCAATATCTCTCATCAAGTCCACCTAGTCGGTTGCGGTGTATTATATTCGGTTCTTATTGGGAACAGGTATTCTACCAGATAGCCTAACGCATCATTCATATGATCGAAGCCATCTTTGTTTGGAATACTTGTACCCTCTTTGTAAGTCTGTCTCTCTAAACTCTTAATGGTTTGCTTGCACTTGGGGCTAACAAACAAATGCCGCTCGCCATCACCTGATAGCAAACGACTATTAACCGCATTGATTCTATCCCTGACCAATGGGTGAGCTTTCTTCGCCTTAACGCTAAACCCTGCGTTTTGTAAGATCGACAAATCAGTCCGACCACCAGCACTCGTCTTGCGCTGTCTTGATGCTGGATCAGTGTAGATAATGATATTGCGATTAGGATAGCGATCCTTTATCTCAGCAACAACCTCATCTGTATTTGATCCATATAGAACTAGCTCATCAATAACCTGTAAGTCTTGCCCATGCCGTAAGCATACAACAGCACTCATAGGATCAATGTTAAAGTCCATACCAATGTGTAGTGTACCACCATTATCGTCTACATTGATAACAGATAGTTCTCTACTAAAGGCATAATATATCAAACCGCTGTAAGTAACAAATTCAGCGCAATATTCTTGGTTAAAAGTTCTAATGTCTAGGTCGTTTTTAGCTTGCTCTATTTCATCTGGCGGCACGTTTCCACCATCGATAGTCGTATACTGAAAACTCTCCCAATTATCCTTACCTGTCAGCGCATCAGCCCATATATCGTAGAAGTGGTTTCTGCCTTTGGGCGTACCAATGAATATACAGCTACCTTGCCTATCTGATAGAGATGGTCTAATAACCTCGCTCCAAGTCTCAGGTCGCATATCAGCAAACTCATCTAGTACCACAAAGTCTAAAGCCCTGCCTCGTAAATTGTTGGGCTTCTCTGCACCCTTTAAGGCAATAGCAGAGCCGTTTATTAGCTTAATGGTTAACGCTGTCTCATTGGTTTTGTATATGTATTCTTCTGGAATAGTGTGAATAAGCATATTCCAAGCAATCTCTTTAGCAGATCCATATGTAGGCGCAATGTACCATACGTTTCTGTTTTTGCCGCCAATAGCCGCCCTTAGTATCTCGATAGTAGATAAAAACGTCTTGCCGAATCTACGCCCTGCAACAACAGTTCTAAAGCGAGCAGGTGATGTGAATATCTCAGTCTGCGGAGTTGTCAGTTGCATTGCTTAATACAATATTTAATGGCGGTATTTCTAATGGTTCGGCTTGTTCTTCTTTCCAACCGCCCTGCGTTTTTAAATAAAAGATATTAGCTGCCACATTACCTGCTTTAGCTAATTGAACAAGGTTGCTACCCATACTGGCTATCTGTTTTACTTTACCCTTTTTATATGCGGTATTTA
>JACKZZ010019842.1_pt1 | contig 12480 bp, 8 predicted proteins | sample 8027871 | NCBI WGS metagenome assembly JACKZZ01 (sample SAMN15724774, study PRJNA655200) | protist metagenome | isolation source: fluorescence activated cell sorting (FACS) single amplified genomes of... | place: USA: West Boothbay Harbor, Gulf of Maine | collected 2000-07-19
GTTTTGTCACCAAATTACATTTTGCATTTCATAATACATTGAGTGTGATGTTTGTATTTGATTTAAAGACAGGTGCAGATCTGAGACATTATCTGAGAAAAAAGTTATTATTTGAGGAAGTTAATGTAGCTTTTTATGTTGCTTGTATAAGTAGTGCTTTGCATTATTGGTAAGTAACATTGACATTGACATTGACATTAACATTAACATTGACATTGACATTGACATTGACATTGGCACACATGCTGTTCTACTTGGCTAAACCTTGACTTGATGCAATTTCTTACTAACCTTCCTTCCTTTCATCCAACACCTACGTCTACACCTACGTCTACACCTATGTCTACACCTACACCTTCGCGCACGTGTCACTCAGTCACTCCAGAGGTGTGATACACCGTGATGTCAAGCCAGAGAACATCGTACTAGATGAGCATGGGTTCCCTCACCTTATTGACTTTGGTGTTGCTTATGTGCAAAAACCTACGCCTACTATTCCTACTCTTGATGCTGCTACAGTAGCTACTACATCTGGTTCTGGTTCTTCGTCTTTTCTTTTAGCATCAGTGGCTGTCAATGGATCGTATGCGCAGTCCTCTAACCCGCAGTCACAGGCACAAGCACAAGCGGCTCATACACAAGCACAGTTAAGAGCTATACCCTCAAACACCAGAGGAGCCATTACCACTACAGGGGTTACAGTACACTCACACAACGGTAGTGGTAGTGGTAGTGGTGGTAGTAGTAGTAGTAGTAGTAGTAGTAGTAGTAGTAACAGAAACAGTGGTAGCAATGGCAATGGTAACCACTCTCACTCTAACTCTCCTAAACATCACACAGTAGCTAGCATGACAGGGGCCATGGATCAAGCACTACAGTGTACACTTGCTTCAGGTACTAAGCAATACCTCGCACCAGAAGTCTTCACAGCAAAACACACACATGGACCTGAGGTCGATTTCTGGGCCTTGGGTGTAGTCGCCTATGAGTTACTTCATGGGAAACGTCCTTTTGAGAAGCACTGCCCTAAGGAGATGATCAACTACTTAGATAAGAGGTATGTAGCAGTTGCAGTTGCAGTTGCAGTTGCAGTTGCAGTATCAGTAGCAGTAGTGGTAGTGGTAGTTTCTTTATCCTTCATAGTGACTTGTCGAAATCATTTCATGTCTATACTCATATCTTTACCGTGTCTTCATTCCCCACTCACACTCACACTCACACTCACACTCACACTCACACTCACTCCCTTACACTCACACTCATAGATTTGATATACAGCAGGAAAGGAATCAGAAAAACTATGCATTGTGTTCCAAAAGGGCTGCTGTGAATTCTGCTAATGTTGCGCATATAGCTGCTGTTGCTATTCATGCAGCTACTGCTACTCCTAGTGCTAGTCCTAGTCCTAAAGACTTGGACTACACCACTTGTGGTTTCAATGGTTCCAGTTCCAGTTCCAGTTCTCGTTTTGGTAGCCTCATTAACAATGACAGTGGCAGAGACAGTAACAGACAGGATCGCACCCTGTGGAATAACATCAATGACGGCTTCCCAAGCGGAGTAGTGCTACCAGATGCTGCCTACACTGCAACAGTTACACACACTGTTACTTCTTCAAAACACGGGGAAGAAAATAGAAAACTTTCCAGTGCTAGTGCTAGTGTCAGTGTCAGTGCTAACGCTACTGCTACAGTTGCTACTGCTACTGAAATTGGGGCAGCTGATAGCAAAGGTTGTCTCTTTTCTAGAGCTGCTGGTACTTCATCAAACGGCTATGCTGATGCAAACTCTCACTCTCACTCTCACTCTCACTCCGCTTTTGGAGCTGGGGCTGGAGGCGAGGTAACTTTAGATGCAGAAGTAAGCAGTGATATCAGTGTGAGTGCCTTGAATCTCAATATCAACATCAATGGCAGCAGCAGTAGCAGAGCTATTGGCGATCACAATGGGACCGCTTATGGAGATAATTGCATTGCTGGGAGTAGTGTTGGTCCCAATAGCATCCCTACTCCCGGTAGTCCATGCAGTACATCACAACTACTTGCTGAAACATCTCCTTCGTATACTACTGGTGGTTCCCCTTCTCCTATGGGTGGGAACTATGCCAGGGAAAGAGATGGGGCAAAAAGTGGTAGTGGTAGTAGCAGCCCTACAGGTAGCATGTTTGGCACGCCTTTTGGCACCCCTTTGCACTCCATTCCAGGTTCTCCACGCGACTGTTCCAGTCCCAGCCCACACCCTGATCTCAGTCCAAGTGTCAGTCACCTCAGTCACAGTCACAGTATTGACAGTGGCCACACTAGCCATGCTAGCACACCAGGCTCTGGCTCTGGCTCTGGCAGTGGTTTCTCCTCTCCAGCCAAGAAGGTGCCCATGTTCCCGCCACTGGCCTCACCGCAGCCTAGTAGCAGCGGCAGTGCCTGTCACGCTACCACTGGTGGTACTGGTAGTAAGTCCGCATCTGCCACAGGTGGTAGTTGGCTTTCTGAAGGTAACAGCACTAACCCTAAATGCACCAGCAACTCTGGTGGTGCAACAGGTAGTACTATTGCAACTGCAACTGCATCTGCAACTGCTAGTGCTAGTGCTAACGTGACGACTACTAACAGCAGCAATGGCGGTACCGGTACTGGTACTGGTACTGGTACTGGTACTGTCACTATGGTAGTCCAAAGTAACTACTGCGGCGTAGAGGATGAGATGGGAGGTATCTTTGGCAACCATTGGGCTGTTGAAGAAAACCCCAATCCTAAGGTAAGGGTTCTTCTCTGATCTGCTCTGCTCTGCTCTGCTCTGTTCTGTCATGTCGTCTCCTTCTATCTATCTCTTGCACAACGCTTAAACTAACATATTACACTACTATCCCCTTTGTTTGCACTCTCTCTCTCTCTCTCTCTCTCTCTTAGTTCTCCGTCAAAAACCTTCTGAAAGTAGAAGTACCATCTTATAATGTGTGGTTAGGTAATCTTAGTGATTCGTGCGTACAATGCATAGAAGCTCTATTTGAGGTAAGGCCATCACATCGTCTAGGTGGGAGAAATATTCATAAGTTACGTACACATCAATGGATGGCTAACCATGGGCTCACTGATTGGGACCTTTTGAAGACTAAGGTATGTGTGTGTTTATAACTTTGCACCTTTGTATCTTCTCTTCTTCCCAATGACATCCCACTAGATACTAACCTCTGACGCTCAAACTCGCTCAAACTCTCTCTTCACATAATATATATAGGTCCCAGACTGTGCCCCACATTTCATGCCAGGTAAAAGTTACATCCAAAAGAAATACGGTTGTTCTCACCCCATGTCTACAGATCCTATCAGTCATCAAAAACTTCAAAAACATTTGATGAATAGTAGCGATAGAGATAAGAATGGAAGACTCATTGATAGTAAGATTAGTGCTAAACAAGAGGCTGAATTCTCTAGTTTCCATTATGGTTCCAGTGAGTTTGATCACCTCCTTCCTAGTGGTGGTAATGGTAATGGTAATGGTAGTGATAGTGGTAACAGCAATGTCAGAAATAGTGCACCTTTCAGTCACAGTCACAGTAGTAGTCGTGGTCACAGTGCTAGCGCTAGTGCTAGTACAAGTACTGGTGTTGGTGCTAGTAGCTCTATTCCGAAGCGCAACAGTCACTATGCTGAAACTGCTCCTACTTCCCAAGCTCTTGCTTCTTCCAATCTTGGCGGTGGTACTGGCAGTGGAAGCAGTAACAGCAACCAAGGAAACTTGAACTTGCCTTTTCCGTCTTTGTCTATCTCCTCTCATCACAGCAATCCTTCCAACGGCATCAACGGTGCCAGTGGAGCTGGGGGGTCCTCAAATCAAGTGAAAGGTAGTGGTAGTGGTAGTGGTAGTAGTAGTAATAGCTTCAGTCACGCTGGTGTTGGTTCAAATGCAATTAGTGTGAGGAGTGGCAATGGCAATGGCAATGTTAGTGGGAGTGTTAGTGGGAGTGGGAGTGGTAGTGGTAGTGGCACTGGCACTCCTCTCGCCAAGTATCCTCAGCAGAATATTGCTTCTCAGATAAGAGAAACTGTTGCAGTTGCTGCTGCTGCTGCAAACTCTAGTCAGAGCCGTGGGAGTAACGTTAAGGTAAACAACAACAACGACCCCAGTGTGCGTATCTATGCTCCCAATCCCCACCAACATGTAACTGAGCATCACCAACAGCAGTACCAGCAACAGTATCAGCATCAAGATCAGCAGTATCAGCAGCAACCGCAGCAACAGCAGCAAGGGCAATTGGGAGGCTTTCCTGTGGGATACAATCGCATTCCACACACTGGTGGTTGCAGTGTCAATGCCAACACAAGCAACACAAGTAATAAGCTTACTAACCAAGAACTAGCACAAGCACAAGCACAAGCACAAGGAGGGTCTGTTTCTGTTTCTGCTTCTACATCCTACAGCCAAGTCTACGGCAGTGGTCATGGTCATCCATATAAATCTGTGCCTTCATCCCTGTCTCCCACTAGCCTCAGTTCCAGTCCCGGCTATGTCTCAAGTCCGAGTCCCAATGTTACTCCTAGCCCGTTTAGTGGCGGTGGCATTGGCAGTGGAAGTGGCTTGTTTGCTACACCAAATTCCAACTCCAACTCTAACTCACCTCCTGCTAGAAAGAAGATGGCAGTTTCTCCTTCAATCAGTGGTAGTGGTAGTGGTGGCCTAGCTGGTAGAGGCAGTGGTCGTGGAGGGTTTGGAGGCAATTACAGCAATTACAGTAGCAAGCGTCTCTAGTTGTGGAGTTTGAATAGAGAAGAGAGACGAGAGAAGAGAGATGAGAGAAGGAATGGAGGGGAAACTTTTGAATGCATATCATTAAATAATAATAAGTCCATCTTTCATTGAATTTCTACATTGGGTACACTACTGGACACACTACACTCACTCAGTTACTCTTAGGTACTCTAATCCCTCTATTATTACAGTCCACGACCTCTGGCCTGGTTGAACAAATCGTTAGCAGTGGTCTTCTTGGAGAGTTCTGCACTCCTATGGAACAACCCACTATACACACTACTACCGGTGTACACACTACTGCTGTTACCGCCGCCGCTACTGCTACTGCTACTGCTACTGCTAGTGCTACTATTATTGTTACCAGTAGTGGCAGCTACTGATGCTGCAGTTAATGATGCTGCTGCTGCAATAGTTGCATTGCGTGAAAATGCAGTTGTAGCTGAACCTATTCCTGAAGCGGCGGTCATTTCAGTTCTTCTTTTCTTTTTTGCAACTGAAATTTCATTGTCATTGTCATTGTTATTGTCATTGTCATTGTCTCCATTCCTGATCCCTTTTTCTCTCTCCATCAACATTTCCTTCTTTCCTTTCCCTTTACATTTCCCTTTGTCTTTGTCTTTGTTTTTGTTTTTGTTTTCACTTTTATTCTTGTTTTTACTCTTATCATATGCTTTGAGACGCATAGCCAACAATCTACGACATCTCATATTTTCTTTCATTTCTTGAATTTCTTCTAATGTTTCTGGAAATAAATTTATGATGTCATTATATTGATATAAATAGCATCTCTTTTCTTCTTCTCCTCCTTCTCCTTCTTCTATTACTACTTCTACTTCTTCTTTTTTACTGCTGTCTTGACCTAAAGTAGTAACCTCAGTAGGAGCAGGAGTAGGAGCAGGAGTAGGAGCAGGAGACAAAGATGAAGATGAAGGCAATGTAACTTCTTCAACGCCTGTCAAGTCACTTACATCCATATCCATTGGTAAATACACTTTTTCATTGAAAGGTCCATATTCTGCTTGCAAATCACAATTATCTAATTCAGTTAACGCTTTTTGTGATAGTAAGTGTCCTGTGGACCAGATGACTACAAACGGTGTCACACCGTTGAAGTTCACATTAGTTATAGGACATGAATATTGGCAGTTAGAGTCTGTGGAACTAGAAATAGAGCTAGAGCTGGAGCTAGAGCTGGAGCTAGAGCTAGAGCTGGAGCTGGAGTGTTTATGCATGATAACATCCTTCACATGTGACATCCTCTGCAAATGTGAAAATTCTCCACTGATGCCTTTACCACTACTTGTACTTGTATCTGCATCCTTATCCTTATCTTTATCAAATTCATTGTCTTTGTCATTATTTTTGCTTTTGTTCAGTAAATGCTGTATCACAGCCTCTTTGTTGTACAAGTGACCAAGTTCACAGCATACGACATGATGAGGTCCTGGTGCATTTGTCACACTACCACTACCACGTCGATCATCACCTTGACCATGTCCCTGTATCAATCGATTTGTTAGAGCACAATGCTGACAACGAAGTGTACGTGAATATTTGATATTCTTACTTGTTACTCCTATTATATTATGATCATCATCATTCAATCATATCATATCATTTAAGACAGGATTCGATGAAAATATAGATTTATATTTGCAGGGGTAGTATGAGAAATGTAGGAGATGTGTGATTTAGCGGGTTAGGGTTAAGTTGGTTGTGAATTGAGTTATTGAGTTGCACGAAAAAAAGAAATATTGGAAATTTTGTCAATGGATTGGACGATACATATACACATACGTACCTTTGACAGAATTGGGGTCTTTGGAACCTCGGAGGTATTTTCTTTCATTGGCAATATTGCCACCATCACCACCCATGGCAATACTTTTGCAAATTATTGTATTTGAAAATTAAAAACGTGCGAAACAAATTGTTCCCCCTAAAATGAAAAATGAAAGTTTAAATCTTTCTTACGAGAAAGAGAAAAGTTGAATCAAAACGGTTGCAACCTAGAAATGAACGAAGAAAGGTATCAGTTCGTATTAAGTTTGTACCTCATTCGCACACAGTACCCGCAAATGGGCCTCTTTCAGCCTGACTTCATCTGGGTTATCTTCAGAGGGATGATGCCGAGTAAGTACAATAGATCTGATGCTGACATTCAAGTGGCAGTCAATAAGTGGTGTAAGAATCCTGTGGCAGCAGAAGTAAAATATGGGCACATCAGCAAGTGGAATACATCACTGGTAACCAATATGATAGAGCTATTTGAAGGGAAGAGTAAGTTTGATGATGATATTAGCAAGTGGAACGTGAGCAATGTCACTGATATGAGTTACATGTTCAGTGATGTCTATTTTGATGGGGATATCTCTGGATGGATTGTCAGCAGTGTAACTAATATGGAACGCATGTTCTATAATACATCCTTTAATGGGGATATCTCTGGATGGGATGTCAGCAGTGTTACTAACATGGAGGGCATGTTCAGTCAAACACCCTTTGATGGGGATATCTCTGGATGGATTGTCAGCAGTGTTACTGACATGAGTTGCATGTTCGAAGATTCACCCTTTAACGGGGATATCTCTGGATGGAATGTAAGCAGTGTTACTGACATGAGTTGCATGTTCTATGGTACACCCTTTAATGGGGATATATCTGGATGGAATGTCAGCAGTGTTACTAACATGAGACACATGTTCCATAGTACACCCTTTAACGGGGATATCTCTGGATGGAATGTGAGCAGTGTTACTAACATGGGTGCCATGTTCAATAATACACCCTTTCATGGGGATATCTCTGAATGGAATGTCAGCAGTGTTACTAACATGAGTTACATGTTCGATCAAGCAAGCTCCTTTAACGGGGATGTCTCTAGATGGAATGTCAGCAGTGTTACTAACATGGAATACATGTTCCATAATACACCCTTTGATGGGGATATATCTGGATGGAATGTCAGCAGTGTTACTAACATGAGTTTCATGTTCAGTTTAACACCCTTTGATGGGGATATATCTGGTTGGAATGTCAGCAGTGTTACTAACATGTGTGGCATGTTCTATTATTCATTCTTTGATGGGGATATCTCTGGATGGAATGTCAGCAATGTTACTAACATGAGACAGATGTTCCATAGTACACCCTTTAATGGGGATATCTCTGGATGGAATGTCAGCAGTGTTACTAACATGTGTGTCATGTTCAGTATAACACCCTTTGATGGGGATATATCTGGATGGGATGTCAGCAGTGTTACTAACATGAGATGCATGTTCGATCAAGCAAGCTCCTTTAACGGGGATGTCTCTAGATGGAATGTCAGCAGTGTTACTAACATGCATGCTATGTTCTGGAGTACACCCTTTAATGGGGATATCTCTGGATGGAATGTCAGCAAAGTTGTTAACATAAGAAGCATGTTCGGGGACATAAGATCCAATTTCGGGGTATGTCCTATTCAAGAAAAACACAAACCTAAAAAAAAGTGAGGTGATGTTGAGGTGAATGTGATTGTGATTGTGATTGTGAATGTGATTGTGATTACTGAGTAACTTACATAAGTAAAGTAAAGTGTAAGCCAATCTTATCTTATCTTATATCCATGTTCCCATCCACACTTCCTGTTGTAAATATAACTATAACTATTACTATTACTATTACTATTACTATTACTATTACTATTACTATTACTATTACAATTTCTGTACTTGCAACAAAGGGAAATTCACTGGAAGTTTATCACCATAATAGATTTTTTCGTTGTTACTGATAGCCTTGAATTGCTCTGTTTCTGCATAATTTGGTATTGCATAGAAATGTTTTAATGCTTCTGCTTCTTTTTTCTTCCCTTCAGCTCTGGGAGCGTAGTGTGTAGTGTGTAGTGTGTAGTGTGTAGTGTGTAGTGTAGTGTAGTGCAGTAGTGTAGTGAGTGACAAAAGCAATGAAAAGAAATGAAATGAAAGGTTAGTTGTGATAACATTTAAGCAAGGCGAGTACCACTATGTTTATGATATGACTATGTCTATGTCTATGTCTATGTCTACTTTATGCTAACCAATATGTCCTACATTCTACATTCTATGTACTATAACTAAACTAAACTAAACTAAACTAAACCTTACCTTGCTATCGCTTCCTCCAAGATCATCTCATTAGATATCTTTGCTTCTTGAAATTCAGTTTTTTTTTTAAGTAATACAATATTATTTTCATTCTCAACTTTAGTTTTAGCAATTTTATTATATTTTATAAAAAAAAAAAAAAAAAAGTTGAGACCCATTAGTAGTAGAATATAATATTTGTGTAGTTGTAGGAGAAGTAGTGAAGGGAAGGTGATAGCGTGGTTAGTAGAATTTTCAGATAGAAAAGAAGGAAATGAGAAAGTAACGGATATTGGCAAGACAAAAAAAGGCACAAACAGAGAGATACAAGTACAAGTTACTATCATTAGTACCAACAATGCATCGCATCGCATCGCATCACATCGCATCGCATCGCATCGCATCGCATCGCATCGAATTTTTATTTTACTTACCTCTCTCTGCAATCAACTGTTCGCTATCTTTCTCTATTTTGATTCTTTCTTTCTTCTCTTCTAAAACTTTTTTCAATGTTTTTTCTTCTGCAATCGCAAGGTAGTGTGCATCAAGTGATGATGGGAGCTCAGGTCTTGTGGGTCTGACGAATTGTACCTGTGGTCAAGTAGGTAAAAGTGGAAAGGGGAGTGGAAGTGTTAGTTGCTGTTTGATGCGACATGGCAAGAATTAACAGGAGGCCTAATAGGACCTAGCAGGACTGTTGGATTTGACAGAGTCCAGCAACACACTAACCAACTACAAATAGCCTATATTCATGCCCATTCACACGCCCACACTCACACTCATATTCATACTCATACTCATAACGTTAGAATACAATAACTTTACTTTACTATACTATGCTATACTATGCTATACTATGCTATATTAACGTTACGCTATACTTACATTCAAACCAGTATTTTGCCTTTTATTTTCACTTTGTACAAATTCCATCAATAAATCATCAATTTGATCAAATTTACTTATTGCAAGCTCATGTGCACTATGTTTACTACATATTGCTGACATTTGATGATTAACTAAATCAGTTACTAAATATTTATCATAATCTGGACCAAAACGGGTTACAGTATTATATACATGCTCAGAAGGTAATTGATTACCTATTTCAATTGTTTTTATCACAACTTTAACACCGTCATTTGTACCACAATGAATATTTTTTACTGTATCAGTTTGTGGTCTTGTTTCAACTAATACTATACTAGTTGTTAATGGATTAAAATAATGTGGTCCTCCCGGTTGAAATAGCGGTTCTATTACTTGTTGCCAACGATAAGGCACACCTACAAATCCCTAGTATTGTGTATTGTGTAATTTTAGGAAATGAAATGTAGAGGAAATTGTTAGTGTAAGTGCCATGTGTAAGTGCCATGTGTTCAAATATAGGAACATGCACTTGTTAACTTACTGTTGGCACTGATATGAAACAGAATTTCATAAATGGTAGTGCTATTGCAACGATGACAACAGCAACAGCGAGAAATGTATTGAAACTTAACATTTTATGGATTTGATAAAATCAATTTGTAATGTGAATATATGCACTCTTTATGAACCTATTTAAGAGATATTGACCCTAATATTTTTTAATGATATTCTATCCAAATGCAGTATATTCTGCAAGTTGGAAAGAGGAGTTCTTTATCCTTGTTGATGGGTCTTTTCCTTTTTACTTTTTGGTGGACAGTTTTTGGCATCTTACCACAACCGACTAAAGAAACGCAAGTGGGAAATCCTAGATTTCATAGTCGTGGTAAATATTTTGCACTCTATTTTGTTGATACAAGTATACTAAGACTACTTTGGTTATAAATTCCGGTTTAGAACCTATAATATCTAAAAATGGGTGAATATGATGACGAAGAGTGGGATGATGAGCAGAATGCACAAAAGCGTAGCTCTGATGGTGGTGGTATAAGTGCTGAAATGGAATCATTACGTGAAGAGAATGATAAGTTACGTAGTAAGTTACAAGTTGCATTAACAACAGGTACATCTGGTATGTGTGATGAATTAAGAGATGAATTTATAAAATTAATACAATCGAATAGAGCATCACTTGCTATGTCAGTACCAGATGATATTAATAGTTTTAATGATCAACAAGCTATACATGCAATGAGTAATATAGCTAAAGCATTATCAAAAGCTAACAGTAGCGGTACAGCACATCGTACATCAACTGCTGGTAGTAGAGCTGGTACTGCTGGTTTAACAGCAACACATGAAGAAGTACATGCAATGCATGAACATATATCACAATTACAAGATGAATTACGTAATGCATTAAAAGCTGGTGATGATATTAAATTGTTAAAAGCAAAATTAGAAAATTTAGTTGAAAGATCCAGAAAAGATAAAGAACGTTATATTTCTGCAAAAAATGGTGAAGATTTTGCTAAAAAAAAAATGGATATGTTAAAAGATCATTTAGAAAAATTAATGACACATTTAAAACATGAAGCAACAGCAAAAGTAAGATGTCAAGAATCATTAAGAATACAAGAAAGAGAATTATTTAAAGTACAAGAACAAAAAAATTTAATACAAAGAAAAAGTTCGGCAAAGGATCGTCTAGTTTTAGAACTACGGGAAGGTAGTAAGATTTTAGAGGATCAATTACGTTTAATGGATGAGAAATATTTAGAATTAAGAGTAAAATTAGATTGGGCTAGAGAAAATGGTGAAAAAAAGGTCAAACAAGCTCAAGCGAAAGCCAAAGAATTACGAATGAAATTTACGATGTTAGCGGGTGGTAGTGGTTCCCTTGATAAAATTACTTTACCAAGTTTATCACAATCACAATCATATGCTGGTGGTGCTGGTGGTGGTGATGGTTATGGTGGATATGGTGATGGTTCTTATGCTGAACTAGGGGGGTCTGAATCACTTGCATTCAATAGTGGACCTGGTGGTGGATCCCAAGTTACATTTCAAGCACCTGGTACTGGTACAAGTAGAAAAAGTACAAGTAAAAGCAAAAAAGGTGGTAGTGGTATAGTAGGGCAAATGAATAGTTTGGCAAGCAATGGACCACCAACAATGGATGGGGTTATGGAAAAGATCAGACGACATGCAGGGGGTAAAACTGAATGGACTGAGGATCAGATGAGAGACCTGGTCAAAAGCCGATAGAGCCGATATAGCCGATAGAGTTTGTCAAGATGATAGATTGATAGTAGATAGTGGATGATAGTAGTAGGTAAAGGAATAGTAACAGTGATGTATATTTGTAAATATTAACACAGCACAGCGTAGCGTAGCAGCAATTTCATTTTTACATTACAATTACATTTACAATTACATGTGTACATTGGAATTGAATGCATCCTTACTCCTTCTCAAATTCTCAAATTCTCATTCTTAAAGCGAAGCACACTTTGATTTGAATTGCTTTGCCAGAGTAGACTCTCAACACAACACATCAACCTCAGGCTTTCAGCACACACACACAACACTGTTCATCTTGCTCTTGTTGGTTTGTGATTGCTAGGGATAGAACACTTATGGAACATGCCATTCATGTTAGTAACACTGCTGACATTCCATCCAGAGATATCCCCATTAAAGGGTGTACTACAGAACATGAAAGTCATGTTAGTAACACTGTTGACATTCC
>JACKZZ010014912.1_pt1 | contig 12479 bp, 5 predicted proteins | sample 8027871 | NCBI WGS metagenome assembly JACKZZ01 (sample SAMN15724774, study PRJNA655200) | protist metagenome | isolation source: fluorescence activated cell sorting (FACS) single amplified genomes of... | place: USA: West Boothbay Harbor, Gulf of Maine | collected 2000-07-19
ACTATGAGGACTATGTTTCGTGGAGCTAGTGCATTCAATCAACCTATTGATAAGTGGGACACTAGTAAGGTAACTGATATGCAGAGTATGTTCTCTGGAGCTAGTGCATTCAATCAACCTATTGATAAGTGGAACACGAGTAAGGTTACTAATATGAAGAGTATGTTCTCTGAAGCTAGTTCATTCAATCAACCTCTTAATAAGTGGGACACTAGTAAGGTAACTACTATGAGTTGTATGTTCTCTGATGCTAGTGCATTCAATCAACCTATTGATAAGTGGGACACGAGTAAGGTAACTAATATGCAGAGTATGTTCGATGGAGCTAGATCAATGAGCCAGTCGAACACGCCCCGCGTACTTATCCAAGATCATTACTACATGTAAATATCTAACACCATATCTATTATTCATTCCCCCTTCAATTTTCCGGGTATTGTGCAGTTTGACAGCCTCAGGGTTTCGAAAAAGTGAGAAGGTTTGAGGACTTGTGTTGCACACAAACTCAGTGTTTAAATCTTTTGTGGGCGTAAAGAAGGTGAGGATGGAGACGACGCAACCAGTTTGTTTTAGCAAAAAAGTGCAAAACAATCCTCATCCGGGCTTCCCACGTTCTCACGAACCGTAGTACTAGCCGGACCAGCAAGCGCTTCACTTCCGAGAGCGGATGGGATCGGGTGTATTTCGCCAGTGTATGAAGGATCATGGATTCTTCTCAAAAAACAGTTGTATGTATACCCTAATAACTGATTATTGGTGCAAATTTCATCGATGAAAAAATATATGTGTTGGTATATTTATGCATTTATCATAATTTATGTATTCTATTACATATATTATGCAAATTACCTTGTATTATTTATTATGGTAAAGGTGACATATGAAGGAACGTCTGTTGTCGGTCTCGAAGGAGACAACGGGGAGCTATTGACAGTTAGGAAAGTAATATTTCGTTTATAAACTATTCCTACATTGTAATATGTGTTTGATGATGCAATAATACAATTAAAACTGTTGTAGATGGTGAAAATATTGTACCTAAACCTCCAAAACAAGATCCATACTAGAAGCTAGGGATCATAATGATGTGCCTGATATTGAAAGGATTGATATTGATGGTTTTATAAAGAATGGTTGTATTTGCACATCTAGAGCATATTCATCTGAACATGTTACAACAATGAATTCATGGGCATAAGAATTTGTAGAATTAGTGGAGGCAACTGAGGAGGAAAGAAAAGGCCTCCGGATAATGGATTTGTACCATTCACTGGTACCAATAATAACATGACTACAAATAATAATAATCAAAAATTACGTCGTATAGAAAACTTTGTTAAAATTTCATACTAGATTATAAATGGTTGGTTATCTAGATATAGTATCTAAATTCATGGGAGAACAAGCTGTATTATTAAAGAAAAAATAATTTTTAAAGGACCCCTTGATGGTTCGGGTTATACACCACATTATGATGGACCTAGTGCAGCAGCTTATTGTCAATCATATCGAAAATGATTTCTTTGATTGATCACACGATCACACAGTTGACAATGGATGCTTGCGTGTAAGTTATGGTGAATGGAATAATGGAATGAAGAAAGACTATGTGCACTTGTCGCCACTACTACTAATAATAATAATAATGATGATGATGTTTTAACTAAATCTGCACTTGTTGCACCAGAAGAAGGTTCATCAAAAAGTCGCGAAGGAAGGGTAGGTGCATTAACACCTGAAATTGTATCCAAACTCGATTTTCAGCCATTACCATGGGTAAGTGGCAGTGCCGTATTGTTCAATAACTGGGTCCCTCATCGTAGTAGTATGAATATGACAAATGCAAGTCGTGATGCAACCTTTTTTATATGCAATACCCTAGCAGATTATGGGGATCCCAGCATATTGTGGGTTGAATTATCGAATTATCTGCTAAATGCAAGAGGTCTATAGAAGGTATAGATAATAAATATAAAAAAATAGAATACTAAATTTATCTTGGTTTGTTAATTGTGATAAAGCCAACTAGTTTTTTTATTAAATGTAGTCTAAAAAGCAATGGATAGTGTGGTTACGACGTTCTTTTCTCTTTCCCCTCAGGCAAAATGTTGGCGCATTGCGCTCCTCCTGCTGCAGGATTATGGTTGACTTTGTAGTGAGTCGCGAACCTACGAGATCGTTGATCATTGGATATCCTTAAATCGAGTTCAAGTCCAACGCCTTAACCGCTCGGCCAAACAGGAACAGTAACCGGCGGGGAGTTTTCGTATTTTATATAAAGTATCAATTTTGGAAATCATTTTATTTCCAGACACATGTTGTTGAGAATATGTTGAAAATATTATATATATATCGTAAAATGAGTTCTTCTTAAGATCAACCTTTATGATATAGCGTGGATGCATTCAATCACGTTGTGAATAGGAGACACAACGCGGTAATGGTAATGCGGAAAATAGAGTGGGAGCTGAGTCTGATAACCTAAGAAGCTAGGAATTTTCAAAGATCGAAAGTTATGATGAGTCTCGATTGTAGGGAGTGATGATGGGTCCTTTTGAGTCTGGCTCTCGGAAGTTTCTGTCAATGTTAGATTACCGAGTGGTGGTGGTAATAATGATAATGTGCACATTATTATTATTATGGATCTGGAGCATCATTCAGAAATCAAACATCCAGATGATTTAGCTCTGCACATGATGATAAACAATAGAGGATATAATATGCCCTACTATTTAAGAAAAGGAATACATTCGCGACAGTTTTGAATGAAGAAAATGACTACAAATATTTCATTATATAACAATACTACTGCTACCACTACTAAACCTGAAACTACATCTTTTCCCCCGCTACAATTATGAAAAAATACGTAACTATGTACAGTTTTCTGACGCTTTGCTCCTCTCTTCTAGCGTGCACCACCAAAACCTCCTTGAGCAATACCTAATTGCCATGATGTATAATGTGCTGCTTCGGCTAATTGTTGATGACCTGTACGACCAAATACAGATGCAAGACGTCTCCAAGATTGTGCTTCATTTGGAGCAATAGATGTTCTTTCACATAATAATAATCTTGCTTGAGTTAATCTGTTACTTCGTAAACATGCTTCTACTAAAGTATGTTTAAAAGTATCTCTTTTAATTATACCACCACCTAAACGATCTAATGCGGGCATAATATTTGTTAATATATCTGCAGCTGTATTATAATCAGCTATGCAGTATGCTGACAATCCACGCACAATGGAGTCACCACAAGTATCTACTAACCATTTTTTATCATGAAATTCTTTCTGTTCATTGGTAAGTTTGCTATGTTCTGGTAAACGTGTTTCTAATGGAAATATAGATTCCATTGCTTCTAAACGAGGATACATACCCTTTTCAATATTTACATTAGTATCAATATTCATAGCTTTTATATGATCTTCATGTAACTGACGGACATTTAGTGCTAAAAATGCATCTCTATCCTTTTTTATTTCTTCATCCATTTTTCGTTGTAATTCTTCTTCTTCGTGTTGTTTTTCCGGTGTACCAACACCTGTTAAATAATTATATAAACCTTGTACCATACCAGCACCAGCAACTTGTTTATCATTATCAATATCATCATTTTTATTGTATGGTTTCATTGACGATGCTTCGTATTCCTTTTTATAACCATCTTCAAATATTTCACCTCCTTGTATAAATGCACTACGATTTATACCTTCAGGATCATCTTCAACAAGAGTTGATGTTGCAGCAGAGAAGGCCATATGTTTACATATATCATATATTAAAGGATAATTATGTTTTGTTAAATTAATTTCAGACCATAATTGAATGAGTGGCGCATCTCCCCAACGATTGTGTGCATCACTTGTTGATTGTGCATTCATACATATTTGCCATAATAGTAATGTTGCATGTGTTGCATTTGCAGCAGTACGATGATTATTATCATCATCATTTCTATATAACATTAAATCAATCATAGAATCATATACACGTAAAGCTCCTTTGTAATTACCCCTTTGTATATGTGCACACCCTTTATTATATAATAAATAATGTATTCCTGAACCTTTATGTTTTTCTTCATGTTCATCTAATGTTGCAACAACTTCAGATGATCTACCTTGATGTTGCAATGTACTCAATAATGTATATAATGACATCATATCACGACCTTTAGAACGTTCAACAGCTCTTGCACATGTTTCTTCCGCATCTGTTACTTTACCTACTTCAAGATATCCTGAAGCCATCATACCCATAAGATGTCCATGTAAGAAATGTGTATCATCTAATACTTGTAAACTTCGTGCAATACATGCTAAAGCATTTTTAGAATCACCAAGTGCAAGATAGCTATCTTGAGCAAGTCTCAATGCAAGTACATCTCCATTACCATTTAAATTCAATGAAATACCTTCTAACAATGAAGCACAGCGTGTATACTTACCCTGACTCCATGCAAGTGCAGCTGCAGCATAGGCTTGTTCGCGTTCATTCAATTCATCAAAAGATCCTTCTAGCTGTAATAAGAGTGACTTGACTTCATCATCGATTGCACCATGAATTTGATGAGCTTCGTTATGTTCTAATGGATCATCTGATGTTACAGGTGTATAACTTGCGGGTGGATTGCGTAATAATTCAAATGTTAACATACACTTTGCAATACCACATTTATCGTCACCTTCGAGGACTTGCCTAAGCTGCGGCACTGGGTCACTTTGTAACGAAATCATATTAATAATTGCATCATCTAAGAGTTCTATACCTTTAGCTAATTCATTACTCAACCCTTCACTAGTACCTACACTATAACTATTCCCTGTGACGTCTAGATGCGTACTCAGAAGTCGAACACCAAATCTGACATTTAATGCTTTTGAAACTTTGGTTGTATTACAACGTAAATGATGAAAGGCACGCAGCATGATTGGGGTATAATGATATAAATATTACACTAAACAATAATCTATATGATTCAAAACCTGTACATCCCTCTCAGTCGCACTTACGTGGGTTCATCGATGTGAAGTCAGCGGCAAAATCTTATTATTTCTCAGAATCTGTATCTCATAATATCATTTTCTCCAATGGTGTATTAAATAGACGAATGAGAAATGTTAAGAATGTGTTATATTATGTATGTGTTTTCGATTTATATACAATTCAACGTGGAAAGTGTCTCTCACCTAGCACACTTGTTACAACAAACGAATGAATGATAACCCTTTTGCTGCCTTCTTCCATCCATACTAATCTACAATCATAATTAACCGTAATATACTTCTTCATTCTATAGAATACAACAATGTAACATATTAATAAATACATGTTATATCTTATCTACCTTTGATTAAGTATCTACCCATCAAATGATATATATGATCCAAAGTGTACAAAGTCATTCCCTATCCTAACTATGCTGATTTCTTACTTGGACTTTCTTTAGGTTCCATTTTTGTTTCTTCTTTATCAGCATCCTTATCACCAGAAGTTACTTTAGTAACATCAGTCTTACCATCAAGTCCAACATCATCAATATCCTTGTATTTAATTTTATTTAATAATAAAGAATGTAAAGCAACTACAGAACGAATTAAGGATGAAATATACATAACCATGTGCATATCATTGGTTTTTACTTGCATACTTCTAACTAATACATCAACATTTAAATTAGGTAATAAATTTAAAATATTTTGTAAATTATATACAATTTGATTATTAATTGGATATTTTCCACTAACAACTTTTTCTATATACTCTTTAATTTGCGTTAATCTGGTAGCTAATCCTGATAAACCAGAGATTTTTTCTTTAATTTTTAATGCTAATGTTGATGTCGATGGATCATTAATATCACGTACTAGATGTTCAACGCCAACAGCTTCACTTTCTTCGGCTTGAATGATACAAGGAATGTGCTTAAATGCCCATCCTATTTCTTTACCATTACCTTCAATTTCTTCAACAGCTTCATAGGCAGTTGTTGGTAATCCTTCAACACCTGGTCTTACATCAATAATAATAAACACAGGTTCATGTGCTCCCGTAAATTTACGCATTAATTGTCTTATTTTTAAATCGTTTTTCTTAAGGAGTGGTCCTGTACTGTAAAAACCAACAATATCTTCTTTCGAATTCACTTTTTTAAACATACGAAACATTGTTTCTAAATAATTATGATCTAAAAACCATACATCAGAATCATTAGGACGTTCTTCAAATGGTACACCAAAACTATTGGCTACATCAATTTCTGCACCTTGTCTTCCTCGACTACCAAGAAGGACTCCTACTACTCTTTTTGATGTATCCTTAGCTACACGATTGTAGTGATCTACAACTGATAAAAGGCAGAGGGGGTGGAGTATGACGCTTGTATTCGTCATATTCTTATTTTTATCAGTCAGCAATTATAGAGGGGAGCAATTTATTTGCACTGTTGGACAAGAAGAAAGGATGAGATGAGGAAGGAAAAAAAATAGTTAGTGACTCAATTAGCTTTATTTTTATGCAAATCTATATTCAACAACTCTGGAGCTTAGAATTTGTTATATGATAAAAAGAAATTCATCAAAGAAATGCAGCGCAACTAGTAGTCTTGTCAAAATGGAACATTATATATAGAAACATCCATAAACTCGAATAAAATGAGATTTTCAATCGTATAATTTTCATAAACATTCTAAAACTCCCATACAATACATTAGATCTCTTTAAATTGATGAATTACTTACCTAAAGTTGCTAGTTTCATTGTTGAATTCTAAACATTGGTGGATGGTACGACGTGCGTCACAAAAATAATAAGTTGTTAGAAAGTGGTAATTTATCAATTTTATTAAAGGTAACCCTCCAATAATTTGCACTATACTAATTTAAATGTTTTGTTGAAGTGAGGTATACTTAAATCATTCCATCAAATCTAAAGTATGGGTGTTCATAATCTTTGGCAGCTTCTGGCTCCAGTAGGTAGACGTGTTAGTATAGAAACACTAGAAGGGAAGACACTTGCAGTGGATATGAGTGTATGGCTCACACAATTCATAAAAGCCATGCGTGATGATGAAGGTAAGATGATGAAGAATGCACATTTACTTGGTACATTGCGACGTATCCTGAAGCTTATGTTCCATCGTATTCGTCCTTTGTTTGTGTTTGATGGTGAAACACCATTACTTAAGCGTCGTACTGTAGAAATCAGAAGGCGCAAGCGTAACTTGAATGAAGCTGGAAGGCATAGTAACGCACAAAAGTTGTTACTAAACATCATCAAGCAGCAACTTCTGGAGAATAAAGCTAGTAGTAGTAATAATAGTCGTAAAGCCACTGAATGGCCTATACCTGGCACTCGAGTGCTTATTTTAGCTTCTAGTGAAACTAGTACTGATACTTCCAGTAAAAGTAGGGCAGGTACTGTAGATTATGCTGGTAAATTCGAAGCACAAATGCGAAGTATAGGTAGACTACAAGTACGCTTCGACGACGGAACTATGGATGAAGTGCCATTCCCTAGTGATAGTGTACATATACTGAATGAACCTGTATCCGAAACTTTGAACGATGAAGATACAATGGTGACCCAAACACAACCATCATCTTCATCATCCTTTATCACTTCCATAGGAGCAATTGGAAGCAGTAGTAGTAGCAGTAGCAGTGTGAAGAAAACTGTTATGAATGAAGACAATCTTCAAGATAGTGATGATGAATCGATTAATTGGGTAGATGGTTACGAAAACAACAGTAGTAACCGTGATAAGTGGAACAGTATAGGAGATAATGATTTCGATACCTTATTGAACGAGGCCATGCAAGGGGAAGAAGGGGCAATGGATCATATTTTGCCAAGTGATGGTAACTTTGATGTCAATGTCATGGCATCATTACGTGTATTAGATCGTAAAAATTTAGCTGAACAATTTCGTCGTGAATTACGTAAAAAGAATCGTAGTGAATATATGTCTGTACGAAATGATGCAGAATTGTATTCACTAACACAAATGTCACATTTTAAGAAAAGTATTAAATTAAATGAAAAATTACAAAAAGTCCAAAATTTAGTTGATAAAAGACAAGAAGGTGTAGCTATTGATGGTGATGGAGGTAAGATGTATACACTGACAAGAGGTGGCCAAAGTAGCAGTAGTATGCAACGTCAAAAAACGTACATAGATGGAGCTATTGAATCTGATGATGATGATGTCCACCGTGCAGACGATGCTTTACCAAAGACTTCTAGTGGTTATGCGAAAGACGGATTTGTAGTTGACGATGCAATGAGCAGTGATGACGAAAATGATGATTTTGGCCAAGGATACATGAAACCAGTGTCCAGTAGCAGCAGTAGCAGCAGTAGCAATTCAATGAATGTCAAGTCATATTCTCCGCCTGCAGTTGCTGTAACAGCCACTCGCAAGCGAAAGTTCATTGTCGTAGATTCGGATGAGGAAGATGAAGAGCATGTGTCATCTTCATCAGCGGTAGCTAAAAGAAAAGAGCTGAGTGGTGTTCCAGTGAAAATGATAAAGGAACCAGCAATCTCCGCAAAAACTACCGCAATGATTTCCGAAATATCTCAAGTCCCCCAAGCTCCGGGATGGAGTTGTGTTAGGTGCACATACCGAAATTCCCACAAAGCAAGTTCTTGCTTCATGTGTGGTGCCTTGAGTTCAGCATCGAGTAGCAGTAGCAGCAGCAGCATACCGAAAGATACTCTTCCGAGCTTGACATCTGCTCAGAAATCACCAGCTCCAGCTATTACAATACCACCTAAAGAAATTGTACCATTAGATGATGGAATGATGCAGTCACTATCTCCTCTACCTGCAGAAAACAACGAAGATACAAAAAAAGTCAAATAGATACAAATGATACAACTTTAGTAGTAGAAGAGACCCATGACAGTGACGCTGATCTAGAATGGGAAGATTATGAAGACACAGATACTGCTGATAATGTCCCTGTTTCTGAAACAGATATGGCAGTGGAAGTTGACTTACCTCAAATATCAATACCGGCACTCCTAGACTCTCAGTATCCTTCTATAACAACAATAGTCGCAACCGAAGACAGTCAAATGGCTCTAAGTGAAGAGCATGCTCCTCCTTCAGTAGTAACAGGGCAAAAAAGTCCTATGGAATTAAGCCAGCAGCCTGATATCCCTATTGAATTAGATTCTATCCAACCAGAACACAAAGAGAAAGAAGTAGTATCATTGATATCAGATACAGTATTAGAGGATTTATATAGTGAAAATCAGCACAATACTCCTGTAGCGCCAATTGAACCACAACAAGAGCAACATCAACCTACAAGACAAGAACCTACAATACAAGAAATACCTACTCAAGCAGAAATTCAAGCAATGCTCATAGAAGAGAGAGCTAAAGAGGCAAGTTTACGCAAAGCTAAAAACGCAGCAAGTCGAGACGCAGAAACGTTAACCGAGGAAATGAAGTCAGAGGTTATTGCACTTATTCAAGCATTTGATTTGCCCTATGTCATAGCACCATTTGAAGCAGAAGCGCAATGTGCTGTATTAGAAAGCTTAGGTTTAGTTGATGGTGTAGTTACGGAAGATTCTGATGCTTTCCTATTTGGTGCACAAGTTGTATATCGAAATATATTTAATGATCGTAAATTTGTTGAAGCATATATGGCTAATGATATCAAGCAAGAAGTAGGACTGAGTAGAAAAGAGTTAATTACATTAGCATTTCTTCTTGGTAGTGACTATACGGAAGGTGTGCATGGTGTTGGTATAGTCAATGCAATGGAAATTATACAAGCATTTCCTTGTGGTACTAGCAGCTCTAAGAATGAAAGAAATACATCAGATATTCATGATGACGAAAATAATGCAAAGAAACGTGAATCTGGTGTTGATGATATTTTATATGGCTTAAAAGGGTTCAAAGACTGGCTTGATGGATATGACTTTAGAGAGACACTGCATGATATGACAAAAGAGAAAAGTAAGAAAAAGAAAATGAAAAAGAAGAAGAACAGAGATGATGCCTGTGACGACGACGATGAAGAGGAAATGGAAAATAAATCTGAAAGTAAAAAACTAGATTCGAAACGAGATATATTTCATAATAAACACAAATCTGGTCGATCAAAATGGACAGTAGGTACAAACTTTCCAGATAGAACTGTTGCAGAGGCATTTTTACAACCAGCAGCAAATTATGATTCAGAAAAATTTAATTGGTCTATACCAAAATTACATACTATTCGTACTTATTGTGCACATAGCCTGGGGTGGACAGATGAAGAAATGGATAGAAATGTTGATCCTGTATTGCTTCGATATACCGCTAAAACAACACAACCAAAAATAGCATCCTATTTTATGCAATATCAGGATGCGAATCGTTCGGGTACGATAACATCGGAGAGATTACAATCATCCGTTGCCCAAATATCTGGCAAAGACATTAGTGCAATGGCAGCACTTAAGAACAAAAATAAGAAAAAATCAAATAGTAAAAAAACAATCACGAAGTTTTGATGGGGGTACTTGAGCGGCGAGGTTTACTCACAAGAATGAACATAATGAACATTTTAACATACTATTACAATTGTACTTTAACTTAATCTCTTCACCTCTTATTTATATATACCTGGGCCCACCTCCACCGTGTGTGTTGTAGCCTGTTATACTGCTCAGTGCACTGATGCTACCCAAAATGCTTCTTTATTCCACCTCCACCGTGTGTGTTGTAGCCTGTGATACTGCTCAGTGCACTGATGCTACCTTCATGGGCCAAAGGATTCATAGGTACTTCGCTTGGTTGTCTTCTTACTTCTCTACTAATTTTACTAACAGGAGCTAATTGGTGTGGTTCATGACTCATGAACCCTTTTTTGTGACTATTGTGATGAACTGAAGGTCTTCCACTGGTCCCCATGCGAAGATCGGGAATTTGAGCAAGGCGATCCTTTAGTGCTTGGTTTTTGAATTGTAATTTTGAATGTGCTACTTCTACTTCATATAATCGTAGTCTTAATTCACTATTATCACGTTCTAAGCGATCTACATTATTACTATGTTCTCTCGCTTGGCCCAATGCTGTATCTTTTAACTGCGCAGCATTTTGTGTCCAATCCTTCAATTGATTGTTTTGTTTTTTTAAGGTAATTATTTCACTATTATATATCATAATTTTGTCTTCTAATACACGTATCTGAGAATACAACCCGTCTGTCTCTGCATTGACAACTTCGCGACGATATGTCTCATCAGCACGTAATTTACGTTCGATTTCGAGTGATTCCTCTAGTACTCGATGCTTGTTCTCCACAACATCTACAGTTAAACGTGCTTCAGATAATTTGTTTCTATAATCCTGCTCAAGTTGACCAACTTCAAGTACTACTTCTTTCATATTATCTCTTTCTACTTGCAATGCTTCTGCTAGATCTTTGCTATATGATTTTTCTTCCCAATATGCCTTATAATTTGATATACATTCAGTGCATTTACATCCACAATTAAGTTCTGTCATTTCTTCAGCACCTGGCATACTTTTCCTATTTATGTGCGGATAGCGGGGCTTTCCAAATACCCACATAGGAGCTTCTTTCTCAGGGCTAGATGCTAATTTAGCTGCTTGACCCTTAGGACCAAACTTAGTTGGACTTACGCGTAGGTAGTCCGGAGTCTTGTCAACTTCAGGCTCTTCTTCACTTGGTCTTTTAGGCAATGCCCCGTCTCCTAACATAAAAGCAAATTGACCCAAACCATACTTATCTAATTGATCACCCATTCTCGAAGTTGGCTCAAATGTCCAAAGTTGGCTCAAAAAGTCAAGTGCAGTCGTAGATGCTTTCTAAAGAGCTCAATCGGTCAAATTAGTCACGATTTTTTTTATATTTAAATAATAGACTTCTTTAACGTAAAATATTCATGAGTTAACACGATAAATCACCATTAAAAGTGTTTTTTCTGGTTAAGCGCCGTCGTCCCGACAAATTGAATTTTCCACATGGATTTTCGTCAAAAAATCATTTCCATTGAATCAAATTTGCATACTAACAATGAACAATTCTGGAATTATTGCTTGGGGTAACTTTGGTGATACCTTGCATAACTCTGCGAGCAGTACGGTGGAGCAATGGCTCTGGGCTGCAGATGTAGCTTCTGAATTGATGAATGGGACGGATTTGGGCAATGTGAAGCGGGCTATGCTCTCATGTGCTCTAAATTTTATTCAGCATAAAGGAATTCTCGTTCGTTCTTATCAAATTCTTATTGATGTTGAGATGCTTGGACCAAAAGAAGCTAAGATTAATGATGACGATATTCCCCAGCTTATAGAGGTATTTACGAAGACAATAGATAATCATGGTAAAGCTGCAGATGTCTTATCAGCTGGTATGGAGTTAATCGCAAGTTTGCGGTGGTACCATTCACAAATAGATCCTACTATTGTTGCTCAGATAACAAAAGTCGTGGTACATCACA
>JACKZZ010021022.1_pt1 | contig 12464 bp, 6 predicted proteins | sample 8027871 | NCBI WGS metagenome assembly JACKZZ01 (sample SAMN15724774, study PRJNA655200) | protist metagenome | isolation source: fluorescence activated cell sorting (FACS) single amplified genomes of... | place: USA: West Boothbay Harbor, Gulf of Maine | collected 2000-07-19
AATATTATTATTAATAATTTATTACATCATTAGCACATTATTACCTGGTATTAATAATAATACTGTATTATTATTTATTATCCTCGTATTATTATTGGTGCTATCTAGGCTATTAAATTTAAATTTATTATTTATTTTTTTATTATGTGTACTGGTGTACTACGTAGGTTACCCGACACAATCGTGTATATCGCTCTGGTGATAGAATGCTATGTGTATATTATCTTCGAATACAATGCTATACACATGCTATTTAAAAATCAATAGTGTATCGTTTTAATTATTATATAATTCTATACACATGCTATTTAAAAATCAATAGTGTATCGTTTTAATTAGTGACAGGATCGAGGAGCGGAGCGATATACATCATCATATTTTTTTTTTATTAATAATAATTTATTATTTATTATTATAATTATTATTATTTCAAATTATAGACTATTATATATTATTATTTTTATATTTATTAAATTATTATTATTATTATTATACTACTATACTACTCCCACCACTTTTTTTTCCTAGCACACGTCGTGTGGTATCGACTGCTCTCTCTCTACACACTACGTATCAAATTAAAAACATGAATATCATTGCAATAAAAACAAAGCATCTAAATGAATCGGCAGAGGAGATTTACTAGCCGATCGAATAGTCGGTCGCGGTCGCCTCCTGGTAGAAATTGGGAAGCAAAGAATAATAGAAAAAGAGATAACGCCACGGCTAACTTGGATGATAGTGATATTAACAATAACAGTAGTGATAGTGGGGCATTAAAAAAACAACGCCGTTTTAAATCAAGAAGTAGATCTCCGCAACCAAATAAAGAAGATAGTGGTGGGTTAAAGAATGCCAATCAAAACTACGATAAATATGGAGGTAGATATTCAAATTTATTAAACAAAACAGTTGTACAAACTAGCGTCTTAGAAGTAACAGCTGAAGGAGAAATACTACAGTGCCGAGACTGTTTAAATAAGTTTTGTTTTACTACTGGCGAACAAGAATTTTACAAGGAAAAAGGATTTACTAATAAACCCAGCCGCTGCAAAGAATGTCGGTTCCAAGCCAAAAATGCTCGTAATAATGTTGGTGGCTCACGCAATGTCAACAATGCCCCAGCATGGATAAAAGACGGGGACGATAGGAAAAATAATTTTGAGAGACGAAACTATAGAAGCGGTCACGCTAACAGTAATAATGATAATAATGGTTTTAATAATTATAGGCGTTCCAATGGTTTATATATGGATGAAAAGGAATTGCATCGTAGAAGAAATATTCGATTAAATGCGCCATTACCAAAAGCATCTGTTTGGGTTGCTAGTGGTTCCGAATTTGATGATAATAGTGATTCTGATGATGAAGTTGACATACGGAGTTTAAAAAATAAAAAAGTTTCAAAGTCTAAGAAGAAACAAAAAAAGAAGAAAAAGAAAAAGAAAAAGAAGAAGAAGAAGAAGAAGAAGAGGAAGAAATTACTTAAAAAACAAGAGCATAGTGTATCTAATGTAAATCATAGTAGTGCTAGTAGTAGTAGTAGTAGTGATAGTAGTAGCAGCAGTAGTAGTAGCAGCAGTAGTAGTAGTAGTGATAGTGATAGTGATAGTTCTTCATACGAAAATGATCATACTGTGGTAACAAAAAATGGTCTAGTTGATTCTCATTCTAATTTAGTTAGTGATACTTCTCGTACGGAAAATGATGGGGGAAACGTTCCAGCAGTTGTAGTTGGTGATTATAATTCATCGGATGACGACATTGGACCAAAACCCGTCATAGTAGAAGGAGAATCTACTATTGCAAACGCAAAAGCTGATTATGGCCAAGCATTGCTTGCTGGTGAAGGTAATGCCATGGCACAATATGTACAAAAAGAAATGCGTATACCACGACGTGGCGAAGTTGGTTGGTCTTCCACTGAGATTGATCAATTTGAAGATTTAGGCTATGTGATGAGTGGTAGTAGGCATGCGCGTATGACAGCAGTACGTTTAAGAAAAGAAAATCAAGTTTTATCGGCGGAGGATAAACGCACAATGGCATTGTTAGCATTGGAAGAACGTAAAAAAAAAGAAACAGAGTTGCTCGGTGAATTTAGGACCATGATTCAAGAACAAATAAGTGATACTGGTAAACCAGGAGGTAGTACGTGATTATATCGAAACTAAAGCTGAAGCAACACAACAAAGTGTGGTACAAAGTGCTTTTTACGGCTGTTTAAAATCTAAATTGGATTTGTAAATTAATAAACTATCAATTCGTTCATATACTGAATAATTCACATTTAACATTATTAACATAGTAAATAATAACAACAAAAAACTAAAACTACATGTATAGTATAAATTGTTTAAGGTATTTCGTGTTGGCGGCTGCACAGTCTAAGTCTCAACTCAAGTCTAACAAGTAACAAGGTGCTGTGATGCGATTATTCTATCCCTAGGCGGCTATTAACAGCACAGTAGCGCTACCACCAGTATACTGTGCTGTTAATACTCAAGCGCAGCGTGGTCTCCTGAGTACGTATCCCTAGGCGGCTATTCACTGGTGTACTGATTGACGAATCACAACAAGCTACAGTACCACCTGGAGGTAGGGCAGACGTTGAAAATAATAGTTTTTTATTATTAACTATACTATTATTACTACTGCAGTACTATGCTGCCGACGATCTATTATTAGTAGTATTAATTTTAGTAGTTGTTTTATTATTACGTACTACCTGGACTACACACAATAATAATGATTGTTATTAATTAATTACGAATGTATAATTGTAGCAAATGTTGACGTGTACATCATCATCAACAAGTTAGTCATGTTGCGACGTTGCGGTGTCGCCATCAAGTAGTCAATCAACTGGTTCATTTAAAACTTAAAGATGATAATATCAAATTTTTACTTATTCGTCGCTTGTCTTGTGTTATTTGTTTTGAAAGCAAGTTCATATAGTAGTGGTGAGGCTGAACAGTTGACAACCTTAGGGCAACGAATTTTAACAGATGTCGCGTCAAAACCACCAGGATATCATGACGTTACTCCACCAAAATTAATGTTCAACCGAGGTGATGGTAGACCACCATTGTACATTGAAACTTTGAACAATCCGTTGCCATCAAATGGTATCCCGACTATTACTGCTCCGCCTGTCCTTAATGTATTGGCGACAGTACAAACTGTTACAATGACTTTATGGATTTCAGACGACTTTTCAGGGTGTAAAACTGTAGAAATTATGACTTCCGGTCGCGACGGTTCGGATACCTCTTCTATCATGCGACAGTCTGCGCCAGAACCATCGTTACATGGTTATACATCTACACGTTTAAATGGTAAATGGGAGCTTCAAAAGGCTATACCTGCGCTTTCAGCGAATGGCACTTGGGCAATACGTTTCATACGTCTAACAGATTTACAAGGTAATAGATATACATATTATGAACCGGAACTAATACAAAACAATGTTAATACAAAATACCAAGTTATATCAGCATTATGTATGACCTCACCATGGTTATGTCCAGAGTATAAACAACTTCAAGACTTAGTTAATAAAGATAATGAACGCAATAATAGGCAGAGTTGGATTTATTATTATTATCGACAAGTCTGGTATGATCCTGTTGAACCTGTATGCGGAAGAGATAATTGTCAAAAACCTGGAACGTTTATTAGTTTTGATCAAGCGGCGGAAGTTGAATCGGTCATTCAATCAAAAGGTGCTGATTCAGAAGAGGCGGAAAAATTAAATCAAAAAATTTTTGGCAATTGGCCGGAGCGACGAAGAAGAATGGTAGCTTATGGTGGTGGTGGATCATCTGGAAATGAAAATTAAACAAGATGCCATATATATATATATATGTTTGTGTGTGTACTTATATGTGATTAACTTTAAAATCAATTATGATACCTTTTGTAAATATTGTGTGCCTAGAAACTTTTCTAAGTTATATCAGTATACCCCCAATATGATACTCGTACATGTGTACATATTATACATTATATTATTATATATTATTTTCTTGCGCATTTTAATTTAAATAAAATTTTATATCTGTGATTAATATTCATATACCGGCTAATACTTCGTAACTTATATATTTACAGCGTATAAAATTTTTATTAAAGTTATCGATGTACCTCTTTCGATACTTCCTTCTTGAGGATGTATTGATACTTATAGTAAGGTCGATTATAGGAACTCAGTTAATGTATTCCACAGAGAGGTAGGAATTATCATGAGAGTCAATAAAATTAAAATACGCGCATAATTATTATTATTAAAATTAAATGAGTATGATAAGAGCATTATTAATATATATCACGTTATCTATATCATAAATTTTATTAAATTAAATGAGTAAGAGTATTAATGATATTATATATATATAGATACGCGTAATAATATATGATATACGTGTGCGTATAGAAATGTAAGCTTTTCTTTGTCTAGATCAATACCTACCCAACTTTACCATTCCGTTTCATGATAATCCTTATAAAATACTCCAAATTGCGGCTTATTTGATTTTAAACCATTAAATATTGGGTCTAAAATTCGAGATGCGGCATCGATTTCGTCTAAGGGTGTTTGGAAATTGTGCTTCTTTGCATATTTTGATGCTTTTTCCAGTGGATTCTCTTCATTAATCCAACCGGTGTCTACACTTGTCATAAAAATATTTTTTTTTATTAATTTTTTGCTTGATGTGGCTGTCATCATATTTAGCGCAGCTTTTGCCATATTCGTGTGTGGGTGGTATCCGCTTTTCACACGATTAAATTTGCCTTCCATAGCACTGACATTTACAATAAATTTGTATCTATCTTTGTTTTCATTTCTTTTTTCTAGCAATGGAATTAATTTACTGTTAATCACAAACGGTGCCAGTGCATTAATAGCAAAGACTTCTGTTGCTTCACCAACATCTACATCTTCCATCGGCGTGATCCACGTATTTGTTTTTCTCAAATCAATTTGTTGTCCATTTACATCTAATGTATCTTTTGGGAATTCTTTGTCTGTAGAAAGTAAATCTTCTTTTACAACAACGATTTGAGATTGTTCGGCAGAATTCAACATTTTCTTCAAATGATTTGCTAAAGATAAATCTAAAGCTAATAACGACGATGTTGGTGATGTAGCATCTGTGCTATGTTTGCTACCTTTGTTATTTGTAGAAATTCTATTTGTTGTAGGCACCAACAACTTTTCATGGAATGATTTTTCGAATATATTTTGTTTATGTAGCGTATTTGATAGATCGATAGGCGCATTACTATTAATGTAGTTTCCATCCTTACCACACAATTCGTTTATATCTGCCATTTCCGTTTTCAGAAGTGGTGTATAATATTTAATTGGTCGCCGTATTGTTTGACATGCATTATTTATAATTATGTCTAACGTTTCATATGTTGACACCAAATATGAACAAAATTGCTCCAAGCGTTGAATATCTCGAAAATCTAATCCAAATATGTCCAGACGATGCAACCAATTGGCCGAATCTTCCACTGCAGCATATCTTAATGTGCAATCTTTTGGGAAACGAGTAGTTACTATACAATGAGCTCCTGCCCTTAAAAGCTTTAAAACAACCTGATATCCTATTTTGACTCTGCCACCGGTTATTAAGCATGTAAACCCAGTTAAGTCGAACGTTTGTTTTCGTTTCTCAAAATTGAACACGGCACAATCTGGACAAAGCATATCATAAAATGTATGCAATAACGTATATCGACGTTTGCAAACATAACAACTCCTCGGTCTGTACAATTTTTTTGGTTGCTGCGTATTATCGCCAACATCCTCCACTGAAGCTACGTTTGGCTTCGTCGTTGTATTGCTTTTATTTGCAAAAATTGCATTGTTGATATTTAATAATGGGTCTTTGGGTTGTGGTATAGTAATGTCATCTGCTGTACCATCTGCAATAAATGGAATGTTTTGATCTAAATTTTCTTCACGCAGCACTTTCAGTTTCCTCAGTCTTTCTTCCCTTAATTTTACGGAGTTCAAATATTTTGCGTCTAATGCTTTCTGGCGTGCTATTCTACCTAAATGATCTTTATATATCATTTTTTTCTCCTCATAGTCGGATCTAGTTTTACCGCCAAAAGATTTTTTTCTTAAATTATCAACTAGGGGGTGTAATGTTTTTCGCAATTGTCTACAAGCAGAAGACTCAAAGAAAGAAATATTACAAGCTAGTTTATTTGACAAATTTATGAAAATTTCAATTTCATCAGATGACAATACTGAGACGCTATCTTTGGTATCATCCTTGCTATCGTAAGTGTCGATTTGAACATTGAATAGGTCATCCATCTTTTATAAAGCTGTCATAAATCTACGTATGCGACCTGATTGTTGCTGCTGTATCTCAGTATGATGAGGCCTATATAGCTTGCTAAGGCTTGCGGGTTGCGGGCTTGTTATTATATTAGGAGGAAGAGAAAAAAAGAAGAAGAAAAATTTTTTTAATATTATTATTTATTATTAGTATATTAGAAGAAATACCAGGTAATTGATTGAAATTAATAATACAGCTAATTATTATTATTGGCACATTGCACTATTTATATTATTTTTATTGAAATAATAATAATATAATACGTAGACACTGTGCCAGCTACTGGTGGTAAGGCCAGCTTGGCCAGGTGTGCGACTGTGCCATAAAAGCATGATGCCTGGGCATGGTGTGGTGCGACTAAAATAAAAATAAATAATTAATTAATTTATTATTATTATTATTATTCTAATTATTGAAATTATTATACGACAACAATTATTAGTATCAGACTGGAGTATAATATTAAAATATACCACCTATTATAGTGCTATACATCGACGACTTTTAATTTAATTATTTAGCAATTTTATTAACTTTAACTTAAACATCAATTTAATAAGTACAAATTATTGTAGTATATTCATATCACTCCTATGTACCCCACTAGCGCAACAGAATTTTTTTTTGCGAAAATAATACTGTTAAAAAATAATTTTTTTATTAAAAAAAAATAAAATGTAAAAATGATTACTATATCCACTATAGGCAATACCAGGTATTACAGTAATATATAGTTATTAATAGTCTATTATTAATACCACACTTGCCACTATACTACAGATGTATCATCAGCAGCATTTAATATAAGTCTGTCCAGACGTGGTAACAGGGTCTAACATCCTTCCACACTTTACCCCATAATTGTCGGTTGAAAGAACCGCACACATAGAACTTGATACATCAATTTATGAGTCGTAATTGCATCAGATATTCAATTGAATGTAATATGAATCTGTATAAAAACGTCATATAAGTAACAAAACAATTATTTGTAAAAGGAAAAAACTCTCTTCAAAGTCTGTGTAAGAACACGTTCTATATAACAAACTATAAAATAGTCATGGCTTTAATGAAAAGCTATGGAGGTAGTGCCATTCATACTTCAGATGATATAGATGCAATGTTCCAACGCAATGCTGGAATATATAATATTACTGTTGGGAATGTGACCCACTTTGGCTCAACCTGGGATTTATCAAGGGCAAAGCGTGAGCAATTAGAACTATTAGCGCATGGGTTACATACTCACTTTTGGCTACAGGAGCAATTTCAAATTTACGGTATAAGAGGAACCTCCTTCAAAGTAGTAGAAATAGTCAATTGGCCTAAATCAACTGTTTTTTCAAGAAATAAATGGCAACATAGCAGTGCAAAGGCAAATCGTGCATTCACAATAAGATCGTCCACTGGAACTGTACCTGAACGCACTCCTGGATTTAGCTATAAAAGCTTTGAACGTAAACTCGAAAAATTTTTAGAGTTTCACCATGTAAGTTTTTTAAAAATGGAGTTAAAAAATGTTATGAAATTATATAAAAGAAAGTTGACAACTCCTAAATTACAGAAATGGAAAGACCTGGTAACGGCAGAGAGATTTCAAGAACAGACAGCAGCAGCAATGCAAATACAAAGAGTCTATAGAGGCTTCACAACACGCCAAGCAATTTTACGTGGAAGGCGAATTTTTGCAATACCAACAATCCAAAGATATTATAGAGGGCACTTGGGTAGGAAAAAAATAGCTTATGTGCGACGTATAAAGGTAACAAATTATGCAGCTAATCGTATACAAAAAATTTGGAAAATACACGTAGCACAAAATATAGTAAATGTTTTAAGACGCCATAAATATTTAAAGCGCAAAGCGACAGATATACAGCGTGTCTACAGAGGACATACAGGTCGTGAGAATGCGTACAAGATTAAACTTGTGAGAGCAGCTTTACGGATACAAGCAAGTTGGAGGGCACATCACGGGCGTTTAGGTTATCAATTAAAACAACGTGCACGAAAAATGCAAAGACTATGGAAGAACGAAGGTGCTATAGAAATGCAACGAATTGCCAGAGGATGGTTAGGAAGACGGTTTTGTGCTAGATTGGAGCATGAACGTCTAGTGCATGCTGTTGTTCGTGTGCAAACAGCATGGCGATGTAAAAACGGTCAGTATGCCTATCAATTATTACAAAAAGCAAAAAAAGAAAGAGAAGCTCATGATTTAGAAGTTAAATTGGCTGCAGACGCATATGCACTAGAACTAGAACGTGCCGCTATTAAAATTCAATGTGCGTGGCGAAGAAAAAGGGGCAACTCGCCTACCACTTAAAATTACAAGCAAAACAGCATCGAGATGCGGAAGATAAAAATAGAAATGAAGCCGCCCATGCAATACAAATGTGGTGGCATCATCAACAAGGAAATTTTGCTTCACGTTTAAAGGCTCGTGCTGAACTACATTCAAGGCAGGATGATAGAGATGAAAAGCAGAAACGTAAACAAGCTGTATTAAAAATACAGGCATGGTACCGTGGATGCACTGGAAGAATGGCCTATCATTTAAAGCAACGAGCAATAGCACATCACGAGGAAGAATTTCACGCCGCATCCCGTATACAATTATGGTGGCATCATATTAATGGCAACTTTGCGGCACAATTAAAGGCAAGAGCAGAATTGCAGCTCAGACGAGATAGAAAAAGGGAGAGGGAAGAATTAAAAAAGTTAGAGCAGGCAGTTGTACGCGTACAAAGTAGATGGAGGATGAAACAAGGGCGTTTTGCATACCATCTGAAAATGCGTGCCAGAAAAGAAGAAATTGCATACGCGAAAGCATTAGAAAATGCTGCACTTCGAGTTCAAAGTGTATGGAGAAAAAAAAAAGGTGAGTGGGCACGGCACATGAAATTTCGAGCTAGAGAGGCAGACAGGTTACAGAAGGAATATGAGCATAGAATGGCATTGCGTATTCAAATGAGTTGGAGAAGAAAACAAGGACGTTTTGCTCAGCATTTGAAAATGCAAGCACGGAAAGCTGATGAGGAGCATCGAAAAATGCTAGACAATGCAGCTCATAGAATTCAAATGTGGTGGCATCATCAACAAGGAAATTTTGCTGCGCGATTCAAAGCCCGTGCTGAAGTAGAACGAAGGAGGCATGACAAAGAACAAGACAATGCAGCTCATAGAATTCAAATGTGGTGGCATCATCAACAAGGAAATTTTGCTGCGCGATTCAAAGCACGTGCTGAAGTAGAACGAAGGAGGCATGAAAAAGAACAAGACAATGCAGCTCATAGAATTCAAATGTGGTGGCATCATCAACAAGGAAATTTTGCTGCGCGATTCAAAGCCCGTGCTGAAGTAGAACGAAGGAGGCATGAAAAAGAACAAGACAATGCAGCTCATAGAATTCAAATGTGGTGGCATCATCAACAAGGAAATTTAGCTCGTCGTATACGTATGCGAGCTGAGAAATATTTAGCCGAAGAGCATGCAAAAGAAGAACAAGCTGCATTAAAAATACAGAGTCGCTGGCGTGCAAAGAAAGGTCAACTTGCTTATCATATGAAAAGAAAAGCAATTCGAGAGCTTTCCAAGCATGTGCATGATTGGATCGAATATTTTGATGATTGGTCGTGTATACCATATTGGCACAGTGAAGAAGTTAACTTAACCGTTTTTGAAAAACCCACAAATTATAACCCTGATTTCAGTGCGTATTATGAAGAATATGACTACGAAAATTCTTTATGGGGTTACGTTAACTTGCATAATAAAAAATTTGTATATATCTTGCCGAAAGGTGCTCATGTAGTTGATAAACCAAAACCTCCCAAACCACCTAGAACATATATTAAAAAAAATGGATATTGGAGACATAAATTGCGTGAACCCCTTGGTCAACATGACAAATGGCTTCATAAACGGGACACATTAAACAACTTAGTTTTTGGTGGTATAAATCCATTTGACGCAAAGACAGAAAAACTGAAGGCAGATGAAAGTAGCAAAAAAACAAAGCGGCAAAGTGGAACCGGTAAATTAACATCATATTTACCCCCTTTGCCAAAAATGAAGCCTCCAGAAGATGCCCAAAAGATAAAAGAAAATATCGCAGATCCACGGAATGTTAAAAAGGAAATAAAACTGGGAGAAGCTTTCCCGAAAATTATTTCATCAAAAAAAGAGTTGCATAATTATCTGGTGAAGAAGTATGCAAAGAAGACGGCATTACATAATAAAGACAGTTTGTTACTGCAACCTGCAAAAGTCGACGATCGTATAAAAATTAAGTTATGGATTGTCGGTCTTGATTCTTTAAATCACTTAAAATATTATCCAGGTGTGGTAACTGAGGTTCATTTAGATGGAACTTACAATCTTTTCTTGGATGATGGTGTGAGGAAACACGATATACGAAGGGATGAGTTTGTGTTTGAATACGAAGAGGAATTACCAACGCCAAGATCTGTTGACGTTTAAATCTTGGTGAAGATGAGGATCATTTTGTTTAAAATCTATAAAACTTAGAGAAACTAAAATTACAATTGGACCTTATCATTAGTGTTACGAGGATCTCGTATATATGTACATTTACATAAAATATATGTGAGTATCAATAAGAAAATATATATATTTAGTAAGATCATATTATATATATATAAAGTGTTATATTTACCAAAAAGTATAAAATGTGTTCATACGCGCATTAAGTATTATTTATATATATAAAAATTTATCCATCATGTTGTGTTGCGACATGTACTCTAAAATCTTGCTCCAGAAAACATTGAAAGCATGTTTGACATACATGTCTATTTGATAAATCACGATGAATTAATCTACCTTGTGACCAAAAAAATGTTATAATATCATTCTCACTAGATACAGGTGTTTCGCATCTGGCAACTTTAATCTTACTAGATGCTTTTAAATTACCGTGTAACGGTGAACAATCCCTAGTGTACTGAACAATGGATGGCGTATCGTCGATATCTAACATCATTCGTAATGCAAATTCATACGGATCATGATTTTCAATTAAAAGCTTACGTAAATCATCTTCATTTACTGACTCTACGTTTGCGTATGCTATTGCTCTGTACCGTAACCTTTTTTTTAGCATTTCTAAACTCATCCTTGAAATTCTTATTTCTAAATCTCTTGCATTTGCTACTTTCAAAAGGCATGATACGTCATAAGCAAGCTTCAGAAATCTTGGATTTTTTGTTAAGTCAAAAAGACAAGAATACGCTATTATTTGATGGTTTAAGCCGAGTAAATAAAGTCCAATAGCCCTAACAAGAATCGGGTCTTTTTCTTTAATCTCTTCTGTGCTGTATATGCTTAATTCTGTTAAAAAGGTTGCGTATAGTAAATCTGTACTTCGCTGGGAGTAGGATAGTATATCCTCGTAGTCTTTTCTAATTTTGGACGTTTCAACAGTCTCCACATAACGTTTTACTTGCATGTATCGTAAAAGGTTTGATGCTAAATAACAAAAACCTTGCGCTTCATTTATAATAGAATGATGAGAAACTTCAGATATGCTACGTTCTTCTATACATAAAAATTTGTTCAACTTTCCTTTGTCCCTCGCTATTAATATTACATTTTTCCAACTCTGAAAAATCTCGTTATGCACTAATTTGTATTTACACCAATTGCATTTACAAGCAATACATTTGAGTTGATCCCGCTTGCAACTTCTTGCATCGTAACCATTTTTCACGAGTATGTCTTGAAGGGCAATTAAAATGTGTCTTTTTTCTTCTTCGTTCTTTTCCGCAATTTCTATCATTTTATTTATATCTACATCAATATAATCTGTATTTAACTTCTGAGCAATTATATTTTCTATTCGGAAATTGACCCAAAGACAGGAATTTCTGTGTCCAGAACGAACATCCCTACTACTGTATTGTATACTTTTGCTACTGCTTGTAGTACCCATTGCCAGAAATTAAAAAATTTTAGGCTGTTTTAACTTTGGTTCGAGTGTTCTTTTTAAAGCTACTGCTTCGGCTATGTTCTAATGTTACCTGGTCTACGTACTAAGATTTTGTGACTTGCATGTAGATTATTATTATTATTATTATTACC
>JACKZZ010008253.1_pt1 | contig 12462 bp, 6 predicted proteins | sample 8027871 | NCBI WGS metagenome assembly JACKZZ01 (sample SAMN15724774, study PRJNA655200) | protist metagenome | isolation source: fluorescence activated cell sorting (FACS) single amplified genomes of... | place: USA: West Boothbay Harbor, Gulf of Maine | collected 2000-07-19
TCGTGCGTCTAGCTGTGCCTGAGATAGAGCTTGCGTTGTGGGGGCTGGTTCTTTTCCCTTGAGAACAGCAGCAATTTCATTCGAATGAAGTGCATCCGCTGGCTTGCTTGTGATTCCCACTGCATAATGCAATGCTACACTGTTCAACTTAGTAGAATCAGACCTGCAACTTCGAGGGACCGTGCCCGGAGCACGTGGAGTGCTTGCCCGATGGTCGCATGGTCTTAAGTCTTTGCTGCTAGATACACTCGAAGTCCTTCGGGCTACACCTGCACTACTTGTGGTAGTGTCTGCAATAGGCATACTCATGACTTCACCGTGTAACGAAGGATCCTTTTCATTATCCAATGAATAAGTGATGTCGGCTGGTGCCTTGCCAGTCGTGTGATATGACTCCTTGGACGGATCAGTCATGTCTCTCAAATGAATGTTGCGAAGCTCTGATTTGGCATGTGGGTGCATTTGTACGCCACTACTTCGACCTTGAAAAGGGTCCGCGGCTTGAACAGCCTTTTGCTCCTCCCTTTGCTTCTCAATCAGCTGCTGGCGCTTGATGTACCCTTTGGAGTACTTTGGTTTAATAGGTGCACTTTTCTTCTGGGGCTGTTGATGGGAGCTTGGACACTTGCCATTATCATCAGCCTTTTCTGGGGCGTGCACATGTGCATGCTTTACATTTCTTGTGGCAAACCGCAGGTGCATCGAGTTGTGGTCGGAGCCTTCTACCTCGTTAAATGCGACCGACCGACTCATGCCGCGCTGATATCCTGCGCGGAAGTCCATCGTTGCTACTTTCGTGGCCGTTCACCCTTGAAATTGTCTAGTACGGAACCCTAGGCCCTGAAACTCTTTACAGAAATGTACGTATGTCCGATATATGGAATATTCTCCTCCGGATCCCAGGTCAAGGTAAATTTTTCAAAATCACTTCCGATGATATAGAATCACCAAGAGGTGTTTGTTCTGAGAATATATCATCACTTCGTTTGTTACACAGTATTTTATTACAATTCTTACAAAAATTTCAGCGTTTTCAAATCTCAAGGGCAGAACAGCCACAAACAAAAACTATCGCATGCACTGCTCTAAAGCTTGCACCGTTTTTCATAAACCTATGAACAGTAATATGCAAACATAGCTAGCTCGTTCGGATTTATGATGCCACAAGATAAACGCAACCAACCAACCAACCAACCGTCCTACAACTCGTCGTGGTCATCTGGCCACTCGTCGAAGTCGTCCTTCTCGTCTAGGACATCACCATGCACAAAAGATGATATACAGCTTGGAGGTGAGTCAGCAAATAGGGTGCAAGGTATCTCTGCAATAGCATACAGAAGCCAGTCGGGCAGCAGAGTGTTGGCTAAACTTCTATTGGCCCAGGCTTTCTCCCTTTGCTTCAATTCGTACTCTGCTGTGTATATATCTACATCTTCGATGATATCTGCACATACGTCAGGTAAGCTGTAATCCGTGCAAATGAAATCCGACAAATAGATACGACATAAGGCCCGCGTGTAATAGACCTCTTGTGTTCGAAATTCCGGTAATGTAAGCCAAAATGGAGTTCCAGTGTCTGCAACTGTGTCCGTGATCTTGTATGGTCGTGAGCTTTGTGTAGCGCTATTTTCTTCAGCACGTAGGCGATCTACAGCAGTAGTTGCTGCAATTACTTCCGTGTTTTCGGCCAGACCCAGCTTGAACTGCACTTGCACACGTTCCAACTCTCGAACCGCTCGTGCGACACGAGCCGCTCTCTCCTTCTCTTCTGCTTGTTTTAGCTGTTCCATAGTAATCACTGTGGCATTTTCTATGAACTCACTAGATGCTCGAGTAGTATTATATTCATCACCACTTGAAGGATGGCTCCATAAATTGGTGTGATTCTTCAGAGCTTCTCTGACTTGCAGGAGTCTTGGTTGTGCCGTCTCTTCAGACAGGGATCTCCATTCATCTCGAAACGCCTCAAGCTTATACTGACGAAGAGGTAACGATTCTGCTAGATTTGCAGCAAATATCGTACCCACTTGTGGTGCAATGTGAGCCATCTCCGACGAAGTATCAAAGGTCTTGAAAATGCGCCGACTGCCGTCAAACATGAGTACCATATCGATGAACTCCATGAAGCGTGCAGCTGTTCCTATGCTTGCTTTCATAGGTAGTACTTTTTTCTCTAGATGAATACCAGGACCCTCTATTGTTCCATGTTGATCATATTCTGCTTTTGCTTTGTTATGATGCGACCGCACGGAGCGCGCTTGGGCGGCGTTCCCTTTGATGTGTTTCTTCGATAAAGTGGCAAATTTTGATTGAGCCGCAATTTTGGCTTTCCTATCTTTCTCTTGTTTTGCTTTAATTAATTTGGCACCTTCAATAGCCTTTTCTGTGGAATGCTCTTTATCATAAACAAAATTCTCTTTTACTTTGGCTTTCTTCGAGTGGTGCTCTAACCACCACTCGTGCTCGACCTGTGCCTGCTTGTAGCGATATTCAATTTCAGTATAGCCACTTATGAAGCGGTTTAAAGGGTGTCGAACAAATGTAAATGGATATCGTCTCAAATTTGCTGGAAAGAATATGTTATGCAAACCACGTCCTACCTTTAGATGCATTTCAGGCAAATGTCGGCAGTCTTTGAGATCACGACACACCGGCTTGACGCCGTCTAGTCTAGCCTTTTTTTGAGAATATTGATATAACATACCCCGAATATAGTCATTAGCATTCTTCCAGATGCGATAGTATACCATTGTACTAAATCCATTACCAACCCGTGAGTGTGTGCCTAAAGCTTGACCGACCATCGTGCTGCCGGATTCTGTGTCGATATTGACATTACCGTAGCTCATTTGATAAAAACCCATGTCACTACTTACATAAACACGATTTGGAGCATATTCAATGGTTTCTTCCCATTCTTTGCGCTCATCAGGTGACAAGTCCTCTACACGACGCTCAACATGAGTCATTTGAAGACCCTTGATCTTACTACGCTGCTTCGTGTCATGAACGTCCAGCGTTGGGTGGGCGGGTCCGTGTCCACTATTGTCGTCGAATCTGGACTTATCTATCAAATACTGCTTCTCTCGGCGTGCTTTAGCTAATCCTCCACTTCCAGGATCGCCATGCAGGAACAATAACTCCGCCTTTGCTTTGCGAAGCATAAGTTTCTGTAGACCCAACATAAGCTCCTCTTCACGACACAGATACTGTTCGTGTGGTGTAAATTTGCCAAAATACTTGTGATATGACACATGGTAAAGATAGCCTCCCCAACTAGCTGTAAGCACTACAAAGACTGCAACTACTGTCAACACAATAGGTCGAGCTTGGGCATATTTTATCAAATCAAGTGTGCTCCGCTTTCCTTTCATTCTTCGTGCTCGACGGTGTGCTTCAGCAGCCGCAGCATTCTGACGCAAAGCTTCATCTGCAGCTCTCTCTTCGGCTGTACCTAAGCCTGGTCCAAGCTCTGGACCAATCGGGACATCAGACATCTCTAGATGACAATGATTAGAATTCCGATAGACGCCTAATTACCCAAATTCAACACTAGATTATCGATAATTATCAAAACCGAGGTCTGAAACCTTACTGTGTGCTAGGTATAAAAGTTATTGTAATTTAATACCTTGTCTTGTCTATTAATGCAAAGAGAAAGAATCAGTGTGGTAAGGGCGTGCGCGAATTTTGGATTTTGTGTTACTCCCATTTATTCAGTTGTGTACAACGTTGGTAATGTCGGGCAAACTTACATCCCAAGCCTGCATTAAGCTTGGTGAGGTTTCGTGGCAAAAAATGCCTAAGGTAAATGCCGAGCTCTTTAGTCTAACTTATGGCAGCATGGTGGCACAAATCATTAAAGATTATGAGGAAGTGGATAAGATAAACATTCAACTGGAGAAGATGGGGTATAATATTGGCGTACGACTGATAGATGAACTGCTAGCAAAGAGTGGTTTGGGCTCTGGCCCACCCTGTACATTTCGTGAGACTGCTGATGTCATTTGCAAGATTGCATTCAAGATGTTTTTAAATATTAGTGCGGACATTGTGAACTGGGAACCTAATGATTCTGCTTTCACTTTTGCATTTGGCGATAACCCTTTAAGTGATTTTGTAGAACTTCCGTCCCACTTGCACGAACTGAAATACTTGAACCTCCTGTGCGGTGTTATTCGTGGAGCGTTGGAAATGGTGCAAACGGAAGTTGATGTGACCTTTGTTAAAGACATGCTATGTGGGGATACCCGTAATGAAGTGCGTGTTGAGAACCGTGGAACCGTGAAGTTGGCTATGAGTGATGATTACGGCGAGACGTAGTATGCAGTACGAGGGGAAGGAACTTCAAGACAGTTATACACTCTGTAGTTATTACTCATGTGCTATTTGTATGGCTAGTTTATATTCTTGTCCTCTCTCTCTCTCAATCTCAATCTCAATCCTCTGCGCATTCGAATAATTGACACGAATTCCGAGAAAATGTTCCCAGAATTCAAGAAGTCACCGGTCACAGCAATCAATGAACAACTTGTTAGTTTTTCGAAGAACTTAAATAACGAAGCAGGTTGTAAGAGCTAAACTGGTGCCTCTTAGCGCACTTTTATATTATACGCACTTTGGATAATTATATCTGATAACTGAACTCTCGAATTGCAACCAAATCTGTGTTTCGTCACGTGAGATCGGGTATGGGTGGTTGCGCGAGCACGGAGGGAAGCGAAACAGACTCCTTCATTGCAAATGTACAAGCTGCAAAGCGTGAAGAGTGGCAAGCAAACTACTCGTCCAGTGTGAGGTCTCAACTTGTAGTGAAGAAGACCAATGATATCAATGATGACTACTGTATACTTTACGAAGCAATGCTTGGAAAAGGTGGTTGTGGGGTGGTTTATGCAGCAGAATACCGAAACACAGATCAACCATATGCTATTAAAGTATGCCACAAAGATACCAACGATATTGTTCGATTAGATCGAGAAATCAACCTATTGAAAGATATTGATCATACTAATGTTATACGTTTATTTTCGGTTTATAAGAGTGATAAACATGTGAATTTGGTCATGGAGCTATGCACAGGTGGTCACTTAGGATCACTCATCCAGAGTCGCGAGAAATTCAACTTCAACAAAGCTCGGCATTTAGACGAAGAATGGTCAAAGCTGTTGTGCCGTCAATTACTGTCGGCTGTCCGGCACATGCACGAACGCGGTATTTGCCATAGAGATATTAAATTGCAAAATATCTTGCTTGACAAAGCAGCTGGACGTAAGAGTCAAATCAAGTTGATTGATTTCGGATACGGTAGTCGGTTTATTGGTGTCTGCCCTATGACAACGAATTGCGGTACGCCGTACACAACAGCGCCAGAAGTACTGCGCAAGTCTTATGATGAGCGCTGTGACATCTGGAGCATAGGTGTGGTTCTATTCATCATGTTGAGTGGCACGCGACCATTCCCCAAAGTTGATATTCCTGGTGCGCTCAAAGAAGCAGGCAAGACTGCGATGATTACCAACATCTTGGCTGGGCGCTGGCAGTTCATTCCTCGACATTGGAATCATGTGACGAAAAATGCACAAGAATTTGTACAAAAGCTATTACATCCAATCTATAAAGAGCGCTTATACGCACATGAGGCCATGGACCTGCCATGGATACGCGAGAGAACAGATAAGAACGCCAAGATTGTGGAGGCAAGTATCAGAATAACGTCGCACTATGGCACTGAAAAAATGCCTGAAACAATGAACAACACCCATGGGTTTCGTCAATTTGTGAGAGAGATGTCCATAAAAATGAATCCGAGCACTGGTCCAGCCAGTGAGCATAATAGCGACGAAGCCGAGCAAGAGGACAGCTTTCCACTCAATGAGGATCCAGACATTCTAGGTGCTGTCGGAAATATACTGAAGAATCATGATGATGGCTTGCCTACAGCACCTATGCGTAGAACAGGGAATATGGCACTCGCTTTTGGATTACATGACTCAGAAATACACAAAATGCGCGATTTTTTTCAGAGCATAGATGTTGATAGCTCTGGAACGTTATGTCGGTCAGAATTTAAAAATGCAATTCAATTGATCATGCCAAATAACGAGATCACACCTGACGATTGTGATATCATCTTTTCAGCAATGGATGTCAATGGAGACGACCAGATTTCATTCACGGAATTCCTAGCTGCAACCCTTAACCCAGAGCTTGTCGATATTGAAGCTCTTTCGGAGGCATTTAATCTGCTTGATGGCGACGGTGACGGTTTCATCTCAATGAGTGAGTTAAAACGCATGTATTCCTTTAAGTTTATGAAGAAAGGGTACGGAGAGAAAGCCGCCACCACCTCGACGAAGACGACCAGCGAAAATGCAGTGGCAATACCAGCATTTGAAGAGCGACAGTCGTCGCGAGATTTGACTGACGCCGCCGCTGCTAATGAAAAGACTACGTCATGTGGAATCAGAAATTCGCTGAGAAGCTCCACATTAGATGATCATATCATGGCAGTCATGGCTAGCTGTGACACTGATATGGATGGTCGTATATCTTATGATGAATTCATATTTGCCATGACCGGTCTCAAAGACTACACGGAGAACGATGTTGCATCTTCGTCTAGAGTCATGACACCAAGGAATGATACGCCTGTTATGAATGTAGCTACAGAGCAAGACGATAGCATTTCTGGAGATATAAGCCCTGCCATCATGAAACTAAAAAAACGTTTATCAGGAATTATAGATGCTGTGACTAGCACCAACGTATCGAGAGACGTATCAGAATCAGATATTTCAGGGAAATTTTCCAATATAAATTTGAATCCACAAAAAATTGTTCCGTTATGCGACGATGATAACCAAGTTACAGTCAACTGAGACGTGAACTACACTGCGCAGAGAAGAAGAAAAGGGTCACAGAGCACGAATATCATCATAGACTAGGGTATCAGATAAAGCTTTGGGAAAGCAAGCAACTATAGTATTCGCGAATTTTGTTACAAAATGTGAGTAGATTGTATAATGATTATTATATAGAAGAACCCTAACGAACTTGAACCTTTTTACCTGGGTTGAAAGCCGCTACCACCTCACCTCTATGGTCGGTCATGGCACACACCTCGTACGTACTGTGAGTGTTGTATCCTCATTGTAAACAAAAGTTGAAAGTAAAGTGCGAGTTAGTGAGCAAATTCGCTTTCTTTGAGCTGATGTGCATCTTCACGCATTGAGAGAAGGAAGCACACCATTCTTATTTGTATTATTTGTAGATATCAATAAAATCTAGTCGTTAAAACATACGCATGAAATGTTAGTATATATACATTGAAGCCAGCTAACCCTATAACACCTATTCTATCCTAACAGCTCCTCTACTTGGCGGCCATACGACATGCTGCAACCATTACCCAACAGGCACAAGTTCCTTCTGGATATTGTATAATTTTCGTACGAACAGCTATTCGTGTCCCCTGAGGCACTGTACTGCTAGCTGAGTCTTCACTACGACTGAGAACGATATCCTGTACTGCACCTGTTAGTTTAAGTGCTGTCGTGATACTAAGGGCATCTGCATGGCCGAAACATGTTGGGTATGCCTTAAACGTCTCCCCTTTGAGGACTTTGCTTTTGATGGCAGCTTGGAAATCTTGGTTCCCGAACGTCACTCCAGTGGCTCGATCTAGTTCGTATGCAGCCAGAGCTGGCTGTAAAACCAAACCTAGACCATCGTCAAAGTGTGTTTGTAGCCCAGCATCCGCTCTCCACAGGCGTATAAAGTCTCTCAGCGCTGCTTCTAGATCCAATTCTCGCTGCGTGCAGTCAGGCATGTAGCGTCTGCTGTCGGAGCTGCTTGATGGGGCACCACCATTTACGCTGGCTGAAGGAACAAAATCTTCCAAAATCATATCACTGCCTGGATGCCTTAATAAATGTGCATCACCTTTGAATGGAAACTGCAACCAAGAGCGGCTGTCATTCAGATTGAACGTACAGGCAACGGCATTCAGTGTGCTCTCTGACTCTATCGCATGAGGGGATACAATTGCAAATCGCTGCGTATTAAGTAGGAATGCATCATGTCTAAATAATGTGAACACTTCTCTAAATGGATGCTCGTCTCCGCTGCCAGATGCGCCAATACCAGATGTTATTTTGAGATGGCGGTCAACATGCACGTTGTACTGCTGGCCGGTAAGACTCTCCCAAAACACCAAACGTCCGTCATGTAAGTCATCGAGGGTTACTACCCAGTAATGCGGTCTAAACATGCTTTGACCTTTGTGCTCCTTTTTAGCGGCACCATCTGTGTCATAAATAGTTCCAAAAGCCACCCATGCATCCATGCCCCAGCCGAGCAACATGGAGCACAGAAGCAGGGCATGGTCTTCGACATCACCCTGTAGACGCACTGTTGTGCATTGCGCGCTGTGCCAGGTGCTAACTCTTTCACCAGATAAGGACACATCACGCTTGAATGGGATCAAAGATACAAAACGAGCAGCAAAACGCGGGCCATCCACACTGCGCGGAGTCACTACATCTGGGGATACGAAACCGGTTACAAAACGGTGTCGGCCGCATTCGTCTTCAGCAACAATTTTAATCTTACGATCTTCCAAGAATGGAAATTCTCTGCGAGCTCTACTGAACCAACTGCGAGCGAGTTGGAAATTGTCTTGATGGGCTCGAGCCACGCGCTGCTGGTAATCGTCTACACAACGTTCTATTTTCTCTTGTGACCAATCCATTTCTGACTCGACAAATACAGTATTGGGGGATCTAGCATTTTCCCCTAAAAGAGATAATCGCACGAATAAGTTACCTGCTACATTCTCTCCAGCATCAGACGCACTTATACCGTCATTTTCGCACGGTATAAGCTCTACAGAGATGTAGTCGTCGCCATAAGTGCAAACCAGACGCGGGTCGATTGCTGCGCATGACACAAGGTTGCGACAACAGTTAGAGACACCACAACGAACCTATCGTATGAGATGTGAAGGAAAAAGTGAACAAGTTCGGTGGGTAAAAGAGAGAAGGGAGAGGTTAGTGTCTGCTGTGGGTGCTCGTCTGTGTCGTCCTCTCGCAAATTATATCAACAGTGCTGATGATACTGAAGATGAAACATCACCCGATGTATATTTAATGCGGCTTAAATCATATCTTACCTGGTCAACAGAGTTTGTTGGTGCAACAGACAGGTAGATCATGATCAATGTATCCTCCACGAGCAGCTGCTGCTTGGTGACTGAAAAATCTGTGATAAAGTCAAATACAGGATCTGTACTACTACATAAGATAGACTCCGATCTCACATGTTTCTTGCGGTAAAGCACTGATACTTGCAATCCCTGAGCAAGCTCACGTGATTCAAGAGGCATAGCAAGGCCTTTTGCCGACACTACCTCCACTCTTAGTCCAGTTTTGACACTATTTCTTTGATCCTTTACATCACCAGATGCCAAGGTTTGCACGAACTCTTGAGCTAACTGCTCCATTGCTGCAAAGGTAGCTACTACGTAACCAGCGCAATCCCATTATGAATTTTGAAGATCGTGTGGCAGTGCGTCCAATTTTTTTATTACCTTTTTTAAGTGTGTTCATATTAACATTTTTTGTAAATTCCATTATGACACTACGTAATGGACGCAGTTCTTTAGGTTTGCGAGGTATTGGCGGTGCTTATTCTGAAGAAGAGCGTCATTACAAGCAAACATGGCTTGGGAGCCTTGGTGTGCCAGCTTCTGCACAAAAGCACGCTGTTCTTTTGGTTTTCATTGTGGCAGTTCTAATATATGGTACAAGTCGTGGTGTTTATAATGCAGTTTTGAATGCACAACCATCTTCTCCCCGTGTCGTACTAGATGTGCAGACACGTTGCACTGCTATGAGAACTGAGTTAGGGCCGGACGGGATAAACAGTGGATGTCCTCCTAGCGTAAAACGTGTGGTGGCATATTGCAATCAGCATCCGAGTGCTGGAGAAGAAGGGACTTATAGTGGTGTCAATGGTCAGGAGGGTGGAGAACAAATGGGCTTCACACTAGAGCGCCTCGTGTTGGCCATTAGACACGGCGATAGAACGTCTATACACAGCATGCCTGGAGCATACAAGAGCCAGTATGCCGAACCCATTGATGTGACGGATCAGCTAGCAGTGTTGGAAAGCCAAGAGAAGGAAAGCGAGGAAGAAGCACAAGCAAGCGCATCGGCTGCAGCGGGAAAGGATGCGGTCTATTTCTCTGCTGCTAGAAATAGCAATGGTGGACAGGAAGCTGGCACCGGTGGACTCAACCATCCTGTGCATGGTAGTCGCTATTTAGACGTACGCGCTCTGCGATATCGCACATCTCTTTCGAACTACAAGCTAGTAGCACCATTTGAACAACCGTCTGGAGAGAAACACCTACTGAACGGCATGGATACTGTAGGTAACACGCATGCATACGATGCTCATCCTGAGCTCCCTTCAGAGCGACCGCTGCCCCCTGCATTAGATCCTGAAAAAATCTTTGCGGTAGCTGACGTGAAACTGCCGCCAGGTCAGTTGACCAGTCGTGGCTTCATGCAGCATATAGAACTAGGCAATGCCCTGCGGAATGCATACACAACCTTTTTAGATAACAACATAGGTTTACCTTCCTCGATCAAGGTGCGTAGCACAAACTATGCACGTACGATTCAGAGTGTAGCTGCCCTACTCATCGCACTGCTGCCCGATTTGGGCGCACCCAAACCAGAGTTCCAAGTCCCAATCGCTGTGTACGATTCCGATGCATTGGAAGTTATGCATGGAGTGACATCTCGCTGCAAGGCTGCGATGAGTCAGGCTCTCAGTCAGAAAACAGCATTTCAACTGGATCATGCTGTACGTGAGCGCATGGTAGGACTGTTTTCCCCCACAGCCGATTCGGCCGATCTGGCCAACTCCGGTGACGTGCATACTGCATTCATAACGGACATGACCGACGCAGCACTACCTAAGGTGTGTCACAACTTGCCCCTTCCGTGTGGTACAGAGTATGGTGGGCAGTGTATGACAGAAGAGGATGTAGGCGAACTCATGACACATGCAGATCGTGCGTTTTGCAATCGTTACACAGGAAATGACGGCGGTGAGACGGGTACCCGTCTCAATGCATACCCATTTGTGCAAGAAATGGTTAGCGCGCTGGAAGGTAGTGATGATGTAGATAGTGCCAAGCTGCACATCTACAGTGGGCATGACACAGTTATCGCGCCAGTGCTCGCCGCACTCGGAGTCTACGAGTCCATGTCGGACCCGCAACGTTGCAGCTGGCCTCCGTACGCCAGTCGCATCGCTCTGGAGCTATGGACAAAAGACAGTACCAAGCACTTTCGTCTGGTCTATAATGGAGTGGACCTCACGCTCCAGATGCCTGGTTGCACTGCGAGTCCGTGTCCTCTGAGTGTGCTCAAAGCCCGCACTGCGTCGTTGCTGGCACCTCATGACTCGCTGAAAGAAGCGTGTAATGCAGAATGATCTTAAATATAGCAAATATTGTATTTAGTAGTAAACAAATGTACAACCTGTATAATCATACAATGTAGCGACAAAGAGCGCAACCACACGAAGTTCCTGGTCTCTTCTCCCTCCTTGAATGACTCATGCCTTCTAACAGGTGAGAACCAACCTGCCGGCGCCGTGGAATGGATTGGATCTTCTGTGTCGTCACACCGCTGTCACTCGAAAACGAAATTATCTTCATCCATTTCAACGTAATTCTCTCCACTCTGGTAGGACATGCTGTTGGAGTCTTGTGACATCTGGGAAGTGGCCACGCCGTCGTCGGTCATATTGCCCTCGTCCATTATGGCGGCCGCAGCTTCGGTCCCACCGTGATTAAAGAACTCCGTGTGACTCGTAGATCCAGCAAAGCCATATCCTATAGAGTTAGCAGCTCCAGCACGTGCAGCAACTATTGATGGGGGACTTGAAAGATATATATTTCCATGGTGATCACCTATATAGTCAGCCGTTGGCGGTCCTTGCAGGGGGCCAGCAAGCATTTTCACACGACCAAGACCGTGATGTTGGTCTGTCGTGGGATGTACACCCGATAGTCCATTCGAAACTTGTGCATTCATTGCTGATGGGCCCAATCCTAAAGGTACGAGTTGGGAGGAAGACCCTTGGTGAAGGATCCCCGTGCGGCGCGTCTTTCGGATGATCTCGTCCACTAAGCGGTCCACGGCCGGACGCTTGGCGCTCATGCCATCCAGCGCAGGTAGAAGCGGGCGTTGCAGTTGGTTCGTTTGAGTGGTATCGGCTCCTTGTGCTTCTCTTTCTTCTTCGTTTGGATTCATGCCCAGCCAACTGGGATGATGATAGTATGCGCCCTCAGCTGCTGTTGAAAAGTCCTCATCGTCGTCACTGTGATCATCGTTATTAAAAGTTCTTTGAGTAAACCCATTAGTGCGACTACTTGGTGTACCC
>JACKZZ010009146.1_pt1 | contig 12461 bp, 5 predicted proteins | sample 8027871 | NCBI WGS metagenome assembly JACKZZ01 (sample SAMN15724774, study PRJNA655200) | protist metagenome | isolation source: fluorescence activated cell sorting (FACS) single amplified genomes of... | place: USA: West Boothbay Harbor, Gulf of Maine | collected 2000-07-19
TGCAAAATCTCAATCTAACGGAGCGGGAGCCTGTTCGAAGCGCCCTTCTCGCTGCAAGCGGGGATGTATCTTTGGCGACTGAGAGCCTGCTGGATTCGACGTACGGCACAATAAAAGTAATGATTAGGATGCAGAATGGAAGACTCCCTTGGCCAATCCCTAGCCCTGGTCATACTGCTCGAGGAGGAATATTGCAATCACTAAGAGAAATCGATTTCTCGAGCATTATTAATAAACACGCGGAGTCTACTCCTACTCCAATTGCCCCCACTACTTCTCTTACTGCTTCTTCTACTGCTGCTCCTACTGCTGCTCCTATAGCTCCTACTACTACTGCTGCTTCTGATAGTGTAGGTGCGGATCTTCCAAAAGACAAAGATGTTACTGAGATGTCCGTCAAGGAGCTGAAGCACGCTATTGTAGAGGCAGGGCTGGAGAGTCAATCTGTGGGGTTCTGCGAGAAGAGTGATTTCGTGGCGCTGCTCCTTGAGCACAGAGCAGGAAGCATTGCCGTTGAAGGTGACTTTACGAGTGAAATCGACCAAATAATGCAAAATCTCAATCTAACGGAGCGGGAGCCTGTTCGTAGTGCCCTACTCGCTGCAAGCGGGGATGTATCTTTGGCGACTGAGAGCCTGCTGGATTCGATGGAATTATCTTGAAATGAAGGCTTTTTCATCTCGTCGTTTTTTAATGTAAACTCGACCAAATTGTTACAGATGTAAAGAAGCGTCATATATTCGAACTATCACTATTAATGGTGTGCTCTTTTTTATATTTATTCATTACTGTATTCATTTTTTAAAATAAGGAAATAATCAAATTCTTATTGCTTAATTTAATAATTAAAGAGAAATTCTATGACAATCTTTAAAAGTTACTATATAAAGTAAATGATATTTACCCCATACAAGGATTTCCAGGATTTCTGGATTTCCTTGATTTGGTGAGAAAGCAAGTGAAGGAGAAGAGATCGAGATTCTCCTTTTCCTTCAGCATACAAAGGGAGAAGATACAATCTCAAAACTGATGGCTGCAATGGATTCTACTCCATCGTACCTCTCAGCGTTTCAAGAACAGCAAGCAATGCATAGACGTAAAGCTGAAAACAAGTTTATAAGTACATTAGGCCATACCTTTAAAGATCGAGAGCTTTTAACCATAGCCCTTTGTCATTCAAGTGTCACAAATAATGTACAACAAGGTGAAAGTGGCCCTGGGAAATCATACGAGCGCTTGGAATTCCTTGGCGATCGAGTATTAGGCCTTATTCTAGCTGAGTTGCTATTACAACGCTATCCAAATGAAGATCCTGGTACTATTACATTACGGTTTCATGCTCTCGTAAGTGCAAGTACACTCGCAACGATTGGTTTACAATTACAACTAGATCAATGTGTAAATATTAAACCAGGAGTGGTAATATCTGAAAAAATAATGTCAGATGTAGTTGAAGCTGTTATTGCTGCCCTTTACAAAGATGGTGGCATAGACGTAGCAAAACAGTTTATTCTTCGAATTTGGGAGCCACATGTATTGAAATGGGGCGTGACACCACAGCGTGCCGAGGGTGAAGATGATGCTTTTGTAAATGGAACTACTGGTGGTACATTTGCCCCAATGCCCCGGCGAGATAATATTTCCAAACTACAATTATTCATTCAAAGACGTGAGCTTGCACCTATGTCAATGAAGGGTAAAAAGCCTGGTGCTAGTGAATTACCTATTTATAGTGATATCAAAGTGACTGGTCCTAGCCATGAACCTGAATTCACAGTTCAAGTCGCTCTGAATGCTTTGTGTAGAAACGATGAGTTGGATTCGTGGGAGTACGAAAAGAAAGAGGCTACTGGATCAGGACCAACGAAGCAGGCAGCTCGACAGAATGCTGCAGCTGCAATGCTAGTACTGTTAGGTGTTGAATAAAGAAAAAGAGGAGGAACTTTTGTAATTATATGAGCAGATTTATGATTTTAGGGAAGGATGGCACATAAAATTGATTTTTGCGCACGGATTTATATCTTAAAATTATTAAGTACCATACGAAGTAGGAAATTGCATTTTTAATTGACGGACGGATGTCATGGATTCACGAGTCGGTTGGAAAAAAAGTTTTTTTATTTTAAATGTGCTGTAATAAAGAAGTATTCTACTGTTATCATTAGAAGAAATTCAATTCAAACCCAATCACTGCAAACACAAAACTACTACCAACTATACACCAGCCCATTACTTACTTAACAATAAGTACACCTTCGTTCACACTATTATTGGCAAATATAATTCAAATTACACATCAGCGCCCATAGATATTAAACGATTGGCTAATTCTGTCAATTTCTCCAATTTGTGCTCAAGAACTCCTGGAGGCAGGACAGCGGGGGCTGCTGTGCTTGCACTACTCAAGCCTCCAGTTCTAGGGGCAGGGACAGAGGCTGAGTTTGAATGGGCCACAGTAGTAGAGGTAGTCGTAGCATTCGAGGCTAAAACCTCAGATTCAGACTCTGGTATAATTGCAGGCGTTGCAGCAGCAGCAGCAGTCGCAGCAGCAGCGGCTTCCTCCGCAGCATCTAATGCAGCAGAGAGCTCTTCAACACGTACTAACAAAGCCATCTTTTCCGCTTTTGCAGCTCCACATTCGCCAGCAATAGCTGCTGTCTCATTCCTCGCTGCCGTGAGAACTTCTGTGGCATCGTTGTAAGCTTGTTGTAAACGTACGACGTCTCGTTGTAAAGCTTTTGTTTTAACCTCAGCCTTAGTCATTTCGCGCTTAGCCACTCTTAATTCATTTTCTAACCGAGCATTTTTAGTATCAGCATCTAATGCAAGAACAGAGAGCCGTTCTTGTGTGGTATCTCTTTCATCCTCACGACCTTTCTTCAAACCATCCACCTCACTTTGCAGGGCAGCAATTTTAGTCACACTTTCTCGCTTTTCTGCACTATACAATTCCTCTAATTCTGCAATACGTGCTCTTAATGTGGCATCTGCTGCTAGTGCACTATCCCGCTCAGCACGAAGATGATCCTCACGGTAAGCCGCTTTCGATAAATCAGACTCGAAATATGATTTTACTCCTTGTATTCTGCGCTCCATCGTTCGACCAGCATTGGTCAGTTTCGATAATAAATAGGAACGTTCCTTGGAGAGGCGAGAAAGTTCCGAGCGCAATGAATGCATATCCATACGCCCAAATGATGGTATGCGCTCTTCTACATTAGAACCATCCATAGATGCTGATGTGGGTATAGATAAAGGCTGCAAGGACCACTCTTCATCACTGAAAAGACCTGGAACAGCACTGATGGCACCAATGCGTTCTCGTTCTGTTAATAATGGTGAGTTTTGAGTATCCATCGGAGGCAGCAAAAGCACAAGGAACTCACCCCACGTTAACGTAGGAGAAGGTTTGATTGAATCGACAGCTACAGAACCACTTGATAGACTAGTAGGACTAGTAGTAGCACTTGCTCTAACACCACTCAAAAGAGTCTCAAATGAGGTAGTCCCAAGGGCACGTGATAGCAGTACTCGCATACCTTCAGACTCCAAGCATTCTACCAGCAAATCAGCAACGACATAGCCTCGATTATGAGCATCAAGTTGGCGGAAGATTGCGCGTAGTACTGCTTCTACTTCGGGACGTAGCACCTCTAGTAGTGATTGGGGTAGAGAAGACTTAGTAGTAGCACGAGTAGTAGTACTAGCAGTAATATCGATAGCACTACTGTGTGTCGCTTCCTTGTGATCACGCCACAACCGTCTCTCACCCTCCAAAATAGCGGCACTATTCCGTAAATGAACCTCTTTTTGCGCCATTACTTGGGCTGCTAACTTAATTCTTTGCGTATCTGCAGATAATCGTGCCTCCATGGATTCTAATTTAGATAGTGCATTCATAACCACAAGCTGCTGAGAGGTCACACCAGCGTCGATTTTTACACGGCAGCGCTCAAGACCAGTCCTAAGCGCTGAGTAACTTTGTGCATTCGTCTGACCAGCCTTTTCCAGGGCTTTTTTACCCATACGTTCTGCTTCTAATTGAACATTCAATGCTTCGGATTTATTCCTTTCGGTAACAAGTTGTTCTTGAGCTACAGTTAGGCGCTGTTTAAAAGCTTCATTTGCAGCTCTTTGATGCGCAAGACCAGCCCGCATTTCAAGACGCTCAACCGTGATGGCCTTCTGTTCCTCATCTAGTTGCCTCTCAGCATCGAATTTATCAGCAGTGGTATTTATGACTTCCTCCCTCCATCGTTGTAATAAAACAGAATATGGAAAGGGCTGAGATGCACCAGCGTCTACATCTTCATCTCCATCCCCATTATCCCTATCTTCTCTCTTATTCCCCATTCCAACCCTAACAGCCCCAAGAGCACTCCCTTGCGCCCCATTCAATGCAGGTGAAATCACCTCTTCCTGTATGGTTAACGCCCTTTGCAGAGCACGAACCTGCTCCTCGAGTCGAGAAACATCAGATATACTACCACTAGTACTAGGAGTAGTAGCTATAGACGTAATATTAGGGTGACTAGAAGGTAAGACTAGGGGGCCTGGAGGAGATATACTACTACCACTAGTACTAGGAGTAGAAGCTATAGACGTAATATTAGGGTGACTAGAAGGTAAGACTAGGCCTGGAGGAGAACTACTACTACCACTAGCACTACTAGTAGCACTACTAGTAGTAGTGGTACTAGTGCGGGTTTCATTCCTAGTCTGCGTACCTACACATCCCGCATCTACATCCACATCCATATCCATAGATGCGAATACTTGCTCATCCATCCACCCTCCTACGCCTAAACCCTCCGTCCCTCCTTGTAATTGTCCTTGCTTTGATGTTTTAAATGTTGATTCGTGCTCACCGAGGGAAGATCTAGTAGCATTAGTAGTATCAGCATTAGCCCCAATTCCTGCCCGTGTCTCTACACCCGTCCCTGCACCTTTTGTTATAAATTCCATGACATTGGTGGGCGAAGTGTCTTCCAGTTGACCGGATTCAAAAGCGAGGCGCTTCACGGCATCGACTTGATCAATTTGCGGCAATAGCATGAATACACAGTGTGGGTAGCCTATAGTCTGACAAATAGGGTTACCTGTTAGTTTCAATTCAGTAAGATGTGAAAGCTCCTTGAGCCCTTGTAAATGACTGATAGACGATATCATATTATTCGATACATTCAAAACCTCGAGATGAGTTAATGAGAATAAAGGTGATAGATCCATAACGCGGTTATCGCTGATATCTAACTCCCTTAATTCAACGAGTGCAGATAGAGGGCGGATATCAATGAGATCATTACAAGCTAATACCAATTTGTTGAGACTCGCGAGTCTTGTGATGTGTTCAATATCCTTTAAACCATTACAACTCAAATTAAGCTTCTCAAGCTCACCATATTGAGCTAGAATCGCATCAGCAAGCTCTTCAGTCAATGTGAGCAACGCTGCCATCCAACTAATTCCAAATAAACGACAAAATCCAACAAATATGACCAAAAATTTGATTCAAAAAAGATAAAGAAATTCGCGAAAGATGAGTGGATTTCCATGGATTTTCGGGCACGGGTCATTCGATTTTTTAAAGCGAGAGACGAGAGAGCGAAAGAGCCTTTGGAGAGGCTATGTGAAGTATGTCTGCACTAGAGGACCTTGAGAGATTTTGCAGTAGCTTGCAAAGCGCTGTAGAGGAGTTGAAGTCTAGAGGAGATGCTGCATTAGATAAGAAAGAGCTTATAGATCCGTCTGTTCTAAGTGCTCAATTTGTGGCTATGAGTGATGCGCAAGTCAAGTTAAAAGGATGGAATCGTGATGTACACGTCCGCGCAGCTAAGAAGCGCGTGGAGGTGGAGGAAGCATTGTCTAGAGTAGATCGTGTCAATCTCTTGATTGCGAATTTAACATATAAAAAAGCTCATTTATTACGTGAAATCGGTGCTTGTCAAGACCTTACTACACCAGAATTACACAAGGTGGAAGCTGATATCGGCACCAGTCTTAGTTTGGACAATTTTGTTGGATCTATGGATTCACTTGAGACGAAATACCATGAAGCTATTGCTATTATTCAAAAAGAATCGAGAAGTAGAAATGCCCTTGTTACCAAAGTGCTGATTAAATCAAGCGAAATTCAGACTTTATTGGAGAAAATGGATCGCAAGCGGAAGCATCTGGATGAAGCAAAGAATACATTCGTTTTAGTGACGAATGGCATGAGTGGTGTTGGTAGTTCACTGAAAAAAGCTGTTTCTGGTTTAGAAAAAGAGCCAAAACGAGCAAAGAACTCCAAATCTAATTTTCATTCTAATTCTATTATTTGCAACAAAGATGAAATGGATATACAAGAGGATTCTAAATCGACTGATGAAGGCGGTATAGACACAAAGGACCATTCTACAGTACCAAATTCTGCTTCTCCGAGGGACAGTGATCGAGCCCGTGATGAAAAGGCCAACACTGCTTCTGGTACTGGTACTGGTACTAGTACTAGTACCAGTCGTGGAGGTGGTCGCGGGAACGCCAGCTCTGCTAGGCGAAGATAAAGACTGGAAGAAAGGAAATAAAACACCGAACAATCTTTGTATTTTTTATCTTTTTTATTTCAATTCTTGGAAGATAGGAATGGTTAGGATAGGTCGGGATAGATAGAATAGAATTGGTCAAATTACTTAATCACCATCAGGAGCACACGATCTATTCCAGTAGCCGTATTTCTTTAAATATATGACTAACATTAGCACTTCAAAGGTAAGTTGCGATGTCACCGACGTGGAGTTCTCAATTGTGGATGAAAGTCTTAATTGTATCACAGGATTGTCGCTAAAGAAACGTGGTGTACTACTCAAACCCAATGCTCCGACCTCCTAGAGGGATGGGAGCCTTGTGTTTGCTTAATTTGACGGTTGTGAGTAAGCTACCTTTCTCTAGCGCCAATGCTGTGAGATCTACGTCGGTGACATGGCTTCAAAGAAAGGAATGGAATGATAGATAGTGGCTAGCAGAAACAGGAGGAGGAGGGGGAAGAGGAGGAGGAGAAGGAATATGCGTTGAGTGGAGCAGCAGTTGGGGGATAAAGGTGTAGGTCGGCGTATGGATGGTATCTTAACTGGGACAGGACGGGTGTCGAGTCGAATCGAATGGCAACTGGCGGATCGGTCCTCTCCCTTGTAACGTACTGTGCATACTCCGCCCTTCAAGGTCCATTGCATTGTTGCACAGGTCAGTCACAAGCGGGCCTTTTGTTTTGTCCCCCCCTACTGTTGCTCCACATAATGCATTACTTGAATGAAACGGATAGTGCCTGTACAGTGCAATTTTGTTGATTGATAATGATTTGTACAAAGTATTTCTTTGTTTTTATATTGGTTTATTTTTTAAACGCTTTAAGCTCATTATAGTATCAAGAACATAAATAAATTAACAGTTTCACAGTCCATAGTTACGGATGTTTTACTTTTTCGTAGCCTTGGCTTTAACTTCAGCACAAATCTGTTTATAATGTGCGACACATTCCTTCGGGTCTTTACCATCGACCATACCAGCGATTTTAGTCCATCTATCTGTAGGTGACAGACCAGCACTAGCAGGGAAGGCAATAAGTCCTCGTTCAAGCGCTTTTTGCTGTTCTTGGGACCAATCATCACTTGCAACTGCCATTACTCCTTTTTGAACAACTTTAGCAGCTTCAGTGTCAATTACATTATCTCTCATTTTATTGACAGCCTCGTGAGCAGTTTTCGAGCATTCATCAGGTTTGAATGGAAGAGATGGCTTCACAGTATCATTCAAATAATTCGCCACTGCTTCCCAACGATGACCAGTACCAGCTGGAAATCGAGAGACGGCCTTGGCGAGGGAGGATAAAGTCTCTTTGTCCCATACCCGAGGGGCTTCTTCTTTTGCTTCGAAAAATGGCTCTGGTGCGTCAGCCTATTTATAATTTAGTGTGTATGTGTTTTGAAAAATAAGATTGATGGTGTTAGTGTTCAATTAGAATGACACAAAAATAGGTAGGAAAAGGCAAGACGGAATTTATAGAAAGCTGAACATATGTAAAATAAATCCAACGATCTATAAACTAACGTTTCTAATAAAAAAAGCTATCATTACTAAATGCGCATCAAAAAAGGTTTAATTGGCATTTACCTTCACTGGAGTTCCTACAGGTGTGGTATCTGAACAACCCGTATCTTTACCAAGCTTAAGCGCCTCTAAGATATCCATCACCTTTTTAAGTCCATCAGGAATAAGCACAGAATCATCCTTGGAAGCAGGTTCAGACCCCATGGCATCAGTCATAGCTGTAAGATCACCAAGGGTGGCCTTAGCGGTAATAACACCAATATCATCTTCAGTCACCTTACCATATTCTGCTAGTCGAGTGGAAGTACCAGTTACTTCAGCAACCTTTCTGAGTAGCTTCTTCAGAAGATTCCTAGATTTAGAAGCAGCTTTCTTATATTTCTCCTTATCAGCTTTATTTGATGCACTACTCACAGCTGCAGCAGCGGCAGCAGCCTCTTCACTAGCCTTCTTTGCATTAGCTTCGGCTTCCCTTGCTTCTGCTGCTGCTTTTTTTGCAAGGTTTTTCTTATTCTTCTCAGCAGCAATTCTTGGATCCTTACTCATCGCTTTCATCACCATATCTGTGATACGTAACATTTCTGCTTTCTTCTTACCAGCAGCAACGCGGTCATTCTCTTTGATCATCCAACGCTTCTCTTCTCTAGAAGATGCGGATTCAGGATCATGCTCTGCATCTTGTCCAGTGAAATCTCGCCAAGAATCGAATTTCGTCCAAAAATCATAAAATGCACACACTTCGAGATAAGATGTGGTAGAGTCACCAATAGAAGGGACAGGTTGCTTACAAGAGAAGCGAGCATTACGGTCGAAGACTTTGCCCCAAACTTGGTAGTAAGCATTACCGCCCAAATCAAGTGCCTTTTGGATTTTCTTTTCAGATGGACAAGATTCATTAAAAGGTAATTGACTATCGTAAGCTCTCTTCTTCTCAGTATTGCGAAGAGTATCATAAGCTTGCTGAATCTTCAAGAAAACTGTACGATCTTCCTCACCATCTTCACCCTGGAAGCCAACAGCATTGTATTTCTTATCAGGATGATAAAGGAGGACAGCCTTGTGGTATGATTTCTTAAGAGTGGCCTCATCACACTGACTTTCAGTCACACCAAGCATCTGATAAAAGGTGTAGTTGGTATAGTTATCCAATGTAATGTCAGTGGGGATGATAATGTCGATATCATCCTTTGCATCAGCACCAGCATTCTTCTCTTTCTTACCAGACACTCCTGTTCCCTTAATATTCCAATAGCCACGACCATATGCGAAAGCTCCAGAGAATGGTGATACTGTAGGAGCTACACCAACAACTCGCGAAGAGCTGCAACCAGCGGGAGGACTACCTAATGTGAACATACTCTACAAATTTGAGCCATTGAAATCGCCTTTTTGCATTCCGGGAGGGACCCCCGGATTTGGAAACCAGCTATTCCAGCAGTCGGTAAAAAAATAGTCGCTCAGATTTAGAGCAGAAGGAAAGCGTGCTACAGCGCCTTATAAGATGACTGAAATGATACTGGGCGAATCTAGTATGAGTGGATTTAAAAGCATGACCCCTCAACTGAAGGTGCCAGGTTCATCTAGTTCTTCTGCATCGTCTGCAAAGCGTCGATTATTGAAGGAAGACATGTTGCAACTAAAACCTGAGGCTGGCACGTGGCACAATCGCTCTGTTGAGCTTAATGGAAGCCTTCTTATGATCAACAAGAACAATAAGCTACAACTTGCTATATCTCTTCCAATGTGTGAGTATATTAAGCTTAATGGTGAAGTTATTGATTCAATAGGTAATGGGGCATTAATGCAAATATCGATTAAAGATAAAGTCTATGACTTTAGATGCGATACATTAGAATCTGCAACTATATGGGTAGAAGAGATGAATCGCCTTCACACAAGGGGTAAATCGCGTATGAATAGCCAAAAGAAAACGCGTATGAATCCTGCTCTCGCTGCTATGATGTCAAAAGTAAAGGACAAGGAATTGGAGACAGCGAAAGGAGTAGAAATGGGTGCAGGATTGAGTGGTATTATGGAAGCAGAGAGTGATAAAGAGAACCCCTCTCAGAACAATCTCAATAGTAATGGAAACAGCAGCAGCAGCAGCAGCAGCAGCAGCAGCAGCAGCAGCAGTAGTAGTAAGGGGGGTCCTTTTAAGTCGATTTCCCCCTTGCAGCGAAAGTCCCCACTATCGCCTCTCACTATGCGCGCACTGAGTAAGGCCAATGTCAGCAAGCCCCGTAGCCCTTTGTTATTAAAGACAGACAAGCAGAGTAAGAGTCCTACCCCTACTACTACTACTACTACTAGTACTACTAGTACTACAGTAGGTACAGTAGGTGGATATAACCGAGATGACATAGAAATGCCTACATCTAGTGACGAGATCCGCCTTTCAACTAGCTCCATGCTGAGACTCATGGAGCAGAACGTCAGATCGTTGGAACAGAGCTCATTGGATAACTTTCAAATGAAAAAGACTACCAAGCCTATTCCTACTACTTGTACTAGTACTAGTTGTAATAGTGACAGTGCTACAGCAAAAGAGTCAGTTCAGGTTAGGTCCAGTTCCAGTTCCAGTTCCAGCAGTTCCAGCAGTTCCAGAAGTTCCAAGCTAACCGCACCTGGCTCGACTGACGACTCTATCGGATCAACAGAAGGCTCAACCACTGGTACTGGTACTGGTACTGGAACAAAGAGCAAAAAGCTCAGTACAACTCCTCCTGCTCCTAAACTTAAATTAGCGCGGTCTGGCTTCCCCGTTCCTGTCAATTCTCGTAAAGTAAAGGTTAAGAGTCCACCTATTCATAAGCGCCTTCGTGAGCTGCAAGGTCGTAAATCATTAGGGCCTTCTCCACTTATGGCTACTACTACAACATCTGGACAATCATTGTCAATAAAAAAAACAATAGTTGCAGTAGAATCTGACGTGTCAGCACAATTGCTTGCTGTGGATACTGCCACTATCACTGTTGCTGGTGTTGCCTCAATATCTACTTCAGCTTTAGCGAAAAGTGAGCTAGAAAAGGTGATCGAGTCTAAAACGGAAACACCCAACAAGATTGATATTAATGAATGTAATTTCATCCGTTTTCGTGGTATTTCTCCTCCCAATCCTGCCATGGGAACATCAACGGTACGTGAGAGTGCAGATATTATTGAACATAAGTATGAGGAAAATGGTAAGAAAGTTCCCCATCCTGTGATTCAAGTTACACCTTCCTCTTCTTCTTTTATTCTACCGGAAGGATGGAACGCAGAGAATGAAGAAAATAATCAATTATTTTCTGAATGGTCTTTTCCATCTGATAAAGAATTAATGCTTACAACTGAAGAAGCACAAGATAAGACTGATATTATTGAGATTGATATTGAGAGTATAAATAACTCAAGTGAAGTGCCAGTAGCAGTAGCACCAGTAGTAGTAGCAGCACCAGCACCAGCAGTAGAGGATGATTCTATGGGTCCCTCCCGCTCTTATAAACCTAAAAGTAAAGGACAAAGCAGGATCCTTCTAAACACCGAAACATCTACTACTATTATCCCAGCCCCTGATAGTACTACTACTAGTACTACTACTACTGCTAGTGTAGCAACCACACCTCCAAAATATTTAATCTCGCCACCACTCATCGCTCAGAAGACCATCAGTCGAGTCGATATGGCAATGCAAGCTAAAACTACTAATGTTAATACAACCCTTCAAACAGAGACAGTGACAGAGACAGAGACAGAACCAACAGTAGCAATACCAGCACTAGAATTACCCTTTTGGAGGCAGTATATCTTACCTATCTTGATTGGTATTGCTATAGTTTTCAGTTTTACCTGTTCTGGTGCGAGTATGGGAGCTGGTCTTGAGTTGTTTAGAGGACCAATGTCAGGTGTGAATAGTAACGATTATTATATGGCATCTTCTAATGAGCTATCAATTGGAAGAGATGTTAGTGCTGTTGTGACTACTTCCGATCTATCGGCCACCCAAACAACACAACAACACGACGAACAGGTACAGAGGGCTGGATCAGAGTATCACTACTATCACATTGATCACAACCAGGGTTATAGGCTCCATAGCTCTGTATATATCGAACCTGATAGTCAATATGAGCAGTTTTTAGGGCGGGTGCGAACTCCTGTTGAAGACGAAGGATTAAGTGGAGTGGAAGGAAGATTTACTTCATTTTTCTCCAATTCGAATAATAATAATTCGAAAATGGGAAGTAATACAAAGGTAAAAGGAAATGGTAATGGAAAAGGTTGGAAAGGTGACGGAAATAGTTATGGTAATGGTAATGGTGCTGTCAATGTAAAGGCACTACCAAGTCCTTTTAAAGCATTAAAATCTGGTGTTCAAAAGGTGTGGCTTAAGCTGA